>Ga0208149_1000519_pt1 | contig 14817 bp, 14 predicted proteins | sample DEB08_DNA_15_FD_184533 | JGI IMG/M metagenome (GOLD analysis project Ga0208149, IMG submission 184533) | Aqueous microbial communities from the Delaware River and Bay under freshwater to marine salinity gradient to study organic matter... | ecosystem: Environmental > Aquatic > Marine > Coastal ... | reverse complement strand
TGGTTTCAAATTCTTCGGTTGGTTTTGGATACTGAGTAAATGCTTCAGGGTGGAATTTTATCAAATTATTTAGCATTTTTTCTCGTTCCTCCTGAAAAAGCATTTTGGATTCAAATCTATCATCTACTATACCGTAAACAATTGTTTTGGGAGTTAACAAAATTACTTGTAATGCAATACCTTGATACAAAAGAGCAATTATTTTCTTATACTCTTCTTGGTAATTAACCTTCTCCTCTGCGGATAGACCAGAGGGGGGTAAATCCATTACATCTTTAAGTTTTTCGATCACATCCCACAAAAATTCTTCACTATATTCCCCTGATTCCGTAACAGTTTCATATTGCAACCAAATTTGAGCTCCATAATCAAGTAATAATCGCACCATTTCTGCTGATGGAAGAGATGGATCAATTCGATCATAAAGGACCAGTGCTAAAGGAGTATCAGACATAAATTCATGATCTGGGTCGGAATTGTATGCACGGACCCCATTTTTTAAAAGATATTCTAAAATTTTTGCGTTGTTTTTGATGGCCTCATCAGTTTCATGTGTAACACCCATACATACCGTTTCAATATAGTTTTTATCTTTTGGTAAATCTTCAATTCCAACATTCATGTCAATAACAGTTCGATTCAAGTTTTCTGGTAACCATTTATAATTGTCCTCACTAGAACTATCTATAACAATATTAAACAAATCTCCAAAAACTGCTTTTAAAAGGACTTTTACCATCCATAAATCATTTTGTAAACGGTTTCTTACGCTGTCAGGAAGTCCTTTCTTTAATTCTTCACTATATCTTTCATAATCACTATTAATTAAATTATAAATTGTTAAAGCATCTTTATCTTCTTCAATAAGATCTTTTAAAGGATAATAATTAAGTAAAATTTCTACGACTACCCAATTCCTTTCATAAATTGCTAATTCTAAAATTGTTTTATTAGTCCTACTTTTTATTAATACATCTGCGCCATAAACATTACATGTGGCCATTAAATTTTCAATTACCTGATGAAGAGATGGGTTTATCTTAGTCGAAAACATGAGTAATGTTAAACCACTTTCACCAATATATTTATTTATCAGCTCAGAATTTTTATCTAAAATTAGATCTAATTTCTTTATAATAAATTCTGCTTCTTCATTTGTTAAAGTGGCTGAAATTAACTTATTAGCTTCAGCAAAGAATAAATTTTCTAACTCCGTTGGATCTTCAGGTAATTGTATCCGTTCACTTCTTATATCTGATAACCCTTGTCTAAAGATATCACGTTGTGATTCCTCTTCATCTTCACTACTTACTTCGAGATCTATATTTCCCATTCTTGGAGGAGGATCCTCCCCACCTATACCTCTAATAGGAGGCGGGGATTCAGGTGTTGGAACAGAATCCGGTGTTGCTGGAGTAGCCGGTGATGCAGCCGAAGCAGGAGTTGCCGGTAAAGCAGGTGGTGATAAGCGGAAATCTTCAAGATGAGGTGGGGTTGATGGTTCATCTTCGACCCGGTTAAATAGTTCATGCAACATACCTACCTTTGTTGGTCTTCCATCAAAAGGAGATGCAGGGTTATCAATATTTCCCAATTCTGTTCCCGTTTTCGCATTTGGATGAATTTCCTTTATTATATTAATATACTCTTCTACATCAGCTCCATGTGCGTAATCTAATGCAGTTAGACCCCACATATCTCTCTTATTAATTTCATCAACTCTAGATGGGTGTCCAATTCTTAACTCTCCCGTCAAAGAATTTCTACCAACTTTCAAATCTTCGCACATTTTTCTTAAAAAATCAACAGGATTATTATAAGCATGAATTGTTTTGCTGTTAAACCGAATAAAAAAAATCATAATCGGTGTTTGTGTTTCATAGGTCTGGTCTAAAATGTTTTCTTCTCCTGAATCGTTTGTTTCAGGGTGATAATACTCAAAAAAGAGATTATAATAGGTAAGTAGATTTTCAGGAGGAAAAGAATACTTTAACATAAAGAAAAGTGGTGTCAAACCAGTATAGTTTTGGCGGGCATCCAATAACTGTAAATATTTTTTACCATCCCTTGATTCTGGACGCGGTTTACTTAATTCTTCTTTCATGTTTTCTATTAAAGTTTCCAAAGGTTCATCATCTACATTATCCATTTTATCCGTTAATTCCATTAAAGACGGTTCTAATTCAATTCGTTGTTCGATCATATCAATTATACCTTGTTTTGAGTATTTACCACGTCTCAATACATCACCATCCGTTAAATATAATCTTGCTAACTCAAGAGGAGTTTTATCATCACTTTTTTGTTTAACATCGACTCCTCTGTTTAAAAGTATTATAAAAACCTCAGCTGTATATTGAATATCGCGAGGCTTTCCGGTTGATGATGTAGGTTTAATATTAGATAAAAGTTCCCCAAGAGGTGTTTTATCATTTTCATTTTCGTCGTTTAAATCAGCACCAGCATTAATAAGCTTACGTATAATATCAATATCCACTTTGCATCTAATAGCATGCATAAGAGGAGTTACATTATATCCTCTAACGGTTAAATTAACTAAATCTGTTAGTTTATTCTCATAGTATGCATCAACTAATATTCTTGTAAGACCATTTCTTCCACCTAAAGTTTCATTTTCTATAGCAACCATTAATGAATTTGCTAAATTTGGTAATGAGTTTTCATCGCTCATATGAAATTATATATACTATCTTTCTATTATAATTCTGTGTGCTGAATTACTTTTTCCATTTGAAAATATGCAAACTCAATTTTGCATTCGTTAATAGAATCATCTCCATTACAATCTGTGCAATTGCATCCATAATGATTGGTTAAAAACTTCATTTTTGTATATTTGTCTTCATTCCTTAAATAAATAGGGAAGGATTCAATCAATTGATTTACCATTTCGGAACGTTCAATAAACGGCATTAGATAGTTTAGATTCAGGAGTAATTCAAGATTCAATTTTACTTGAAAATTGATAGACAATTCTACATATTTTTCTAACTACTAATGTAAAATGCTATACTTAGCAAAGTTATGTGGTCTTGTTAAGGATGAAGAATTAAATGAAAGCAAAAATGAAAAAACACCTTTGATTTTATCAAAACAACCTACTGTTTGGAAAGAAATAAAAACTCCATTTTACACAACTAATAATGAAATTTCAAATAAACTGTTGGCTTTAGAAAAAATACTAAAAATAAATATTTTAAAAATGAATGAAACTAATGTCGCTATTAACAAATCTTTATCAATTCACAAACGTTTAAATTTTTATAGAATTATTCAAAAGATTGCTTGTAATTATATAGAATGGGGAGCCCCTTCGACATTTGGAAGTAAAACAGTTCCTTTATTCATCTATTTTGGTTCAATACCAAATGGGAAAATATTTGCTTCTGTTTTAGATCAAAATGGTAACTGTTTAGGAGTTTACTATGAAAAGTTTATATCAAAGGAAAATGTTTCTGCTCTTTGGGCTCGTATTCTTTCTCTCTATGATAAAAATGGATGTATCCAAACGGTGATTTTATTTGATAGTTTTTATGAAGCTTCAAGTGAAAAGAATCGGCTTCCTGATGGAGGATCTTTGAGAGAAATCTGGGATAAAGACTTAGAAACATTTTATTATTCGGAAATAACATTTGAAGAATTAGGATTTTCAAAAGATTTATATAATAAAGATTTTGCGGTTATAAGATCATCTATGCCATCGTTTGGGTGTATAAATCAATTTGATGGTAAAATGCGACCTAATATGTTTTGTCAAGAAAAAAAAGATTTTGTATGGTATATAAATGAAAATCAACTTAAGCTTGTGCGCACAAAGACAGGCGAAGTTTTAAAAGAGATTGATGTGTTAAATGAGTCTAAACATAAAATAGCGGAGTTTATTTCGGAAAATGAATAGTATAGTTTAGTAATATTCTTCTCCGAACTCATGAAGATAATATCGATCTCCCAAACGTTTTTTATAATATTCTTCTCGATATTCTGATTGATCATATCCATATCCTCCATCTTTAACTGATAAAGGTTCAATAAATCCTTTCACAATCGGATGCAATTTTCTTCGAATTGTTACAAATCCTTTATATTTTTTTTTAATTAAGTCCATATATCTCGTTTCAAGTGGAATAGATTCATCTGATGACAAATCAATCCATCCCTGATCCATAATTATTGCTTCAATTTGTTTTTTTTTAAGGAGACCCATATTATTATATAATTCACTTTTTCCAGACACATAAGTAAACCTTTCTAAAAACAAATTATTTGTTCCTACAATTCTTCCAATTCCTAGTTGATCCCCTTCATGTGGATCAGAAATAGTAATATAATCAGAAACTTCAAATGATGTAGTTGTAGCTGGGTTGTTCGAACCTGAAAAACTCATCGTTTTATTATAAAAGTATAGTAATTAATTTACTCTAATAACATTTCAATTTTTTAAGTAATCAAATAATATAGTAAATACCATACCCTGAATCCCATTTGCTAATATTTTTGTTGATAAACCTCGTGTCATTAATCCTATGACACCTTCCTTTCCTACTATTTCTCTCATCAACTCGGAATAGCTTTGTGTTTTTGTATTTGTTTGACGATTAATTTTAATTACTCTAAACATATTGGAAGAGATATCAGAAACGCTTGAAGAAGAAAAGCCTATAGCAGCACTTCGTGTAAGTTTTTCTAGATGAGTAGCATTTTCATGACGCGGAAATTTTTCATTTAGATAATTATATGTAAAAAACCATGGAAAATGACCGACCGTTGTAGAAACACCGCTTGCTAAGGCACCATGGTATAAAACACTTGGTCCATTATGCCTAATTTTTAAATGTAATTGTTTTAAGCCATCCTTGCCATTAACTTGCAAGATTGATTTACATGTATCAACTGGCAATATAGATATACGCCAAATTCCTGCTCCTATTGAACCTGCAAATGTTTTTTCAGCGGTCCCCAAATTTGTATCTTCAAGTAAAGACATCATACCCATATTCATAGCAGTGTCTCCAAATCTTGACAAAGGAGCTTGAACAAGGGCGAATGGTAAACCTCTGTAAAATCGTGGAATTCCGCCTTCCTTGTATAAATTTTTGGCGGTAGAGAGAAAAGATCCACCATTTCGATATTGATGATTTATAATTGTTCTAATCCACATCATAGAAAAGACCTGTCCGCTCATCGCTACAAACCCAGCTTGCCCTCCATTAATTGCGCGTTTTATAGATTTTTCCAGAATTTCGTAATCCATTAATCTATTATTGAATAAAAAAATTTTATTTTTATATTTATTTCATTAAAATACCACAAAATGTGGATTAAGTAGATAAGGTTTATTATATTTCAACATTTCAGAATATTCATGCAATTCTAGAGAAGGATCATAAATATATACACCTCCCCCTGCATATCTAACCACCGCATCTGCTGCACAAGTATCCCATTCATATGTAGGACCACATCTTGGATAAATATCCACCTCTCCTTCAGCAACTGCACAAAGTTTAAGACTACTTGCATAATATTTACACACTTGATTGTTTAGTTTAGAGTCAATAAATGCTTTGGTTTCATGATTCAAATGGGAAGCGGAGGCTGCAACACGAACTCCGTCAGCTTTCAAATCTTTATTGCTATTAATTTGAATCTTGTTACCTGGATATTTTTTATCCACTTCATCTAGAAGTTTTTCTTCGTCGTCAATTTTAAAGCTTCCAACTCCCTTTATTCCATAGTAAATAACACCTGTTTCCGGAACACTTACAATTCCAAATACTGGGTCTCCGTCCACAATCAGTCCAATATTACATGTATAAGAGGGATTTTCAAGTTCAAAATTACAATAATCTGCGGTTCCGTCAAGTGGGTCTACACACCAACTACCATCAATTAGAGGCGTATTTCTTTCATTATATGGAACTTCTGCAATTTCCTCGCTAATAATATTATAAAATCCAACCGAATCATCAGCTAGCTCTTGATTCAATTTGGAAAGACGATTCATAATAAATTCATTCGCTTTCAAATCGCCAGACGTTACTTTGGATTTTCTCCCATTTGAATCTACCTTTTCTTTAATCATCATAGTTGGACTTCGCTCCCTGCGTAGAATGTCATTTGCCTCTTTAATAATGTAAATAAGAGTGATGAAAAATTTATCTTCTTGGTAAAACTCTGGCATCGTGTAATAATTTATAGGAGTAAAATATTTAAAAATCTTAATCAATTTTATTTTTTAATTTTAATCAAACATTTTCCAATTAAAGGCTTATCTTCATCAGTCTTTTTTCTTTTTTCTATTTTTTCCCATTCTTCCTCTTGTTCATATCCTCTATTCGTTGTTTTCAAAATATCATAATTCTGTTTATGATAATAGATTTTGCGTTTATTCCACTGGCGTTGAAATAAGTCATGTTTATCGATGATATCAATTACAACCGGTTGTGCATGTTTTGTTCTCAAAATTCTCCCTACTGACTGAACAACATCTGTTTTAGGTGTAGCCATTAATAGTGTAGTAAGAGTTTTTATATCAAGGGCTTCGGCAGCCATAGAATAAGTAGCAATTATAATATTTTTACTTTCGCTCTCTTTTAATGCTTTTTCTTTCATACCTCCTACATAATATCCAACTGTGGCATAGCCATCTTCTTCAATTGCTTTAAATAAATAGGTCAATAAATTTTTATTATGCGCGAGAATAATAATTTGTTGTGAAGGATCTTGTTGAAAGGTAGTTTTAAGGACCTTTAAAATAAAATTACTTCTATCATGGAAATTACAAAGTTTAGAAATCATCGTGCTATATTGTGGATTTCCTCTGAAATCATAAACAATCTCATTAAATTCTTCATCACTGCTTTGAAATTCTATAGCCCGCACTAATACATTATGCTCCATATTTGGTTTTTCTTTGTAAATCACCTCGCCTAAAAACATTTTGAAAACTTTAGACAGTCCATCCTTTCTTTGCATCGTGGCAGATAAACCAAGCATATATTTGGTGACAATTTTAAATAGTGACCTTACAAATACTTCAGCTGCAATATGATGAACTTCATCAACAATCGTAAGTCCAAAACTTTCAAATATAGAATCAGGGTAATCTTTCATCGATAAAGATTGAAGCATTCCAATTACTATGTCTTTTCCTTCAATATCCATTACTTGACCTTGTATTTTTCCCACCTTGGCGCCAGGCAAGAATTGTTCGATTCTCTCAACCCACTGATTAAGCAAAAATCCTTTGTGAACAATTACTAATGTTTTAACACCTAGATTAGCTAGGATTTTTAGTGCCATTACTGTTTTTCCTCGACCACAAGGAATTTCAAGTAAACCTCCCCCGTTGGGTGCATTTTTCATAAATGTATTTACTATTTTTGTTTGGTAATCTCTTAAATCACCAGCAAAATTAAGATCAATTGATTCTGGTTCTTTCAGTTTGCATTCTTTAGGTTGTCCATAGCACTGTATGCCAAAATATCTAGGAATATAAAGTTTTGAATTTGATTCTCGGTATATCTCAAATTCATCTCCTTTAACAGGGGAATTAGGAACATAGGGACGGACCTTTAGTTTTTGTCTAATATTCTGTTGTTCGTCTACACTTATAGATGATTTCTTAATCGTATATCCTTTTTTTCCCAAATAATTTTCACAATTAGGGTCGCTCATCCTTACTAATTATACATAAATAGAATTCATATCAATTTAATTTTTTATTTACATATAGTATAAATAAAAAATGTTTAACGATATTCAAAAACTTTTCACTCGAAGAAATTTACCTCAACTCGTTGTTGCTGTTGTTGGAGTTTTATATATTTTAGGAGATGTATCACCTCCACATGATTTTGCTGGTGTTGTTACCACACCAATTGGTCTTTTTGTCCTTTTAGCTTCAGTAATCGTTTTAGCAAGACACGCTAATCCTGTAGTTACAGTTATTTATTTAATAGCTGCTTATGAACTTTATGAAAGATCTACAAAAACACACGTGCGTGGCCCTGAGCGTATGTTACCAAAAGATCACCGAGATCCTCAATTAAATGCTGAAAATCAGTTCCCAGTAACACTTGAAGAGCAGGTTGTTAAAAAGATGGCTCCTTGGGTTTTACATCCAAGCACAACAGCCGCTTCCTACAAACCAGTTCTTGATAGCGATATGAATGCTTCTGAATTATAAATTAAATTAAATTAATTTAAATTAAATTAAATTTATAATTTATTCCCTAGTTCATGGATCTAAATCTACAGGTGCCGCTGGCCCTCTTCTGTTAGCCCATGCTGATCTAATTAGAGATATAATAACACTTAAAATATAAATTAAAAAAGAACCTCCAATTATTCCCAATATAATAATAACGATCGGGTTATCAAAATTAATCATATCCCCTTTATCTGTATTATCGTTAGGAACTGGAATTGGCTCGCCTCCTGCTCCTGTAGGGTGACATTCGATGTAAATTTCATCATCTCCTTCGTCGGAATTAGGATCGGTAAAGATAGCTCCTTTTTGATTAACAAAATACTGGCCAGCTGGTTTTATAGAAGAGTCATGGGCCATCAATATTTTTTTAAGAGTGCCCATATCAGATGAAGAAATAAAAACAGGAGAGGTTTCTGGCATAAAAACGACATATTGATGATCGCCATTACATGGAGCGTAAGGTAAAGTGCCTGAATAGGAATAAAAGGGTTTTCGTTTAGGAATAAAACTATTTAATGTAAAATCGTTTGCAGAAATAACAACACTTTCTCCTACATTAGGCGTTCGCTTTGAAGCCGTATTTACTAAGAAACTAAGTGTTTTTTGAGCATCGTTTTTATTTGAGGAAATTACTATTGGTATACAGACAAGTAAACTGACTCCCATACCAACATGGCGTATTAGCATTTCCCCATCTGCTCGGTTTCCGTTAAATGTATGAAGAGAAGGAATATAGATACGTATGTCTTGAACTCGTAAATCATTATCATTATAATTCACAGTTACTTTATCATAACTTAATCCTAAATAATTACCGTTGTTAGTAATTGTGGTGGCTGGACTACGAGGATAATTATATTTAAATTGACATTTGAGTGAACAGTCATCAACTTTTCCCGATGAAGATATATTAATTGGGGCAGTAGAAGATGCACATGCCATAATAGATACTTATTATAGAATGAGAAAATTAATTAATTCGTCTAATTTAATTAAACCACGTTTGATCCAGAGGAATCTATGTATAGATTTCCTTCTGGGTGAAGGGAATTGTATGCAGCGATACCACCTGGACCATAATCAGTTGTCCAAATTTCCGACGGTACAGCTCCTGTTTCGGCATCAACAGGAAAGATATTTACCTGATTTCCATCCTTAAAACCGGGAGCTATTGGACAGGTAACATATATATTTTCCTCATAGGCAGCAACATCAACGGGGGCTAATTGACTGGTTACCCAACTTTTGCCTGGACCTTCTGTATGGCCTGTATCCACATGAAACACATCTACCTGATTTCCCGGCTCCTCATCGGAAGCTCTTAAACAGGTAACATATATATTTTTCTCATAGGCAGCAACACCAGAGGGGCCTAATTGACTGGTTACCCAACTTTTTTCTGGACTTGAATTATTATCGGCATCAACCGGAAACACATCTACCGCATTTCCGGGAAGGTTATCTTCCTTCCTTGAACAGGTAACATATATATTTTCCTCATAGGCAGCAACACCAACGGGGCCGAATTGACTGGTTACCCAACTTTTTTCTGGTTTTGAATTATTATCGGCATCAACCGGAAACACATCTACCGCATATCCGGGAGACTCATCTCCCTCCTGACTATCTATTCCACAGGTAACATATATTTTATCCTCATAGGCAGCAACACCGAAGGGAAAGAATTGACTTGTTTGCCAACTTTTGCCTGGACCATCTTTATTTTCTTGTCTATCTATTGGAAATACATCTACTGCATTTCCATTTATCCCTTCTTCACCTTCCCTTTTAACCGCACATGTAACATATATATTATCCTTATAGGCAGCAACAGCAACGGGGGCTAATTGACTGGTCTTCCATGTTTGTTCTAATTCTAAAGTATTGGCGTTGAATACTTCTACTGTTGAGCCAGCGTCCTCCGATAAATTGGATCCCCCCGAATTTGCTACATAAACTTTACCTTTATACACTGCTACCGGCGTGCCCGACCGCCAGTCTGTTATCGATCTTAAATAACTTCTCTCAATAGGGGTTGTAGCTGTATGTGTCTTAATATTAAACCTTGTTAGGGTAGACTTAAATGGCTGGCTTTCTGTTTCCGAGTTGTTTACAACAAAAAGTTGCTCTAAAGCGGATGGTCCTGGTCCTTTTCCCATTTATATTATATAAAAATAAAAAAAAATTAAGGTAAGTATTGCAAATCTCTAATTAATTGAGCCAAACGATTATGTATATCAGCAGTATTGCTGTATGTTATTGACATACAACCTAATCCTGTAACGATATGGGAAATAAATGATTTATGGCTTTTGTATATATTTAGTAATTGTTTTCTCTCTCTAGGCGCTGTTTTTGAACTTTTATGCGCTCCATAAACAAACTTTAAAAAACTTAAATAAGCTTCCATCTCTTTTTCTAGTAACTGAACTATATCATACCTATTTTGTTGATTCCACCAACGCGTTACCGACTGAGTTAAATAAAGCGATTCATCTTTACATAATTTATCTTCATGGATTATTAATTTTTCACCCTCGCGAATAGAACAAAGAACATCAAATTTTTCTTTAAAATCGTCTGATAATGAAAAGACATCTGACATTTTGTAAATGATTGCCATAATGAATAAAGAGAGATAAAATAATTAACCTAATTAATTTATACAACAATTGAATCCATTTCTTGCTGTAAGGACTTGATCTCTTTTAAAACCCTTTTCTGCTCATTTTTTGTATGATTTAAAGTATATTTAGTTACTGCTTGAGTTTCTATCAATTCGTCTAAATAATCTAAAATTTTCATCATTTCGTTTACCTGTTTTTGCTTCTGTTCAATAATAAATTGATTATACCTTTTGTAATCTTCCGCAATACTATTTAAAAAATTTGCTTCTTCTCGTTCATCTTCTAACTCCTCAAGGTCACTTACTAATTGGTTTTTTTTGTCTAAAATTTCATTCTCCAGTATAGTTTTAATCTGGTCAATTTCATTAAACGACATTTTTGGGTCCTATAATATAATTATTGAAAAAATATAAAATCTAAACCTAATAATATTTAGGATGGTTCCCAACAATAGCACCGAGCCTTTACTTCAAGACGATAATAGGTTTGTTATGTTTCCAATTAAATATGATGACGTTTGGTCAATGTATAAAAAAGCACTTGAATCTTTCTGGAGAGCAGAAGAAGTGGATTTATCTAAAGATTTAAAAGATTGGGACAGCTTAACACATGATGAAAAACATTTTGTTTCGATGATTTTAGCATTTTTTGCAGCTTCCGATGGAATAGTTTTGGAAAATCTAGCAGTTAGGTTTATGGATGATGTAAAAAATAGTGAAGTTCGTGCGTTTTATGGTTTTCAAATAGCTATGGAAAATATTCACTCAGAGATGTATAGTTTATTAATTGAGACATATATAAAATCCAAAGAACAAAAAGATGTTCTTTTTAAGGCAGTTGACAATTTTAAATGTATTCGAGATAAAGCATCATGGGCTATGAAATGGATGGATAGTGAAAGAGATTCTTTTGCTGAAAGACTAGTTGCGTTTGCAGCAGTTGAAGGAATATTTTTTAGTGGAGCATTTTGTTCTATTTATTGGTTAAAAAAACGAGGTTTAATGCCAGGACTTACCTTTTCAAATGAATTAATAAGTCGTGATGAGGCATTACATACTGAATTTGCTGTATTACTTTATAACAAATTGGAAAATAAGCTTTCTCAAGAAAGAATTTATGAAATAATAACCGAAGCAGTTACAATTGAACAGAGTTTTATTACAGATGCACTTCCTTGTCGACTAATTGGAATGAATAGTAAATTAATGAAACAATATATTGAGTTTGTTGCAGATCGTTTGTTAGTCCAATTAGGATATGAAAAATATTATAAAAGTCCAAATCCTTTCTCATTTATGGAATTAATAAGTTTAGAGGGAAAAACAAATTTTTTTGAAAAACGTGTTGGAGAATATGCTTTAGCAACAAAATCTGAGAAAAAAGATGCGTTTTCGTTTAATGGAAGTTTTTAATTCTTAATAATCTATTATATGGCTTATAAAGAATTATCAACCAAATACCCCTCTATGATTAATAGTTTCGCTCATTCACAATCAGATGATAAGTTAACAAAAATATTAAATATATTACCCGATATGAGTAAAATACAACAAAAATTACCTTTTGATATTCATGATGAACCAAACCAAAAAAATGATCATAAGACAGGATTTCCTTCAAGTCTAGAACTAGAAAAAAGTCTAAACTCAAAGTTAAAACTTAATTCAGATCCTGAAATAGAAAATCAATTACGTTCTAATAAAGGGTTCCAACCAATTTGTAATGAATTACCACAATCAAAATTAATACCTGAAAACCTTTTAAACTCAATTGACCTTAACAAATTTAATTTACAAAAGCCAAAATTAGAAAATGTTGTTCAACAGTCATCAATTCCAAATAAAAAAGATAAACCGGAAGAAAAAGTTGATAAGGTAGAAAAAAATACATGTCAAAAGATGACTATTAAAAATAAAATGATAAAGGATGTGAAGCCTATAACATCAATTATTAAACAAAAATCTAAATGGAATTTTCAAAAAGAAAAAACAGGGAGTTTGCAACATCAACTTGATAGCCATAGAGCTTATGAATTTGATCATTCACTTGTAAAAATAAATGAAAAAAAAGAGAGAGTTGAATTAATTATTGATAGAATTCATGGGGTTAATTATTTTAAATATATAAAAGGAAACAAAGATCTTTTTAACGAAATAACGGAAACATGTAATTGTGAAGAATATAATGAAATAATTAAATGTAAAAAATGCAATAAAAAAAAATTTAAATTAGGTAGTAGATCCACAGGAATAAAATATAATAAATTAGAATTACCAAAATGGAATCTTACGTTTAAAGCTGGAGGACTTAGATCAGAACATAGAGTATTTCATGGAACATATAAAGTTAGAGCAAGATCAGATTTACAAGAAAACTGTCAAAGTTTTATTACATTTTCTATGTTGCTACCAAAAAAGGATCCTCATCATCCTAATTTAGGTTTCTGGGAGGAAATAGCATTAGGGTTTTCAAGTAAATCTAATACTAGTGTTTCTCTTTTTATCAAATCATCCTCATCTGAAACTGAAAAAAAAGAACTAATGATACCAATAAAGATTAAAACAAAAGATAATTCATTTTCAATTAAAAATTACAATAATTATACACTTGAGTGGAAAGAAAACAATATTAAGTTACTTGTAAATAGTAAAACTGTGTATGAGACTAAAATTGGAGATCCTATTCCACAAATGCCAGGCTTTACATATTTATTAATTAGACCCAATTACGATACTCATAGTGTAAATTTATTTAAAAAGATTAAAAAAGAAATATATCCAAATATGCATATAAAATCTTTTTGTTATACCCCTTATAATGAAGATAGCCTTTCTGATACCATGTAAAGGTAATCCTTTATGGAATAAAGTAGAAGATACAATTCTTTTTAAAAATACACTTTCTAGCTTTACTCCCGAAAAAAATTACCAATTTATTATTTTAATCGGTCACGATCACGATGATATTTTTTATTCAAATAAAAAACATCAAAAACGTTTTTGTCAATTATTTCCTAGATTTATATTTAGATTTATTGAGTTTTCATCTGAAATTAGAAAAGGACATTTAACGCGTATGTGGAATATTCTATATAAAGAAGCATTATGTGATACTTCTCATTTTATAAATTATTTTTATCAGTGTGGAGATGACATACTATTCAAAACATCAGGATGGGTTGAAAAAAGTATTCTATCAATTCAATCCTTTGATGATGTCGCAATTTGTGGTCCAAAAAATGAACATCCTTCTTTACTAACGCAAGTAATGGTTTCTAGAACACATTTTCAAATTTTTAATTATCTTTTCCCTGAGTATATTTTTAATTGGGGATGCGATGACTGGATTAATTTGGTTTATGCACCTTCTAGAATAATTAAATTAGAAAATCATTATTGTATCAATTCAGGAGGACCACCACGTTACGATACAAGTAAATATGATATAAAGGCTTTAAAAAAAAAAGTAGCAGAAAAGGCTAATCAAGAACGTAAAAAAATAGATACGTTTTTAATTAAAAAAATTCATATTACGTGATATTCCTTTTTGATTATTGTGAATACGAAGTTTCATCTTTTGAATATTCCTTGGATCATCTGTAATATTAATATTACGAATTTGGATATTTTCTGTATAGGGAAGATTAATATCAAAGCAAGAAACAACAATTTTATTGGCAATAAATGAATGTTTTATATTATTTACACTAGTTAGATTATTATACAACTCTGCTTGCATATCTCTTGAAGTAAGTTGTTTAACATTTATTGTGCGTTTTAAACTATCTGTCATATGAACAATATTATGATCGAAAACCTTAAAAAAGACAGATCGATCCACATGTATATCAGATATTTTAACCGCTTTATTATAAATAATATTATCCTCATATCCCCATGTCCAAAAATTAGGAAATCCCCCAATTTTTTCAAAATCAGCTCCTGTGATTGAAAATAT
>Ga0208149_1000518_pt1 | contig 14820 bp, 7 predicted proteins | sample DEB08_DNA_15_FD_184533 | JGI IMG/M metagenome (GOLD analysis project Ga0208149, IMG submission 184533) | Aqueous microbial communities from the Delaware River and Bay under freshwater to marine salinity gradient to study organic matter... | ecosystem: Environmental > Aquatic > Marine > Coastal ... | reverse complement strand
CGACGCTAGCGAGTTTGATATTGCCCGACCCAAGTTCAAGCTTTTCACTGGGTAAAGTCGTGCCTATGCCAACATTCCCACTCGCATCAACAAACAACCGCACATTGCCATTAGTCGAGATGGCTACTTGGTCTGCTCCAGGTGAATAGAGGCCAGTATTAGTGTCGCCATTAAAAGTAATGGCTGGATTAGAAGCAGAACCAAGGTTAACCTCTAACGTATCATTGACATGAACATTACCACTAGAACTATAAATTCTCTTATCAAGTACATCAAGATCACCACCAAGTTGTGGAGTCGAGTCCGAGATAACAATAGTAGCTACCGACTGAGGATCAATGGTAACAAAACCAGTACGTTGATTAACTTCAAACGTATCACCAACTTTAAACTTACCATTCTGATCAGTACTAGAAAGCCAGACACGACCATCATTACGACTAATAACTTGATTAGCTTCAATCGCTACACCACCATTTTGTGGCAATGCACGGTAATCTGTACCAGTACCAGCATACTCAAAGGTATGACTAGAAGTACTAACAAAGGATTGCAGGAAGAAGCTAACAGCAACACTATTAGCGTGAGGATTATCAAGACCTAGATTCTCTGCACGGTTAGCTGGGTTAGGGTTACTGATGGTAACGTTCCAACCAAGACCATTAGGGCTAGAAGACAGGATCTCATAAATGTCACTACCAATCTGAACAAGCATGTTGTCCAGTGGACGTGTAGAAGTACCAAACCAGTTATCAGTAGGTTCGTTAATAGCAAAGGTAATGTCACCAGCACTTGCTGCTCCATTAGCTGTTGACGTAAAGATAGCAGAGGAACTCTTACCATCAGCAATCAAACCATACCTACCAAAATCAGTTGTACTGTTGGTAAGGTTTACTTGACCACCATTAAGTGCTTTAGTGTGGTAATGACAGAACGTACCAAAGAAGCTAACAAGCTGTGCATAGCCGTTATTAGCTACCAGACAACCTGGACCATCAAGGCAGATCTGAGTAAAGCTATCAACAACCATACTACGTAGTGGGCTAGAAGCATCAACTACAGAACCATCAACAAAGATACCACCACCAGTAGGAGCTGAGGTAAGGTCACCACCAGTACCTTGGAAGTTATTAGGATCAAAGTTGTTGTTATCAATACCAGAGTCTGCAAAGTTAGTACAGTTCTGGATGTAGGGACTCTTACGAATAACAGAACCAGGATAAAATTCTGCAACCCAACCTTGATTGGTTGGGAGACCATAGGTAGTATCGTTATCAACTGAATGACCACCACGACTACCACTTGCCTTCAGACCAGCAAAGGTAAAACCAGTGATGTACGTACCGCTATTACAGCGGAACATCGTCTCAGTTTCAGTAGCAGCAGTAGGGTGAATAAAGCAGCTACGGATAGACTGACCGACAATAGAGAGGTTAGATACCGTAATATTGATAGGAAGGGCTTCTTGATAAACTCCAGGAACCACATAGACAATATCACCAGCATTAGCAGAAGCTACAGCATTCTTAATTGTCCTTTTCGGGTTGATGATGCGGTGCCCATCAAAGCTATCATTACCGTTTTCAGAGTCAACGTAAATAACACTAGGTTGTGTAGTAAATGTACCACCAGAAGCAACACCAATCCATCCAGAACCATTCCAGATAGATAGTGTGTTATCAGGAGACTGCTGAAGCCACGTCTTACCTACTTCCCAGTCACTACCAACAGGGGTGGTGTCAGAGACAATAGTGTCAAACCGCTTAGAGGATGCAGCTCCAGTGAACAGGTTAGTATCAGCAGGACTAGGTGTGCCAGCATTCTGCTCAGACTCAGTGATGATGTCTACATCTTTAATCTTAGAAAAATCAATACTGTTGTCAGTAATGCTAAGCTCTACATCACCGTCAGCAGGACGGTTAATGGTGATAGGATTGCCATTAGTAACACTAGGTGTAGTAATTTTAACAACACCTTGTTGACTAGCAGTGCTTTTATCAACAGAGATGGTGACTTGCTTGTTAGAGTTAGTACCGCCAGTAGCATCAGTAAGGTTGATAGCCTCGCCTTCTAGCAGGTCATCAGTGATAACCTTACCAAGTTGTCCTCTGTTGACTGCATCATCATCACTATCTGCATCACCAAGGTTCTCAATCTTATAACCCTGTGCAGTATAAGAGTTGTCACGTTCACGTGATTCAATGACGTTCTGTCTAGCAGTAAAAACCGCCTCCTGAGCCAGGAAGCGGATCTGATCAAATGAATCGTTTAAATCTTTAGCCCTGATTGTAGAGCCAGAAACAAAGGTTACAGCAGCTGCATCATCAGTAGTACGTTCAACAACAATGTAATCACCAGCAGTAAGTACAGCATTGAACGTAATTGTACCGTTATTAGATGCAACTGTGTAGTTAGTTAGAGCGGTGCCTTGAGTAATCTCCCCAGAAATGACCTGGGGATGAGTCGCATCGGCAGTAGAAGTAGTATTCTGTTGTAATTGAAGAACGTTATTGACATAAACGTCAATATCAGTGGCTTCAATGACCTCGAAAGGTACGACGTATGTAATTGTAGACCCTGCTTGGGTGTAATCTTGTCTTGTAACTGCCATTGTTTAGGGTAGTTTAGAGTGTGGTTATCGTGGAAACTCGGTACGCCCTTCTGGTGTGCTAAGTCTACGCATAGCTTCATAGTTACCAGCCTTGCTAGCAGCTGCTTTCAACTCTCGTGTTTGAATGCGTTTATCGAGATCTTTGTTCTCTCGACGCAATTGGATCATTGCTAGATTTTTAGCACGAGTAAATTCTTGATCAACTAACTGATAGAATTTTTGCTGGTAAAGTTTATAGCCTGTTTGGATAGTGAGATTCTGATCTTTATAAAAATCAAGTCCTCGTCTCCAAGCTTTGTCAGTAACCATGACTTTTTCAAGCCTACTTCTTAGATCACCCATTGACATGTATTTGCTGAGCTGAGACTGCTCATAAGCATTAAGTGGCTCACCTTTGTATTGAGACAGCATCTCAGGTAGGTTGTACCTCATCTCAACTATGCCTTGTCGTATAGGATCGTCTTCAACATTTACAATAGCAATAGGGATACCAGCATTAAGTAGACGTAGTAAAGGATTCATAGCCCCCATTTGTAGAGGCTTACCGCTACGATCTTTATTCAAAATATCGTATTTAGGCGGCAAAGAACTCTTCATAAATGCATCACGACGAATCAGAAGTTCAGTAAACGTTTCTGCTTCTTTACGGTTAGCATCAATGACATCACCTAACTGACCTAGAAGACCAGCATAAGGGAGATGAGCGCGTAGGAGTTGCGCACCAGTTCTCTTAAGCTCTTCCTCTGAGGTGTCAGCACTCATAACATTAGCAAGACTCTCAATACCAGATAACATAGACTTATCAACAAGAACAGCAGCTGTCATAAATGTAAGTTTTTTGATCATGTTATCAGTAATCTTTTCACCCAAAATGTCAGAGTTTTGAACGACATTAGCTACCGTTGACAAAAGAGTGTTGAATGGTTCAATGTTCTGGAAAGATACATATGTATTGCCCAACTTAAAGGAGTTAGGTTGAATGCCTGCTGCTTGCCATGCATCACGGTCCTCTTTGGTATATGGATAATCACCAGTCATTTTACCAGATAGAGCCGCAATAGTAGCCATACCCATAATAGTAGAGCCCATTGCAATCCGTCCTTCCATCAAAGCTTGTGCTTGAGGAAGGTCTTCAGGACGAATACCATACTTTTGAAGGTTCTTACCGTTCATAATATCTTTATATTTATCCCTGAACACTACCAAAGGAGTGTGCTGGAAAGTAAGATCAAGAGCATTAAAACCTGTACGGACAAACGGGAAGAAGGCTTTCATCCCAGGAATGTTAGAGATTAGCTCAAAACCTTTAAAGTTTTCTTCCAATGATCGTGTCATTGCAGCCTCATCACCAGCCATTTTGGCAGCTTTGTCTTTTACAATGTAACGACCATTTTTATCTTTTTTAAAGATCTGATTCCTAAACTCCTCTTCTGTTTCACGTACATACTTTTTGATATCAGAGGGATCGACTCCTTTATCTAAAGCTGCACGAGCTGCTCGCATACGCATTTCCATGCGTCCAATGATGGTACGAGCCAGGGCATCACCAGCACCCATAGCATTTTGGCTATATTTAAACCATGGACTGGTGTTCATTTTAACAATACGGTCAAGAACGTCATAGCCACGCTTTTCAATGCCAGTACCGTACCTATCGTAATATTGACCCAATCCTTGCCATTCAGCTAGATCAGCTTCAAGATCAAACTTACCTTCATAGCTAAGAGATTTACGATTTAAGCCTAGATCCCAGTTGTATTTAAACATACGGAACCCTTCTGCATAAGCAGATCCTAAGGCATCAATCTGAGCAGCTGCAAGAGCCATTTCTTTTTTATTAAACCTTATGGCTGCTCCAAGATAAGCTTGTAAAGGACGCAAAGTTGCTACAAAGTTAGTACCAAGAACTGCTTTAGTGATGGTACGAGGACCACTAAGCACAGAGTTATAGAAAACACCCTGCAGTTCTTGACGAAGACGACCTTTAATAGCCTTACCGTCAATCTTACCACCTATCAACATCTTACGGAGGTAATCATGGATGTGCTCCATCGTACGGATATTACCGCCTGACAAAGCATTAAGTTCCATGAGATCTTTGATCTCTTGCTTTCGCCCTTGCTTGTTGAGTTCTTTCAGAGCATTTACATACTCGGTCATCTCAGCATCAATCTGCTGCAAACCCTTCTTAGCATTAGCAGAGGCTTCTTTAGACACAGAACCTAATTGCTGTAACTGACCATCAAGACCCCACATATAACCCATCTTCTTGTGTTCAGTCAAAGCTACTTTCATAGCATCAACTGTCATGTCATACTGACGGTTAATGGGCAGGTTATCCGAAATAAACATAGAGCCGTTGGCAATGGCTGAAGCTCTATGAGCCAGAGAATTGATAACAATGTTAAGAGCTGCTTTTTGAGTAGGAGATCCTGTAACAATCTCTACACCATTATTAAGATAAACACGAGCGTCTTTCTTGTTTTCCCTGAAATACTTAGCAAAGTTAGCAGCAATATCACCACCTTCATCAATCATGGAGGTCATGTCAACTGCTTGGCGAATATAAAGGTTGACAAGATCTTTGTAATCAAGCGCACCAATATCTTCTAGATCACCACCTTTTTTGAAAGCTTCTTCTGCAAGTTCATTAGCAGTTTTGATGACTAACTCACGTACAGTTTTATTGCCACGAGCAATAGTATCAAGCTGAGCGTCAGTCACCATCTGTGTGTAGGTATGACCTGGACCACCAGCTTTCATGTCGTTAATGCCTTCAGCAGCGGCTTGTCTAGCAGTGCCTGCAGGAATGACAGGGTTTTCAGCCATGTCATACTTAGCCCCATTAACATAGGGATCTAAGCGCCTGCCGAAGTTTTCTTCAGGATCAGTGCCTCGAACACCTCTACCCTCTTTATAGTTTTTATCTGCCATTTCTTTGACAGAAGCATTCTCAGCTTTGCTTTCTTTGGCAAGCTCCTCTCGCATGGTCTTGTTGCCAATCTCATTGGCTTCATCCACAGACTTACCATTTTTACGTGCTCGATGAGCAGCCCAGCTGCCTTTAACAAAAGCACTAACACCAGCAGCAGCTAGGTTGAAGCCTGCTCCAGAACCAACGGTTTTGATTCTAGCTAGCCAAGGATTGTCTTCAGGAGCCACAGCAAGAGCGTTTGTCACCCAAGGAGCCATCCAAGGAGTGTGTTCTTGGGCAAGGTTAGCTAAGTTCTCACTTTCAGAGCTGCTAGACACTAGATCAGCAATAGCACCTTCACTAGCAATCTTAGCACCTGTTTGTACGAACTTAATGGTTCTCACACCTTTAGAGCCAATACCAGCAGCACGAGCAAAAGCAAGACCACGTACGCCAAGGCGGAGACCACCAACAGTAGCCCCGCCAACACCACCAGTAGCAGCAGTGAGGATACCGAACTCAACCAAGCCACGGGCAAACTTACCCAGACCAGTTTTGTTTTCAGGCACCATTTCATCTGGAATATCCAACCAGCCAGCGTCGTTGGCTTCATAGGCTGTGCTAAAAGGGTTTTGAGATTCATCAACAGGACGTCCAAATAAAGTATTGAATCCTGTTTTAAATGTATCCCCTACAAGCTCAGCAAATCCACCAACGCTCTCTACCGCCTGTGCAGCGCCTCCAGCAAGGGCTGCACCTGTTTCTGATGCTACCAGTCCCAAGCCTTCTTGTTCGGGCTCTGAGGGCTTTGTAGCAGCCTCTGACGGTTGTTCTTCTTCTGGGGGTCGATCAGGAATCCTTTCAGCCTCACGGATGCTATTATCATACCATTGATTAGCTTCTTCTGTAAGAAGTCCTGGAATGTTGTTCTCGTTTTCCATCACAGACCCTCCTTATAGCGTTGCAAAACCTTCATAGTATACTCTTGAATGCTTGGATACGCCCTGCCGTTAGACCATTGAATTCTAGTGCTGTTGTAAAGACTCATGTCCCCACTATACCAGGCTGAGGCAGCCATGCGAATAGCAATATCAGGGTCATTAGTTTTGGTACTAGCCTGTTTAACATAATCAGAAAACTTCCAATTAGCAAGTTTTTCTTGGTAATTAGGGCTATTCCTAAAATCATCCATAGTACCAGGATGTGGCATACCAGCTTGTTTAGACCATGCTAATACGTTCTTCCAAAGAATCTGGTATTTACCTAGGGCAGGATTACTAGGACCATACGAATCAGAATTATATGCTTTGTAGTTACCACCAGACTCTTGGTAACCAAGCGACCTCATTAGCATAGGAACGCTGATGCCTCCAATCTGTTCAATACCACGGCTAACTCTATTAGGACTTTGATCTGCAATAAACAAAGGTCTAAGGTCAGGGTATTGCTTGAGAATGTTATCTACAGTAGCAGCATTTTCGGGAAGAGGGATCGGCTGTTTACCTTGCTTTGCACGTTGTGCATTCAAGATTTCAAAAGCCGTGTGCTTACCATCCAACTTCGCTAGAGAAAAAAAGATGTGCTGCGGCTTGCCGTCGGCAGTAAGCTCAAGCCGAGAAGGGTTGATATTAAGATTAGCCTGAATTGCGGGATTTTCATATTGAAAAGCTTTAATTTTGTAATTGTCAATGACAACTTTATTAGCAACCATCTGCTCAGTTTCACTTGCAGGCTTGACATAAAAATTAGGGAAGCCTTCGCCAGACGCTGAGTAATACGTAAGAGAAGTAGGATCTGAAACAGGCTTACCTGTGCTAGCATCAATACCTTGTGCTTCAAGTTTAATTTTAGCAGCTATCTCAGACGAAGCTTGTATGAGGGCTTCTTCTTGGGAAAGGGTGCCGTCAGCTTCATCGTACAACTGCTTAGCCCTTTTAAACATCTGCTGCTTTGCTCTAATAGCAGCCTGCTGTGCATCGTAACCTAGAGTAGAGTTAGTGTCTGTAGCTTGGACAGCTTTACGGATCTCACCGTCAATCTTTTTTTCAGCATCTCTAATGGCATCTTTCTGTCCATCACCAAAACGTTTTTCAACAATTTTATTTTGTTGCTTGTATTTTTGGTAGACACTTGTATCCAGGTTCGCTGCCTCTTCTTCAGTGATGTCACCATAAGTGTCAAGCAGTTGACTGACCTTAGCTTCAGACTGCTCTACACCAAGGAAGCTGGGTTCATAAGTACGTAAGTTTTGAACTAGATCAGGATGAACAGCTCCGTGTTTTTTCTGATACGTTTGTAAGGCTTGTCGTAACTGAACATCACTAAGCCCATTATTAATGGATTGACGTAATGCTTCAGCATCTAACTCAGCTTCCATTCTTGTAGACTTCTTACGATCATCATAAGCCTTAGCACGACCCTCAAGAGCAATAGCCTTCATATTAGTTGCGTTGAACTCATCAGGATACAGTTCAAAAAGACTTTTGGCTCCTGCTGGGTGCCCAATAATTTTAGCATCATCAATGGATAAAATGATAGCTTCTACATTATCAGAGTTTTGTTTAATTCTAACATTAATTTGATCTAGCAAATCCTTACGGGCTGCAACATCAGGAGATCCTTGGACACCTAACTTTCTGTAAGCACTTGCAGCTTTCTTAAGAAACGCAGGAATAGAAACGCTAGCAGTAGGGAAACCTGCAGTACCGTTTAAAGCCTCGTGTAAGTCACGCTGAGCATCATCAAGAAGTTCAGTAGCTTTTTCAATCCGCTGTCCATCATAATAATCTCGTTGATGGATAGACGTTGCTTTAAAAATTTCAGGCAGTAAAACAGTATTAACTACCTTAGCACTTAATCCAGCAGGGTTATTGTTCTTGATGAACTCACTCTGGATATAGCTAATAGCGGCTTCGTACTGACTATCACCATCATAAGCGTTGAGCTGAAACTTCTGTCCAGTTTCTGGATCAACAATAATAGTAGTATTAGTGTCCAGTTCAGCAAGTAAATGATTACCAAACTTTTCACCTGACTGCCTCATAGCAGCAAGATTCCATCCATGCTGCCTCCACCTTGACAGGTTCCTGACTCGATCAGCTGCTTCTGTAGTAGGAGCTTTGTCAGCTAGATCATTGAGTTGGGTGTCAAGTTCTTGGCTCCGATTACCAGCTTCATTAACTTCTTGAAGTTGTTGTTGGTATTCAGGACCTTGTTCTGCGTACAGACGTTTGCCTTCTTCAATCTCTCCTTTAATCCTTTCTTTTTCAAGATCAAGGACTTCATTCTGAAGAAGGTCGTTAATAGAATTACTAAATTTGGAAAGAGCTTTTAGCTCGTATCGTGCGTTAGACTCTTGAATGTCGCTAACACGTTGTGTTTCTTGGGTTCGCTGAGAAGCTTGCTCCTGCATTCCTTTGATTCGTTCCCGTCCCTGCTCTTTAATCTGAGCAGCCTCTTCACGCATACGTTTAGAGGGATCAATGACGTTACGGTTACGGAATCCTATGGACTGTGCGCTACCTTGATATGCCATTTTAATTAAATTAGATTAATTTAAGATTCCCAGATGTATTTGCCGTTGTCCGTGATACTACCATAAGTAGAAAGACCCCCACTAGCAGCACTAGCTGCATCTCCTAGAAGACTACCAGCTAATGCAAGACCAGACGGACCTTGGGCATCAATAGGTTTGATAGGTGCAAACGAAGCCATTGGCGTGAGTGGATCAACAGGCAGGTTATTCCATGCAGCAACATTAGCAGACTGTTGATCCAACAGAATGCCTTCCGCTTCAATACCAGAAGCACGCCGTGCATCATACAGGGACTGCTCAATCTGATCCATTTCAAAGCCCAAATCACGTTCAGCTTGCATAGCATTAAGCAAGAACGATTGACCAGTTTTACCTGTAGCCAGTAGCTGACCTTGTGCTTGGATAGACCGTGCAAGTTGTCCTTGCATGTTAAACTTAGCAGCAGTCCTACGCTCATCCATCTTCTGCTGAACAGCCATAGAAGCGCGATTAGCTTCCTCTTGATTAGCCTCTAGCTGACGATAGTACGCATTCTTAGCTGCAGTGGTTGCTTTAAGTTCTGCCTGATACACACGACCCTTTTCTTGATCTTGTGCAGCAGCAATCTGCATTTGTTGTTGATACTGTTGACGAGCAATAGCATTAGACCTAGCTACTGCTGCTTGTTGTTGTTGATGTTGACCAATGGATTGAGCAGCTGATCCAATAAATTGTGCAGCCGCTAGTCCAATGCTTATCGGTTCACACATAATTTCATAAATTCAATAAGAGGGACACCGTTGATAACATAATATCTAAGAAATTTAAAACCTAAAAGTTTGAGAAGTTTGATGTGACTCTCGTTCCTCATGTCAGCATGATTCCAGAGATATTCATAAGGGAGACTCTTTAACCAGCGTCTCGCTTCTCTTACAAATGTATGGGGATATTCTTCACTAGCTTGTGTACATAGCATCCAGATACGATTATCTGGAGTTACGCCTGCCACACCGGCAGTCTTGCCGTTGGGCACTCGAAAGAACACAGAGTAAGAAGAGCGGTAATAAGACTCCAAGACTGCAGCCGTAGCACACAGTCCTGTTGTCTCTTCTACCTCTCGCTTATCTTCCCAACGCAGATTTTCACCTACTTCAAAAGCTAGTTGAGCGGTGCATGATTCGATGTATTCACCGACGTATATGTCGTCTGTTGTCATATCGTCCGTCCCAGCTGGCTGAGACAATAGTAGAAACAAAGGGGTCAGGAATTTTAATTGTCAAGGTGTACTTCTCATTCTTTTTATAAATGGGAACCTTAACTGATTTATAGAATCTAGAAGGGGTGGTGTTAGCACTGGTAATGTCAGGACTAATTCCTGTCTCATACTGAATGTAGGTATCAGTCTGAGGAGCTTCAAGATGAAACTCAATAGGACCAGAAATACCAAGCTCAAAGTTCATGCGATTGATCCGTAGATCACCGTCAATGTCGTATTGATTCTGACCTACTGAGTAATAGTAAGTAGGTAGTTGAACTTCTGTAGTATACTTATAACCTACAGCAACATTAACACCTGTGACATCAATGTTATTGAAGGTAGCTTGAGTACCTGACACACTATCAGGGCTGGCTACATAACCAGCTTCACTGCCTGACAGAACAACCATTACTAGATCATCACCATTATTCTGGATAGTATATGGCAGGGTGATTGTGCTGTCACCATCTGTCACAGACTTATCACCTGCTTGAGGTACGAACATATTATCCAGAGATGCCTCAAAGCGTCTTGTAACGTCCAAGGGAGACCCGGACGTACCAACACCTACCTGATAGCTACGAGCTGCTGTAGTGTCAGGAATCAGCTCATAACGAAGTAGTACAGTCTCTGAGCCCTGGCGTGTTACAGTAAAGAAGTCTCCTTCAGTATAGAAGCTGTGCTTGAACTGACCATTGATTGTCCAGGTAAACCATGCAGACTGTGCTCGCTCTCTACCTGTGTTATAATACTTATAGAAGTATAGGGAGCTGTCGTCTATCTTACCATAAGTGATTAGACCATTCTGAGCAGAATTACTAACATCATCAATGCTGTTAGGTATCAGCTCAGGAATTACTCTAGTTTGCTCTAAGATGATAGGAGGCGCACTCTCATCTTCAATAGCCATCTCAAACGCTTTTGTATGAGATGTGTTGTCTGTAGTAAACATGAGTGATGTACCCATGTCTACAGGAGGAATGGTAGGACTACATTCATAAGAAGACAACTTTCTTAGCTGAGCTGTAGTAGCAGAGAATTCTACAGCATCACTAAAAAGCATGAATTGGGAGTTTTCACTAAACAATACCACACCTTTTTGGAAAGGTACAGCGTGGTTTAGGAAAGCAGGTTTGACATCAGAAGCTGCAATATCAATCGGATCTGCAGCACTAACAGTAATAGCAGAGTTAACAAAAAAGTTGAAGTAATCAGCAGGCTGACTAAGAACAACGTTTTCGTTAGTAATAAAGCCTAGCCTGTTATTAAAGAAAAAGATGTCGTTAATAGATTGACCAACAAACGTTGGCATGGGGTTCGTTACTGCATCTCCAACTGCTCGATCCTTCCAAAAATTTTCGCTAGAACTTTGGCTGACATCATCTAGTTTGGAGAAAGTAAATGTACCGTCACGGTTATTGATTAATGCGTGAGGCATTGAGTCATAATCAAACCCTGCATCAATACCAGGAGCAACAGTCTCTTCCCATACACCTGAACCAGACGTACCAGATTCAGCTATAAACTTCACATAATAATCATCTGCTTCCGATTCATCAGTGTTAGATATTTTACAAATGTAACCATCCTTACACATAGAAGGAAGTTTACTGATGTTCTGTGCAGTGGAGGTTATAACAGAAAGAGCAGTGTCTGTAGTACCTGCACGAACAGTAACGTTAAGGCTAGAGCTGGATTGAATAAACAATCCATTACCAATAATCTCAACAGTCAATGTGGGGTAGGTTGCAAGTAAAGCATCCTTCAATCCACCTAGAACTGAATTAACACTAATGACTCCTTCATCGGGGTTTTTAGGAGTACGATAAAACGCAGCATTAGCGTCTGCATATGATTGATATTCTTTGGTATCAGTAATACTGACTGTGTAACTAATACCAGCAACAGTAATTACCTGTGTACCGGTAGCAGGAGCATCTAGTCCGCCATCTTGTACGATTACTTCGGCATAATATCGCATGTTATAATCAGCTTCACTGTCGCTATTATAACTATCTACATACGATTGACCGTTAACTGTAACTGCATATTTAACTCCACCCCAACTGTTGTTAAAGATTTCTCGTTTACCAACATACCTTGCTTTACCACTGCTATCGTCCCAATTGTCAGGACTTATGCTAAGAGACTTGACAATACGTTTAGTACTTGAAGTTATGCTAGAGGTGTTAATCCCAATAACATACTCAGTATTATAAGCAATAGCATCAACGGTAACAAAAGCATAGTTACTACCAAAAGTATTGGATGTGGTTCTAGCAGTGGCTACAGTCTTAGCTGGATTAGTGATTATAGTATAGTCACCAACACTTTGAATACCATAACGAGAAGGGGATCCATCAGTTAGGTAGTTATAATTAGAAGTGGTAGATCCAAAATTAACAGTCTGCTCAGTTCCTGTTGCTAGATCCCATACACGAATACCAGAAGATTGGATCTGAACAAGATACTTCTCATCATTGTCACGAAGAATCTCAAACCACTTACCATCAGCGGTTGCGTTGGAAAGAATGCTAACAAACTCACCAGGAGCACGTTTAGATAATCCAAACGTAACGTCAGGATAGGCATTGTCACACGTCCTGACTTGACCTGGGAACTTAATAAAATCTGGTTGTTGTGAGATACCTCCCAGGAAGTTAGGGATACGTTGATTGACTGCTGCCATTATCGACTCAGGGCTTGGAAGGGTTTGTAGCTAGTGTAAGGGTTCCTAAGATCACTTGCATTGAACACATTGTAATCAGCTTGGCTGGTATCAAACTCAATAGCTACAGCCCTCAGAACGCTTTCTTCAGCCTGAAGGATCTTAATGCTAGTCTCATCATTTACCATACGCCCAGAGGCGATTCTAGCAGCCTTAGCGGTGATGTAATCACGGAATGCTTGAGGGATGTCCTCAAACTCAAAGAACCATACTACATCAACATATAACGTATCAATACCAGTGAATTTAAAACTATGGGAATAGCGATCATACAGCTTACCATCACGTCGTGTAACGTCATAGGCATCGCCATGTTTATAACGATTGATGTCTAACCTCAAAGCTGTAGGAGGAACAACAATCTCTTTATCAGAATTTAAAACAAAGGGAAATTCATACTCAGTATTATAGCCCCAGCCTTCTGCTTGGACTTCTCGGCAAACCTGCCGGAGGGTGCTCTGAGCAATAGCGACTTCAGGACTTTGCACATCAAGTGTATTGACCGGAGTTTCTCCGACACTCATTAGAATAGAGTTTACAGCATCCAGTTCGGTGGACGTTGCGTAAGAAGGGGTTGCCATAAAAAAAGAGGGTCCCGAAGGACCCCCAGTATAGGAACAAAAAATCAGAATGCAGAACCAGCGGTGCTGGTAGCGTGCAGTTCGACACAAGCAGCAGGGTTCAGGTAATCAGTACCCATGCTGAGGCGTCCCAGGATCACATCGCCCTGGTAGATCACGGACACGTCGCCCGAGGTGACCTGGACCTGAGGTCCAATGGTCTCAACAACACCAGCAGCTTCACGTTGGAAGATCAGACCACAGGAGGTGTTGAAGTCAGTGGCAGAACCATAGGGGTTGTTCTCACCAGTAGCGGTAGCCTCAACAGAGGCACCCACGAACGAGCCGGGGTTGTCAATGGTCGAGTTGGTACCATAGTTACCCAGGAACGGGATGTTCATGGAACGGTAGATCTTAATACCAGCAATCGACATGACGCCATTACCGCTCTGCAAAGCAGTACCTTGCTCGTCACGGTTGATCAGAGCATTGGTTCCAACATTCTCAATGAGAGCATAGTATTGGCGGGGGCTGAGGACAGCCACACGTCCGTCTTGAGACACACCCTTCTCATCCAGAACAGCAGCGGCTTCAAAGAAAGCAGCCACGATCTTGTCAGAGTCAAGAGCATCAGCAGTAGCACCAGCACCAGCACCAACTTGGATCTGCGTACCACCAGGCTCAACCTTACCGGTAGCAGACACAGGGTGGGCAGCACGGGCACCACGGACAATAGCACGGAAGATGCGGCGGTCATAGTGCTCAGCCAGAGCATAACCGATCTTACGGCTGATCTCACCACGCAGCTCATAGTGAGCCAGGGTTTCATCGAGATCATAGACGAATGCGCTGGAGACCAGCAGGTCATCCACCACAATGGTCTTCTCAGCCACCGGAGGATCACCGGAGCCAAGGATGGGAGTACCGGGGGTATGGAAACCAGCGTCCATACGACCAGTGTAGATGAACTGAAGAGACTTACCGGACTTGAGGGTCCGCTTCATCACCAGATCACGAGCGATGGTGTTGTGCTGAAAGCCTTTGAACATCTCGCCGCTGAACAGCTTGAGATAAAGTTCGTACTTATCACCAGCACCACCGTAGCCAGTGCCGGTGCTAAGATTAGCACGACCTAGCGCAGTTTGGGTAGCGTTAGCCATTGTTAAAAAAAGATAGTTAAAGAATTAAACTAGCTCTATACTATCTAGAATGTTTAGAGCTTTGTAGGCTCGTCT
>Ga0208149_1000514_pt1 | contig 14907 bp, 13 predicted proteins | sample DEB08_DNA_15_FD_184533 | JGI IMG/M metagenome (GOLD analysis project Ga0208149, IMG submission 184533) | Aqueous microbial communities from the Delaware River and Bay under freshwater to marine salinity gradient to study organic matter... | ecosystem: Environmental > Aquatic > Marine > Coastal ... | reverse complement strand
CACGGTGTAACCCTCACCGATCAGGTTGTACAGAGCACCATGCTCAGACTCCGCATGCCAATCCGTCTGGATCACCAACGGCGACGGACAAATATCAGCTAGGACACCGTCGGCGACCGGTTCGGCGGCCGGTTCCTCAGCAGGTTCGCCAGCGGGTTCCTCCGCCGCTGGGGCAGGTGCGGCCGTGGTGTCGGTCGCATCGTCGTCCCCACCGCAGGCCGCAGCGACCAGCGAAAGGGCGAGGACTCCACTTAGGAGTCGTCGGGTACGGGTTGATGTCACTGTGCTCCCCCTCGGAGTGTGATGTGGATGGGTTGTTAATTGGCTGGATGGATGGGACAGATTCAGATTGTGTTGGTCAGTCGTTCGGGCCAGAGGAGTCGTGCCATTTGCCGATGGCAACACCTTGCAACCAACCGAAGAACAAAAAGACGACCACGCCGAGTGCGGAGGACATGATCACTGCGGCCAGGAGTTCCTCGCCTTCGAGGCGGCTCGAATAGCGCTTCAGCAGCTGTCCGATGCCGACCGCTCCCTGGCCGAAGAAGTAGTCGCCGACGATGGCGCCGATGACCGACAGTCCAGCCGAGATACGTAAACCAGCAAAGATCGCTGGCTGGGCTGCGGGGAACATCAACTTGCGCAGTCGGGTGAGGCGTGAGGCGTGATGCAACGTGAACAAGTCGTGCATACCACGTTCCGCCGACTGCAGACCGAAGAGCGTGTTCACGATGATCGGGAACAGCGAGATGATGACGCAGACGGCGATCCGCGATGTCGTGCCGTACCCCCACCAGAACCCGATCAAGGGAACGATCGCCAGAATCGGAATGGCCTGCAGCATCACCATGTAGGGAAATACTGCTCGTTCGACGATCTTGGTCTGGCTCATGATCGTCGCGAGGAAGAATCCGATGCAGATCGATATGCCGAGGCCGATCAGCGCCACTCGGGTGGAACTCCACAGAGCCAGCAGGATTTCGGAGAAGTGGTCCCAATCAAGGAAACCCACCTGCAGAATCTCGTGCGGCGGACGCAAAAGGAATCGTCGCTCCGGTGTCAGAAGGCCGTACGACACGTAGTACCACGCGCCGACGATCGCCGCACCCAGGATCAATGGCGGCAGGAACTGGAGGGCGACCGAACCAACGGTGCGGCGCGGACGTGCACGGCGAACCGGGGGCGCGTCAACCGGAGCGGCATCACCCGAGGCATCGGCACCCGGCGTTGCAGTTGTGGACAGATCATCGATACTCACTGGTGGGACCCCCTCAGTTCCTTGGAGACCTCGCCGCACAGCGCAGCGAACTCTGGGTCGAATCGAAGTTCGGGATGGCGCGGATAGTCGAAGGGCACATCGAACTCGGCGACAATTCGCCCGGGACGTGCCGACATGACGAGGACGCGTGTCGACATGAACACGGCCTCGGCAATGGAGTGCGTGATGAATAGCCCGGCGAACCCTTCGGTTTGGAAGAGGCGCTGGGTCTCATCATTCAGGTGTTCTCGCGTGATCTCATCGACCGCACCGAAGGGTTCATCGAAGAGGAACACCGGCGGCTTCAGCGTCAGCGTTCGTGCAAGCGATGCGCGCATCTTCATGCCACCGGACAACGAGCGCGGGTAGTGCCCCTGGAATGAGGTCAGCCCGACCGTGTCGATCGCCTCGAGTGCCAAGCGTCGACGCTCGGCCTTGTCGATGCCGTGAAGCTCCGCGAGCAGCTCGACGTTGCCGAGAACATTTCGCCAGGGGAGCAGGGTTGCGTCCTGGAACACGTAGCCAAGTCGCTCACGATCCACCGTCACCGTTCCTGCGGTTGGTTCGAGAAGCCCAGAGGCAATTTTCAGCAGGGTTGATTTGCCACACCCTGATGGACCAACGATCGTGACGAATTCGCCGCGAGCCACGCTGAACGATGCCTCTCGGATCGCCTCGGTTCCGTCAGGAAATGTCATACCGATCCCATCGAAGGCCAGAGAGTCGGTGCGGGTGGTGTCGGTTGCGGTCATCGCATCCCACCCTGTGTCTGCGACGCCGGGAGCCGCCGGCGACTGATGAACGTCATGGCGCTGAACCTAGTCGCTCATCACAAGCCGTTTGGCACCCCTAGGGCCTCGTGTACAACAAGTACACATCTCGTTAACACAACGGGTGCTGCCTCGGTGCGGTGAACGACCTGCGCCGAGCGAAGGTCAACTCTCAGCGGCCCAGGCGGGCACCCATCGGTCACCAGCGCCGCCCGATACCACATGGGTCATGAGCGCATCGTTGCCCACCACATGAAGGAGATATGCGCCCGGCTCGGAGCTATACGCCGTGCCGCCGGAGCCGAGATCCAACCACACTTGTGCAGCGGTGCTCGGCGCACCGACGGCAACCACACCGCCCACGACAGTGGTGCAATGGCGGTGAAGGTGACCGCTCCACACGGCCTCAACATGAGGTGAGCGCAACAGAATCTCCGCCTCCTCGGGCGCGCCGTCCAATCCATACACATCCATGAACCCAACACCGGATGCAAAGGCCGGGTGATGCTGGATGACGACCGTACGCACGGCGCGATCCTCGTTGAGGGTGTGGTCAAGCCATGCGAGGTCGCTCGGGGTGAGCTGTCCGTCGTGACGGCCGGGCACGGTGGTGTCGAGAACGACCAGCCGCGGCCCGCCCGCCGACACCAACGAGTCGATCGTGTAATTCACCGCGGCATCAGCGCTGACACCGATCTGAGGTGTAATCGACCCAAAGACAGATCGGAAACCTTGACGATCGTCATGGTTGCCCATCACCGGCACGATGGGGCACGCCAGATCTTCGAGCGCGGGAGCGAGCAGTTCAGCGAGGTGGGCGTACTGTTCGTCTCGACCGTCATTGACAAGGTCTCCACTGAGCACCACCGCGCCGAGGCGGTCTCCGTAAGCCGCGAGGCCACTCAGCGCTGCGCGCAGGCAGGCCGCGGTGTCGACACGACCCTCCATGGACCGACCCGGTTCGAAGATATGAGGATCGCTGAGTTGGGCGATGATCACAGCGGAACCGTAGTGGTTGTGCGCGCGGCCAATCGGTGGTCAGCGCCCGAAATCGAATGAGGCGATCTCGGCCATCTGCTCACACAGGGAGGTGACGGCCCGTTCGAACAATTCAGCACCTAATTCGGCGGATGCACCGGTGGGATCGCCGATCACACCATCATCAAAGAAGTCGTTGGACAGCCACCCGAACGACACGCTGCCGCCGAACCGAACATGCCGGTTGTCCGCAAGCGCCTCGGGCACCCACCGGCGAGCGTGTTCCATACGCGCCTCGCCCGGCCGGAGATGCATGAACACCGACGTCTCGTTCAGACCGCCGTGAATGCCCATCCCCAACTCGTCCTCGGTCGACGTCCCGCCGTATGCAGGTGGCAGCGAGGGGTGGACACAGAACGTCTTGAACCCGAACTGCAGTCGTAACTCGCGGAGCGCGGTGGTGAGCAAGGTCGTGTTACCGCCATGGGCGTTGAGTAGAACGACACGTTCAACACCCGTCGTCGCCAACGAGCGCCCAATATCGCGCAGAACCGACATCATCGTCTCGGCCGACAACCACAGCGTGCCGGGCGACCAGGCGTGCTCATTCGACTTCGATACCGACAGTGTTGGCAATAGCCAGATGTCGAACTCATCGCCCACACGCTCGACCACCGCCGATGCGGCCTCATGGGCGATTACATGATCGACGGACAGAGGTAGATGCGGGCCATGCTGCTCAACCGCACCAATAGGGAGCAGCACAATCGATGACGGCCGCACGCGCTCGGCGATCTCAGGCCCGGACAGATCTTCGTAGCGTCGACTCACGACGTCCACCGTACCGCGTCGCAAGATCCACCTACGATGACACCATGAGCGTCACCTCCCAACCACGCGTCGACACACTGATCGACAACGCACTCTGCCCTGATGGACGCGCGGCACGAATCTTGGTGAACGCCGAGGGGCAGGTCATCGACATCGTCACCCCAGAGTCGAACGTCACCGCCGGCACCGTTCACGACGTGGAGGGCCGACTGGTGATCCCGGCCATGGCAGACCCTCATGCCCATGTCGACAAAGCCCTGACCGCCGACGTTGCACCCAATGCCACCGGCGATCTGCGCGGAGCGATCGACGCCTGGATTGCGGCGGAGACCGCGGGTCTGTTCACCCACGACGACATGGTCGACAGAATCCGCCGGTCACTACGCCAGTCTCTCATGGCCGGATGCCTCTCGGTGCGTAGCCATCTGAACATCGGAGGTCGCGTCGGGATCACCCACATCGAGGCAGCCCTTGCCGCCGCCTCCGATTTCCGTGAACTCATGGACATCCAATTCGTCGCGATGAGCCACAACCCCAGTATCGGGCCGGGATCAGAGCACAACGTCGAGGCGATCAACGGCGCCATCGCAGCGGGAGTCGAGGTCATCGGTGGCTGCCCACATCTCGAGCCCGATCCTGCCGCCGCCGTGGCCGCTGCACTCGACCGCGCCGAGGCAACTGGCCGACCGGTCGATCTTCATACCGACGAAACCCTCGATGCCCGCGTGCTGACCCTCGAACTGCTCGCCGCCGAGACCGCACGTCGGGGGCTTGGTGGGCGTGTCGCCGCCAGCCACTGTGTCAGTCTCGGCATGTGTGATACCGCAACTCAGCAGCGTGTTGCCGACGCAACGGCGGCTGCCGGGTTGGCTGCCACAGACAAACCTGTACCTCCAGGGGCGCGATACGCCCACGGCGACTCCTCGGGGGCTGACGGCGGTGCATGCTCTGCGGGCCGCAGGGGTCACCGTCGCCGCGGGGGCCGACAATGTGCAGGACCCCTTCAACCTGGTCGGCCGCAATGACCCACTCGAGACCGCGGCATTGATGGTGATGGCCGGGCATCTTCTGCCCGCTGACGCTTTCGCGTGTGTATCGGCGGCCGCGCGCCGCACCATGGGACTGCCCGCTGCGGGGCCCGCTCGGGGAGCCGTTGCCGACCTCGTGGCACTTCCATCGGCAACCGTGCGTGCAGCCGTTGCAGATGCACCCGTTGACCGAATGGTGTTCCGCCGAGGCCGGTTGGTTGCCGATACGCGGATCACACGCACCGCGGTGATCTGAACGGACTGCCTCTGCCTCAACTCAGCAGCTCACCACCACCCCTGTCGTAGGCTTATGGCCATGGCGCAACGGATGGCCCTCTACCTGCAGGACAAACATCCCATCGATTACGAGATCGAGATGGCGATGTATGCCGAAGAGCGTGGCTTCACCGAAATCTGGCAGGCCGATACCCGGCTGGCCCGCGACTGCGTGGTTCTAATGTCGGCACTGTTGACCCGGACGTCACGTCTGCGCATCGGGTCGGGGGTGCTGCCGATCTGGACACGCAACCCAGCAGTGATCGCCGCAACATGGTCCACCATGTGGGAGTTGGGTGGCACCGTCGACGGCCAGAGCCGCGTCATGTGCGGTATCGGCGCATGGTGGGAACCGATTGCATCACGAGTAGGGGCCGAACGACGGCGCCCACTCGCTGCGATGCGTGAGCATGTCGAGGCACTTCGTGCCCTTTTCACGATGGACGAGGTGACATACGACGGTGAATTCGTCCAACTCGACCGCGTGCGCCTTGATGTCGCTTACGGCGATACCGGACCACGCGACATCCCGATCTACATCGGCGCGACCGGACCGAAGATGATGTACCTCACCGGCGAAATATGCGACGGCGCCGTGCTCAACTACGTCGTCCCCACCGAGTACATCGCCAGCGCGGTCGACCAACTCGCGGCCGGTGCTGCTGCGGCGGGCCGAACGATTGATGAGGTCGACCGCCCCGAACTCATCGTGTGCTCACTCTCCGATGACGACCCCGCCGAGGCGATGATGACCGCGAAATCGTTGCTGGCCTATTACCTCGGCACGGAGCCGCACATCATGGAGGCAAGCGGCGCCGATCCAGAGTTGGTTGAACGTGTACAACAGGTCGTGGGATGGCCGGCCACAGAAGCGGACTACCGGCGTGCAGCCCATCTCATCGGTGACGATCTGGTGCGCTCGGTGATGGCCGTCGGCACATCTGATGAGTGCCGCGACAAGGTGGCCGAATACATCGCGGCAGGGGTGACCTGCCCGATCCTGTATCCGATGATGGACGACGTCAAACCGGTCATCGACGCGTTCGCCGGATGGGAGCCGTGACTTCCACCGCGCTCAGCGAACTCGGCATTGTCACCGTCGACGACGACCACACCGTCGTCGACCGCGGTTGGCTGGTGGTGGACGCCGGATACATCACACACATCGGCGAGGGCGAGCCCCCACAGGACATCATCTCCAATGTCGACGAGCACCTGCCGCTTCCAGGACACGTCGTGATGCCGGGAATGGTGAATGCCCACACCCATCTGTTCCAGACCCTGTTCCGCGGGCTTGCCGACGACCTGGCGCTTCTCGACTGGCTCGAGCAATGCATCTGGCCCGGTGCTGGCCATATGGACGCCGCAACGGCAAGTGCGGCAGCCATGGTGGGTCTGGTCGAGAACCTGCGCAGCGGTGTGACAACCGTGATCGACCACCAGTACATCCACCCCGGTGCCGATGCCGACCAGATCGATGGCGCCGTCGCCCAAGCTGCCAACGCCCTCGGGGTGCGGATGTTGCTCGCCCATGGATGGGCCGACCGCAACTATCACCCGCCATTGACCTCCGACGGCGCCACGGTGAGTCGTCGCCTCGACACCCTCGCTCACGTCTGGGACGAACACGACCTGATCCAGGTGGAAAATGGCCCGCTCATCCCATGGGGCTGCTCCGATGAGGCCATCCAGTCCAGCGTCGACACGGCGCGCCGGTTGGGACTCGGCACCCATATCCATTGCGCCGAAACACGCATCGAAGTCGACATGAACATCTCAGAACGAGGGGATCGCCATGTTCCATGGCTGCACCGCCTCGGCGTTCTTGGCCCCGACGTCCAACTCGCACATGCGATTTGGCTCGATGACCACGAACTAGATCTCATCGCCGATGCTGATGCCGTCGTCGTGCACTGCCCGGTGTCGAATATGTACCTCGCGTCCGGGGTGGCACGTGTGCTCGATATGCGGCGGCGAGGCATCACCGTCGCGCTCGCAAGCGACGGGCCCGGGTCAAATAACCGCCAGGACATGTTCGAGGTGATGAAATCCACCGTCCTTCTCCAAAAGGTTCATCACCTCGACGCGATGGCGCTACAACCAGGCGAGGCGATCCACATGGCTTGTCGCGGTGGCGCGCGGGCTGCAGGACATTCCTTTCCGGCCGGCACGCTGACCGTCGGTGCTCCCGCGGACCTTGTGGTGATCGACCTGGCGTCGGTGTTCTGCTCGCCAGTGCACCGCCTCGAGAGCGCCATCGTGTTCAATTGCACACCCGATCGTGTTCGGCACGTGATGGTGGCCGGCGAGTGGCGCCTCCGCAACGGCGTCGTGACCGGCATCGACGAAAGCCACGCGCTTCGCGAAGCAGACACTGCCGCACGCTCGCTGATGCAGGCCGCGGGCCTACCAAGCCGCCTGGTGTAGCGTCGAGGCGTGCCCCTCGCTCGCGCCTATCACTGTCCCACAGACCTCGCTGAGGCTCTGGATCTGCTTGCCGGGCCCCGACGAGTCGCTCTCGCCGGTGGCACTGTGCTCAATGCCGACCGTACGCATGCCGACATCGAATTCGTCGACCTGCGCCGCTTGGGTCTTGACGAACTCACCGCCACTGCCGACACACTGTCGACGGGAGCAATGGTTGACCTTGATCACCTCCGCACCGACTGCGGCGACGAACTGATCGCGGAGGCATGCCGCCGCGAACTTCCCTCCACCCTTCGCACCCTCGGCACCGTCGGCGGCACGGTCATGGCCGGTGGCGGCGACAGCGTGCTGTTGGCCGCGATGATCGTCTCGGATGCTCAGGCCACCACGGCCGACGGGGTATCTCAGCCAGTATCGGAGACGCCCACGGGGCTCGTGTGTTCCGTGACGATGACCGTGGGCGGGACGACGTCGCTGTCGGCCACCGGGCGCACACCAATGGATGCCCCCATCGTCGCCGCAGTGGGGCGCCGAATCGGCGATTCCGTCGTCGTTGCAGTGACCGGGGTGGCATCGCGTCCACACCGGATCGATCCATCCAACCCAACCGCCAACCTTGCCCCTCCAGATGATTTCCGGGGCTCGGCCGCGTATCGACTGGAACTCGTCGACATTCACGTGCGACGGGTGATGGAGGAACTGTCATGATTCCGCTGACGTTTGACCTGAACGGGGCACCACACACCACAACGTGCACCCCGCGCGATTCACTGCGCATCGTCCTCCGGCGAGCGGGCATGTTCAGCGTGCGTTACGGCAGCGACAGCGGCGAAACCGGTGCGGCTGCCGTACTGATCGACGGTCGGCTGGCCTCCGCAGATGTGGTGCTCGCCGCGCAGATCGATGGACGTTCGGTCATGACCCTCGAAGCGTTGAACACCTCTGCGGAACTTCACCCGATTCAAGCCGCCTTCGTCGCCGTGGGAGCGTTTCAGTCGGGCTACTCGGCAGGAGCGATGATCCTTGGCACGCTCGCCCTCCTCGAACGCGACCCCTATCCCAGCGAGGCGGCTATCCGCGACATGCTCTCGGGCGTCCTCGATCGGGAAACCGCCTACGTAAAACCCGTTGAGGCCATCAAGCGAGCGGCCGCCGTGCTTCGTGGCGAGTCACCCGACGCCTTCGAACCCCTCGTAGTAGCACCGATGGCCGATGGAGATGATCTGCCGGCATACGACACGAGCGCCCAACCCCCGGTCGGCCCATCAGCGGTGCCACGACTTGTTCCATCGCGCGATGTTCCAATCACCGATGTCGTTGGGCGACCGGAGATCAAAGTCGACGCCGTTCGCCTCGCCAAGGGCAACCCGGCATTCACCGACGACGTCGAACTTCGCGGGATGCTCTATGCGAAGGTGCTCCGCAGCCCACATGCGAATGCGCGCATCACCGCGATCGGCGACGCTGCGGCCCGCGCCCTGCCCGGCGTGCACGCGGTACTGCACTACGGCAACACCCCCCGCATCAAGTACGCCTCTGGCGGGCAGAGTTGGCCAAATCCCCATCCTCACGACCAGGTGAGTTTCGATGATCGCGTCCGCCACGTTGGCGACCGCGTCGCTGTTGTCGCAGCCGAATCGATCGAGATTGCCGAGGAAGCCTGCGCGTTGATCGAGGTCACTTATGAGCCCCTCCCATGGGTGCTCGACGAACTCGACGCCCTCGCCACCGGGGCACCGGTGATCCACCCCGAGCCCGACACCGAACACATCCACGATCGCGACCGCAACATCGTCCACCACATCGAGGCGAATCGTGGCGATGTCGACATGGCGATCTCCGAGGCCGAAGCCAACGGTCACCGCGTCTTCGAACAGACATTCCGCGTCCACCAGGTGCAGCAGTGTCCGATCGAACCACATATCTCCATCGCATGGCTCGACGAAGACGAGCGACTCGTCATCCGCACCGCCACCCAGGTGCCGTTCCATGCGCGCCGCATGGTGGCCCCACTCCTCGAGCGCGAGATCAAAGACATCAGAGTGATCAAACCTCGTATCGGCGGGGGCTTCGGCGCCAAACAAGAAATGCTGATCGAGGACATCGTGGGCCACCTCGCGCAGGTCACACGGCGTCCGGTGCGACTCGAACTTGACCGCAGCGAGGAGTTCATTGCTGCGCGCACCAGGCATCCCCAAACGATCACCTACCGAACGGTCGTCGACGCCGACGGGCGCTTGGTCGCCCAAGACCTCCGGATTATCGGCAACACCGGCCCATACGGCACTCATGGGTACACGGTGCAAACGGTGTCGGGTCTTCGCGGACTCACCCAGTACAACGCCCCACACAAACGATTCGACTGCGATGTCGTCTATACCAACATTCCCGTACCCGGTGCCTATCGCGGGTACGGAGCGCCGCAGGCCGAATTCGCCCTCGAAGCGCATATGGAGGACATTGCGGCCGAACTCGGACTCGATCCCATCGAGTTCCGGGCCCGCAATTGGGTGCGCGTCGGTGACGAGTTGAACATTGCGCCACATCTCGGCGAGCGAGCAGCAGCCGACGGCGAACTCGATGAGTATCCCAAGGTGATGTCCTCTGGGCTTCACGAATGCGTGGCACAGGCGCTCCGGGAGATCGGCTGGCATCGCCGTGACGACCCGTCATGGCGTGCTCCTGCCGATCGCCCGAATATCCGCCGTGGAATCGGCTTCGCCTACTGCATGCACGGCACGGCCATTCCCTTCCTCGACATGGGCGGCTGCTCGATCAAACTGAACGACGACGGTTCCTTCAACATGCTGGTCGGCGCCACCGATCTCGGCACAGGAGCAGACACTGTGCTCGGCCAGATTGCTGCTGAGGTGCTCGGGGTAGCACTCGATGACATCAAGGTGTACTCGAGCGATACCGATATGACGCCGTTTGACACCGGGGCCTACGCGTCGTCGACCACCTACATTTCGGGCACTGCCGCACTTCGGGCAGCAGAGGTCGCTCGCGAACGCATCAAGGAGCGTGCCGCCATGCTGCTCGGAGTCGCTCAGCCGTGCTCCATCGAGTTGCGTGACCGCCGCGCCTGGGCACCAGATGGATCCTCGGTATCGATGGAGGAGATCGCGCTCGATTCACTACACACCCAAGATCAAGAACAGATCATGGGCACGGCATCGCATGTGTCGCCCGAGTGCCCGCCCCCGTTTGGAGCACAGCTTGCAGAAATCGAGGTGGACGTCGACACCGGTCAGGTCACCGTTCTCCGACTGGTCATGGCCGTCGATTGCGGAGTTGCCATCAACCCGATCACGGCGTCTGGCCAGGTCGAAGGAGGGATGCTGCAGGCACTCGGGTACGCCCACTGTGAGGAATATGCATTCGACGCTGACGGACGCATGATCAACGACTCGTTTGGGCCGTACCCGATCTACCGCGCCGACGAGGTACCCGACACCACCGTGTACCTCGTCCAGACGATGGAAGATTCCGGACCTTTCGGCGCCAAGGCGGTTGCGGAGATCCCTAAAGACGGTGTGGCACCAGCAATTCGGAATGCGATTGTGAACGCTGTTGGCGTCCGCATCGACCAGCTGCCATTCACCCCAGAACGGGTGTGGGCAGCCATGCAGGGACGGTGACGATGTCCACCCAGCTCGTCCTCGGGGACTGGCTGATCGCGTCGGCCGATGAGCCGGCACGAGCCGACTGGGGTGTGGCCGTCGCCGGGACCACGGTGTGCGATATCGGCCACCATCGCGACCTGATCGAGCGTCACCCAACAGCCAGTGTGATGCGCCGACCCGGATGCGTGGTGATGCCTGGCTTCGTCAACGCGCATATCCATCTGTATGGGGTGCTGGCACATGGCATTACTCCGCACAGCCCTCCGAGCGGCTTCGACGATTTCTTGTCGGACTACTGGTGGCCACAGGTGGAAGATCGACTCGACTCGTCGATGTTGGCAACCGCAGCACGCCAGGTGTCAATTGAAGCGGCCCTCGGCGGAACCACCACGATTTTCGATATCTGCGAGGCGCCCAATGCCGTGGACGATGCACTCTGGGCAATTGCCGAGCAGGTTCGCGACGTCGGCCTGCGTGCACGGCTGTCATTCGAGGCAACGCAACGCGCTGGTGCTGACATCGCCGAACGGGCGCTACGAGCAAACCGGGCGTTCATCGATTCCTGCGACGCCGAGGACATCGTCGGCGGTGTGATGTCGTGGCATACAACGTTCACCTGCGATGCCGACTACATCGCAACCGCCCATGGTCTGGCTCGTGACGCACACGCGTGGAGCCATGCCCACTGCAATGAAGGACGACATGAGGGGGCCACGATGCGCTCCCGTCACGACTGCAGCACCCTCGAGTTCTATGACCGCATCGGTGTCCTTGACGACCAGCTCCACCTCAGCCAATGCGTCCAACTCGAACCGATCGATCTTGAACTGATGGCCGCACGCGGTGTCGCGATCAGCCACATGCCGATGTCAAATTGTGAGGTCGGCGGAGGTATTGCGCCGGTCCCCGAACTCCATGCTGCTGGGGTGCGAATTGGACTCGGCAGCGACGGTTATGTGAACGACATGTTCGAGGTCATGCGGATGGCGTTCCACATCCACAAAGCTCGACTCTTAGATCCGTCCGTTGCACCTGCCCGACAAGTCGTCGCTCATGCGACGTCGATCGGAGCAGCAAGCCTTGGCCTTGACCGCGTCGGCAGCCTTCACCTGGAGTGGGCCGCGGACCTGCAGGTGGTCTCCATGGCGACACCAACGCCAGTGACGGCCGAGAATATCTTCGACCAGATCGTGCTGTGGCGATCTGCTCGCGACGTGACCGACACCATGGTCGCGGGCCGCTGGGTCGTCTGCGACGGCCAACCCGTCAATGTCGACCGTGAGGCCGCGGCGGCGGCAACCCAAGAGGAGGCCCAGCGCCTGTGGGCGATATCGCGCTGATTCATCTGGCCGCTCGCGAGATTGACGCCGGTCGGCCCGTGGCCATGGCCACGGTGATCGCAACGTCGAGATCGGTGCCCCGCCATGTGGGAGCTCAGATGCTGGTACGAGCCGATGGGTCGATCAGCGGAACGATCGGTGGCGGCGAAATGGAAGCACGGGTGGTGTCAGAGGCTCAAACAGCAATGGCTGATGGGCGACCCAGGACCGTGTCGTACAGCCTTGTCGACCCGGGTCAAGGTGACCCGGGCGTGTGTGGCGGTGATGTGGAGGTGTATGTGGAGCCCTATCTACAACCAGCGTCGATGTTGATCGTTGGCGGGGGACATGTCGGACGTGCCGTCGCCGAGCTCGCCACCTGGTCGGGTTTCAATGCCATCGTGTGGGACGATCGCGCCGAACTACTTGCCGACATCGATGCCCGCTGCGTCACCGGTGACATTGCTGCGGCATTGCACGGGCTGTCTTTCGATGAACGATCAATCATTGTCGTCGTGACGCGCAACACGGCACTGGATATTGAGATCATGCCGACGCTGCTGGCGACGCCGTGCGCATATATTGGAGTGATGGGGAGTCGTCGCCGATGGGCGACCACCCGTGACGCCCTTGCTGCATTGGGCCACGACGATGACCAGCTCAGTCGCGTGCACAACCCGATCGGAATGGAGATCGGCGCCGAAACACCTACGGAAATTGCGATCAGCATCATCGCCGAGGTCATTTCGACCAGAGGGCATTCATGAGCGGTCTCTGCGTTGTCCGAGGCGGCGGGGATCTCGCCACCGGTGTGGTGTGGCGCCTTCGACGGATTGGCGTGCCAGTGGTTGTGACCGAGTTGGCACATCCGCGTGCCATTCGGCGCACGGTTGCGTTGTCGACCGCTGTCGACAACGGATCGGTCGTCGTGGAGGGGTTGGAGGCCGTGCACGCGGTCACCACTGATGACATCGCGGGCATTGCGGCGACGGGGCGTATCCCGGTGGTTGTCGATCCCGACCTGACACAGGTTCGCGCGGCATCACCGATCAGCACGGTGGTCGATGCTCGGCTGGCGAAACATGTGGGCGATACAAGCATCGATATGGCCGACCTCGTGGTCGCGCTCGGCCCTGGCTTCACTGCGGGGCGTGACTGCCATGCGGTCATCGAAACCCAGAGAGGCCATCGGCTCGGGCGGGTCATCTGGGAGGGGAGCGCTATTGCAAACACGGGTCGGCCAGCTCCAATTGACGGGCACGGAGAGGACCGTGTTCTTCGAGCCGCTGTCGAGGGCACCGTGTCGTGGTCGTGCTCCATCGGCGACGTCGTGAGCTCTGGCACAGAACTAGGAGTCATCTCGACCCCTGATCAGATCAACCCGATCACCGCTCCGTTCACCGGAGTTGTCCGCGGGGCCATCGCCGACGGCTTTAATGTGTGGACGGGCCTCAAGATCGCCGACATCGACCCACGATGCGAACCCTCGGCCTGTTGGGAGATTTCCGACAAGGCGCTCGCCATCGGTGGAGGCGTCGTCGAGGCCGTGATGGCCCGCCGCGCGCCGTGACCAACACAATCACCGCGAACAAACTGGCTGACATGCTCGATATCGGTCCGGGCATGCTCGTTGCGCTGGTCGGAGGCGGTGGCAAGACAACGCTCGGGCATCAACTGGTGCGTTCGCTTGGGCCGTGCAGCGTGCTAACAACAACCACCCGAATGGGCGCCCGCCAGACCGGCGGCCTCGACGTCATCGATCTCAGCACGGACGCACTGCCGAACCGAGTGAACAGCCCCACCATGATCCACGCTGGCCTGAGGGATGGAAAGGCCCGCGGCGTCACGCCACGGTGGTGTGACGAGCAGATGGCCGCCACGCTGTGCGACACCATGATCGTTGAGGCCGACGGAGCTCGCCATCGGCCGTTCAAGGCGCCTGCCGATCACGAACCGGTGATTCCGTCGTCCAGCGACCTCGTGATTTCGGTAATCGGTGCTGACGCACTTGGTCGTGTGATCGCTGACAATTGTTTTCGACCGTTGAGAGTTGCAGCGGTCGCCGGTGTGTCGCCGTGGCAACGGCTCAGCCCCGCGATCGCCACCGATGTGCTGTGTGCTGAACGCGCCGGAGGGCGCAACGTTCCGCACGGCGCGCGCCGGCATGTCGTCATTACGAAGGTGCCCGAACCAGATGTCGACAGCGCCCAACGAGAGTTAGTGGATGAGTTGGCTGACCGCCTGACGGGCCGACTCGAGGTGACATTGGTCGAATGGCATGAGCCCGTAGAGATGGCCGGACTGGACCCAGACCTGCAGTGACCTCGTAGTGTCAGGCGCCGATGCAACTCGGTGTGAACCTCATCCCGCACGGCGACCCCGCGGCAACGATCG
>Ga0208149_1000508_pt1 | contig 14972 bp, 25 predicted proteins | sample DEB08_DNA_15_FD_184533 | JGI IMG/M metagenome (GOLD analysis project Ga0208149, IMG submission 184533) | Aqueous microbial communities from the Delaware River and Bay under freshwater to marine salinity gradient to study organic matter... | ecosystem: Environmental > Aquatic > Marine > Coastal ... | reverse complement strand
GTCATAAGTGGGTGGTGGGTGGTGGTGGGGTGTGTGGCAAATAAATTTTCATCATGAAAAAAAGTGGGTGGCTACACGGCTTGACTTATCTTTTCTGTATGATACTATAAGGAATGCTTGGCAGTGATGCCACTTTTATGGGTGGTGGTGATGTCAACATAAAACAAAAATTTTCATGGTGAAAAAATATAGGAGGTCATATATGGCTAAACACTTAAATCTAGTGTGGGATAATGGCAGAATGGTTCCACCATCGCGTACTGCCAGATCACACTCAAGGCATTATGTGCCATCGGGTCAAGATGCCTACATGCAAACTTATGGGCATGTAAACTGTCAACATCTATTCAAACACACTCATGAAACATATGAGGATGTTCAATTTGCACAGGCGGCTGTTGAATTGACAAATATGATTGATTGGGATACACTTTTAGAAAGTGAAGACTTCTAAACATCAACCGAAAATTTTCATGGTGAAAAAAATGACTATCTACAATCTCAAAAACTATCGTGACTATATGCGTAACGCTAACCAGACATTGCGTGAGCATTATGACAATGACCCACTCATTGTTGCCTGTCGTGAGGCGGCACGTACCAAGATTGCCAATGCTTTGCAGTCTGACGGTGTACTTGACTGGTCAATGTTACCTAACCTGCTCACTCGCAATCCCAAGCTGGTCAAGTCCGACAAAGAGGATGTGCTGACTGCTGGCATTGCAATGGCTGCATCATGGGCGTCTGGTTACAATGGGTGCAATGATGCGTCTATCGGGTGTGGTAAGGTCTGTCTTACATTTAGTGGTCATGGGCAAAAGCACATGGTTATTGATGGCAGACATCATGTTCACATTGCTCGTATTACTCGTATGCTGTTATGGATGGAGTATCGTGACCAATTCAAGGCTAGGCTGTTGCATGAGATACGATTACACAAACGCAAAGCTGACAGACTAGGTGTGACGTGTTCTGTGCGGCCTAATGTGGTGCAGGATATTATGTGGGAAAAGCTATTTCCTGAGATGTTCAGTGCCTTTCCTGACGTGGTATTCTATGACTACACCAAAAATATTAGGCGTGATGTCAGTCACATACCAAACTACAGCTTGACATTCTCGCTGAACGAATCCAACAGCTTGTTTATTGAAACAGCATTCATGAAAGGCTGGAATGTGGCTGTTGTGTTGCGTAATGCCGCAAAGGTTTTGCCCAAGCAATTTATGGGCAAGCGTGTCATCAACGGTGACGCACATGACTATCGGCCTAGTGATCCACATGGTGTGTTCGTTGGGCTGTTGCCTAAGGGTCCGACTGCTTGGAAAGACACATCAGGCTTTGTTTATGACGCATAAACGTGAATATGACTTGACTTCAAAGATACCAACAGGTATAACACCACTATAGCAACCAACAGAAAAGGAGATTTTGCTATGATTATCAACTACCTCGACACAAAACTGACTCTTCTTCGCTTTCGTCTTTCGGGCCACAAGCCTACCATTATCCGCAACAACAAGCGGGTGAGCCGTGGCTATTCAGTAGAATTGTCTGCCAAGGGTAACTTCATTGAAGTGAACAATGGCATGCAGGTTCAATACTTCACGAAAGCTAATCCTTTTCACAATGTTTATCGCATTGTGTCCAAGAATGGGAATGACTTCATCACGCACAGGGTGCAGTCATAAATTTTCATGGTGAAAAAAATCACCATCATTAATCCAGTGGCTAGGGCAATGGCGGTTAATCGCCGCCGTGCCTTAGTCGTACCACCCAAGAAGGGCAAAGGCTCTTACAACAGAAAGAAGGACAAGACAGATGCAAAGCAACAACAGTTCAAATTTCCAGAAGATCAAGGCTAAGAAACAGCCACGTAAAAAGTACAACAAGCCTCAACTTGTTTCGCGCAAGCAGGAGAGGAAGTTTGTACAACAACAAAAGCAAGTAGCATTTAGCTAGAAAGGAGTTATGTTATGGTAGGACTTTTAATAGTAACTGCATTCGCATTGTTCGCTAATGACAATGCTGAATTTTTCAAGGATGTAGAGGTGAAACGTGAACAAGGTTGTACCTTCACCTATGTAGGCAAACAATATGCGAGGCAACATGTTCCTCATATCGCATGGGGTGAGCATGTATATTTCAGCATGGAACCATGTAAGGAGAATGACGATGCCTAATCATACAGACAACAGAGTAACACTGTATCACAAAGACAGTCAGCAGATTGACATGATTTACAACATCATGAACACACCAGACACGCCACTGTGCCAGACACTTATCCCTATGCCAAAGGAACTTGAAGGCACAGCAGGATTTGATGAGAATGGTGTGGCAGGCTGGTACAAATGGCGTCTGGACAATTGGGGTACAAAGTGGGATGTGTATGATGCTCAATGTGATTACTTTGATGCTAACACACTGCGACTATATTTCGACACCGCATGGTCGCCACCTATGCGCATCTATGAAAAACTAACCGATATGGGCTTTGAGGTGACAGCACGTTACCTTGATGAAGGTTGGGGATACATCGGTGAATACGTTAATGGTGATGACTGGTGTACTAATGACGTTGAGAGTGTTGCTGAACACTACCCTGAACTGGACGAGGAGTTTGGTATTAGTGAGCGTATAGCTGAGTATCAGGATGAGGAGAATGCGGCATGACAATGGATATGATTCCACTTGTAGTGAACTGCATTGCCTTTGGCTGGTGCCTCGCACTGTTCTTACACAGAAAGGAGAACACAAATGACTAATGACCTACAACTAACAGACTATGAGCGTGGCTATCTGACTGCCTATTATGACACAGTTGTGTTTGATGCTATGGCAGACAGTTGTGACGAGGATTGGTTCGGTGTTAAGATAGGTGACAGGATGTTTGACCTGAACGCATGGGCAGATGAGGACACAGGAAAGTTTGTCTGTGTAGTTTATGACTGCATATGGGTGAACGATAGTTGGCAGACAAATTCTGTCCAGAATGGATGGGTGTTGACAGATGAGGCAGATGAATGAACTGCTGGAACTGTAAGACAGAACTTATCTGGGGCAGTGACTTTGATCTTGACCACGAGAATGAATCCTATTCAATGATGACTGCCCTGCACTGCCCTAATTGTGAGTGTGATGTAGAGGTATATTATCCAAAGGAGAATGAAACAATGACTGAATACAGACCTTTCATAGACAGGAAACATCTTATGCAACACATATCTGCATTGCTAGATGAGATTGATTTTCTGAGAGAACAACTGCAACCCCACGACACTGGACACATACACACTGCAATCGGTGTGCTAGAAAGTCGTGTAGATAAATTATGGGAGAGTATGAAAACATGATACAAGTAATTGGACAATTTGGTTGCGTCTATTGCGAATTGCTTTGCAATGACCTTGACCTGTATGCTATACCTTACAAGTACCGTGAACTTAATCCACGGCTGAAGCGTTGGTTTCGTAGGCGTGGGTACACAACAGTGCCACAGGTATGGTTAGACGGTGTACACATAGGTGGACACAAAGAGTTTCAACACTGGCTAAAGGAGCGAGAGAATGAATAGATTTCTAATTGACCATCATCCCGCTGGCATTGCTAAGTCATTGTGTGACAAGCATATTGTCAAGATGCCATTGGAAGAAGCACAGATGCTATCCTTTGCTGTCAAGCGTTATCTGCCTGACATTGAAGGCTTGCAGGGTGGTCCAAAGGCACACGCCAAGCACCCATGCACTCTATGGGCAGGTAATACACGAGCAAATTATATGTTCGGTTGCATGATGCTAGATGAGATGTCGCAAGAATACACAAGGCGATATGGCAAGGTGCATAAATGTTCACTGCTCTTGCCACGGCTAAAGGAACTTGCTATACATATTCCAGAAGGCCAGATCACCAAGCATCCGCAGTGCTTTGGCGAAGGCAATGACCATCTAAAGACTACAGAAGCATGGCCTGTTGAGGCTTACAGAAACTATTACCGCTGGAAGTATCAAACTACTGACTGGTGTGGTAAGTACAAACTAAGGGAGGTTCCAAAATGGTTATCCGCATAGACAATCTTACAGATGATGAGGCTGTAGCAATTCTACATATGTTGAATGAAGCGATTGACTTGCACTTCGGTGATGCAATGTTCAATGTCCATGATTGGGAATACTTTGACCTTGACGCTGCAAGACTTTCAGCTTATAAAAAATATCGTACATGGTATGAAATGATCTATGGAAAGGAGAATGAAAATGAAACCAAAGAAGGGTGATATGCGTTCCGATGGGCGCAAGTATGATGGCTATGTGTGGCGAGAGATCGGCATCAACCATCACGCAAATGAGAAGGGGCATGTGTTCTACAAAAATGAGTATCGTACTGTAGAAAGTTATTTAAGACAGGGCGGTAAGCTAGAACGCATTGTGCCATACATCAAATCAAAACTCATGCAGATCCACATGGCTACTGAACAGATGTACAATGAGATTGAGTCTGGTGAAGTTTATGCCAATGTAAATCCAGCGTATCAGGGATGGGTCAAGATTGGTAAAGCGGTAGATGCAGACAACAGATGTGCAGACTATCAAACATATACACCATACAGAAACTGCTACGTTTTATGTAAGCTACCTGCTGAGAATAGGGCGAAGCGTGAACAGTACATGCTCAAGTTATTTGAACAGCATGCGGATGAGCGTAGAAACGAGTGGTTTAAGATAAGCATAGAAACTACTTTAAGACTTTTTGATGAAGAAAGGAGAAAAGAAAATGCAGAAAAAGAAAATCAAGATTGAATTGGAAGGATATGAGATTGAACGTATTCGTAGCATCATCAATGCTATCAAGGATTTTAACATTGCCACATCCGATAAAGCAGTAATTGATTACGATACCATACGTGAATTAGATGGTGCTGATGATTTTTTTGCTAGGCGTTTTGGTTTGTACCAGCCAAGTGATAAAGATTTTGTTAGGGACTGGTATGCTGATTATCAGTGGGATGAGGAGGAGAATAGCTAATGATTGATAAAACGTGGACAGCATACGTCACTGTGTATCATAAATTTGATGTTGAGGGTGACACATGGGATGACGCACATGAGGATGCAGTCAATACAATTTGGGATGATCACATGCAAGAAGTTGAAATCATTCTGGAAGAGAAAACCGATTGACATTCGTGTAAGTATTTCTATAATGAGATGTCACTAACCAAACGGAAGGAGAATTATTATGCCATTAGATTTTTACAACACGCCAGCACTTGCTGAAATTCCAGAACATCTTGATTTTGCTGTAGGATATGAGCCTACAAAGATGGAAGGTAAACGCTATGTGCGTAACGAAAGAACAGGCGACTACATTGGTATTGTAGGACGTAAGTTTAACTGTGAAAACCATACAAAGTTCTTTGGGGATATTCAGGAATCAATTGTTGAGAACCTAACCCCTACAGAGTTGGAAGGAGCAAAGGTTGTTTGGAAAAGCGCAAATAACAATGCATGGGCCTTGATGGACATCACTCTACCAAACGTGAAAACTGTGATTGAAACAGATAAACATAGTACAGAACTGCAACAGCGTATGATTTCAATGCATGGCTTGGATGGAACATGTTCTAATCAAGTGTTTTTTGGTGCCATTGATTTCTTTTGTACAAATGGATGCATCACAGGTGAGCATGACAAGATACTGAAGAAGAACACTACCAATTTTGATATGGACACCTTTATCAGGGAGTTGAACCAGTCAAAGAATGACTTCTACGCCCAATCTGAGAAGCTACAGGGCTGGGCTAGGGCAAGTCTTGCTACCGTTGACGTAAAGGCTTTGCTTGAAACTATTATGAAGTCAGATAGAAAGGCTCAGAAGATGTATTCTTTGTATAATCAAGAAGTATCTAACCGTGGACGTAATGTATTTGCTTTGTATAGCGCATTTACTAACTATGCCACATACGCAGATGAGAGAAACGGCTTTCAGCTACGTAACACAGGCAACGACACGCAGGCACAGACTATGCTCAAGCGTGAACAGGAAGTAGCCAAGTGGATTAGCCAGCCTGCCTTTAAAGAACTGGTGGCTGCATAATGTCACAATTGCCACGATATACCCTGCGTTCAAAACTTGCTGGGGGAAATATTTACTACAGATATAACCCGCCTAAGAAGTATGTGGACGCAGGAATTGTGGCAAGATGTAACCTTGGTAATGTTCGTGACAGGGCCATTCGTAAGGCTGAAAAGTTTAATGTTCTCATTGATGAGTATGACGCTGAACAAGCTACAATCGTCAATGCGGAGAAGAACAAGACAGTCTATGGCCTTGTACACGATTACTACTCTTCTCACGATTACAACAAGTTACGAGAAGAAACTAAAGAACATTATAAAGGTTTACTTCAAGCTGCAATGGACACGGAGATAGAAGGTAAGGTGTTGAAAGACATTTACTACAAAGAGATGACGACACGCAAAGCTAAACTGGCATATGAATTATGGTGCAAACGTGGCATATCTATGGCCAATCACATTATGGCAACTATGCGTGTTGTTTTTTACCACGGCATGAATATGGAACATTGCACCACTAATCCGTTTGCTAATATAAAAAAGCATAAGACAAGTAGTCGTAAAGTGGTATGGACACAGGATGATATACGTCAATTTCTTGACATAGCATATTCAGAATGGAAGTGGCGCAATATTGGACTGATTGCACAGATGGCATACGAATGGTGTCAGCGTGTAGGTGACATACGAGTGTTAAAGTGGGAAAATCTTAACCTTGATGATGCTCGTGTACACATTAAGCAGTCAAAACGTAGAGCAGAGGTTTTTCTACCAATCTCAGATGACCTTTGCGAGATGTTACAAGAGCAGAGAGAGGCCTTTGGCTTTCAAGAGTATGTTGTACCTAACCCCAAGCCAGTAAGGGGCGTGTACAAGCCTTATACGATGTATAAACTTCCTAATTATGCACGTGTTATAATGAATGAGGCTAATCTGTCTACAGAGTTACGTCTTTCAGATCTCCGCAGGACAGGTACAACAGAAATGGTTGATGCAGGAGTGGGAATTGGACAAATTATGTCTGTTACAGGACATGCTAATCCACAAAGTGTAAAACCTTACATAAAACATACGTATCAAAGTGCAAATTATGCATTGACTGAACGAAAAAAGGTATTGACGACATAAAATATACGTGATAAAAGACACGTAGATGTCCGCAAGAAAGGGGTATTAATACATATATATGTTAAACATATAATGTAATAATTTTCATGGTGAAAAAATATGATAGATATACATGAATATGTAATAGATATGAATTTACGTAGTGGTGAAACCAAACGTATGGATTGTCCTGTGTGTAATGGTACTAATACCTTCAGTGCATCTAATGTTAAGGGGCAATTGCTATGGAATTGTTTCAAAGCATCTTGTACAGTAGGTGGTAAAGATAAAACTGACCTATGTATTACAGACATATCGAACATTCTTTCTAGACATGATAATGATACATGTGTTGTGCCGTTTAACATGCCTATTCATGTTGTGTCAGGTATAAATAGACCCAATGTAATTGCTTGGGCAGATAAATGGGGTTTAGATGCAGAGGAACTAGATTTACACTATGATGTAAAGGAAGATCGTGTCGTGTTTCCTATCCTACATAATGGGAAATACGTAGATGCTACAGGCCGTTCACTTTCGTGGAGAAAACCTAAGTGGAAAAGATATGGAAAAAATAGCTTGCCATATCACTACGGTCATGCTAGTGTCGCTGTAGTTGTTGAGGACTGTGTTAGTGCTGCTGTGATTGGTAGCTATGGTTCATTTGTCGGGGTAGCATTACTTGGAACATCGCTACTTCCTATCCACAAACAGTTTCTTTCACAGTTCTCAACAGCCATCGTAGCACTTGACCCCGATGCACTTACAAAAACCATTAAGTTTACAATGGAATTAAGAAGCTACGTGAATGAGGTCGTAGCTATAAATTTAACTGACGACATAAAATATCGTCATCCCGATGATTTACGCAAACTAGAAGAGATAGGAGATAAATATGGAACTTGCACTAATTCGTAGTCTTATGGACAAAGACTTTTATGATGAACATCGTGGGGCTAAATGTCCTGACAGATTGTTTCAAAATGAAGATATTAAAAAAATTAAAAAAGTAGTAGATAAAGCTATGGATCAATATTCCAGAACTGTAACACCTGATGAGGTTCAGGCTTTGTTTATGACAAGCAACCCGACTATGACTACAAGTGAGAGAACAGCCTTTGATTCTCTCTTTTCTAAATTGAAAAAAGAAGAGCCTATGGGCAATGACATAGCACAAGAAGTGTTGTCAAAATTGTTTCAGCAGGTTGTTGGAAAGGACGTAGCCAATTTAGGTATAGAGTACGTAAATGGTGGACAAAGAAGTCTAGAACCACTACGTCATATTATTGAACAGTACGGAGATGATTTTACTCCCAATCTAAATATTCAATGGGATCACATGGATATTGACACACTACTTGCTAAGAATGACCTAGAAGCAAAATGGACATTCAATATTGCAACGCTTGCAAGAGAAGTTCCCGGAATTAATGATGGACATTTGATTGAAGTTGGGGCTAGACCTAATACAGGCAAGACATCCTTTCATGCTAGTATGATTGCTGGTCCGGGTGGTTTTGCTAGGCAGGGTGCTAAATGTATTATTTTATGTAACGAAGAAGCTAGTCATCGTGTTGGCGCACGATACCTTACAGCCGCAACTGGTATGACTATGCATGAAATAAAAAGAAATCCATCTAAAGCACGTGATTTGTATAAAGAAGTTCACGATAACATAAAAATAAAAGATGCCACGGCTCGTGACATGTCTTGGGTCGAGTCTGTCTGCAAGTCATACAAACCTGACATATTGGTGCTAGACATGGGCGATAAGTTTGCACGGTATGGTGGGTTTGCTCGTCCTGATGAGGCACTCAAAGCTAATGCAGTACATGCTCGTATGATTGCAAAGCAATATGGCTGTGCTGTGTTTTATATGTCACAACTATCTGCTGATGCAGAAGGTAAAATAGTATTGAACCAAAGCATGATGGAAGGTAGTCGTACAGGTAAAGCTGCTGAAGCTGATCTGATGATACTGATTTCAAAAAATCCACCTGTTGAAAATCAGGAAAAAGAAGATTTACAAAGGCATCTTAATCTGGTAAAAAACAAACTTACAGGATGGCATGGAATAGTTCACTGTGAACTTAATTACAAAATAGGGAGGTATGAAGAATGAAGCTAACACTTGATGTAGAAAATACCGTAACACATCGTGACGGTAAAATGCACCTTGACCCATTTGAGCCTGAGAACTCACTTGTTATGGTTGGTGTTCTTACTGACATGGGTGACGAGGCACTGGTTCCTTTTGACCATTCAGAGGCTCCATCTACAAACGTAGATTCAAGGATACTTATACAATCTTATCTTGATCAAGCAAATGTACTCATAGCACATAACGCAGCATATGATTTGGTTTGGTTGTGGGAGTCTGGATTTAAGTATGACGGACCAGTTTTTGATACTATGCTGGCAGAATATGTTATGCAGCGTGGACAGAAAGAACCACTGTCGCTTGAGGCTTGTGCTGAACGCTATGAGTTGGACACGAAGAAGCAGGACACATTGAAGGAATATTTTAAGAAAGGATATAGTACAAGAGATATACCTTACAAAGAATTGTGTGAGTATCTGTCTTCAGATTTACATGCTACACAGCAACTTGCTACAAAGCTGATGTATCGTTTGAATAGCCCATCGGATAGTCATCTTCGTAATACTGTTGATCTTAGTAATCAAGTTGCAGTTAGCCTTGCACGTATTTATCAAAGGGGTTTTAAAGTAGATCTAGAAAAACTTAATGAAGTTAGAATAGAATTTGAAAAAGAAAAAAGTCAGATTGAAACAGATCTAAGAAAACATGTACAACGTATCATGGGTGACACACCTATTAATTTAAATAGCCCAGAACAATTATCTTGGGTGATATATAGCAGAAAGCCTAAAGATAAATCACTATGGGCTAATTCTTTTTCACCCTACATGGATGATAAGGAGTTTCGTAAAACAGTTGAATCTGAATCCACTATAATGTATAAGACTATAGCTGAGCAGTGTAATGAATGTGCAGGAACAGGTTACATAAGAAAGAGAAAGAAAGATGGCACTTTCTATGCTAAAGCCAATCGCTGTGTTAATTGCAATGCTGAAGGATACCATTTTATTCCAACGGATCGTGTCGCAGGATTACGCTTTACACCGCCTAAAGCAAAGTGGATTAGTGCAAATGGATTCAGTACTTCTAAAATTAATCTAGAAATACTGGAGAGAGTAGCCAAACAAAAGGGAATGACAGATGCTGAAGATTTTTTGGCAAAGGTACGTAGACTTAGTGCAATTGATACCTATCTTTCATCGTTTATTGATGGTATAGCTACTCACACTAAACCTGATGGCATGCTACATGTACGCTTACTACAACACAGGACTGCTACAGGCAGATTTAGTGGTGCAGACCCTAACATGCAGAATATGCCACGTGGGAATACGTTCCCTGTTAAGAAAGTGTTTGTGTCACGCTTTGATGGGGGCAAAATTATGGAAGCGGATTTCGCACAACTAGAGTTTCGTGCAGCCGCATTTTTATCACAGGATGGAGTTGCAATTGAGGAAGTATCTACTGGATTTGATGTACACGCATACACCGCGAAAGTTATTACCGATGCTGGTCAGCCTACGGATCGCCAGACTGCAAAAGCACACACGTTTGCTCCGCTCTACGGCGCAACAGGCTTTGGAAGAACAAAAGCAGAGGCAGCATACTATGAACACTTCACGCAGAAATACCAAGGTGTCGCAGATTGGCATTCCAGACTGGCTAAAGAGGCTTTAAAAACAGGCCTTATAACTACGCCTTCTGGAAGGCAGTTTAAGTTTCCTGATGTAAAGAGGCGTAAAAATGGAACAGTATCTAACTTTACACAGATTAAGAATTATCCTGTGCAAAGTTTTGCTACAGCAGATATTGTACCACTTGCACTTTTACATATTGATGGGTTGCTTGCATACGCAAAATCCTGTATAGTAAATAGTGTTCATGATAGTATTGTTATAGATGTTCATCCAGATGAGGAAAGGCTTGTACTTCAGGCAATTAACAATACGAATGAAGAATTGACTAATTTGATAGCTGGTAGATGGGGCATTAATTTTAATGTTCCTTTGCTACTAGAAGCAAAAATTGGTCCTAATTGGCTTGACACGAAAGACGTGGCGTGATATAACTATGGCTTTCCAAAATGAAAGGAGTAAAAATATATGAATGATATAGTAACAATTAACAAAAGTAACTACGCAGAAATGGCTAAGATCATGGGTACTGCTAAGTCGGGTTCCTCTGATAATAAGCGCATTCCTATGCTACCTCGTCTACGGATCTTCAACCAACCTGTAAAGGGTCAGGCTGAAGTTGGTGGTCGTATGGCTAATGTAGAACTTATTGAAGCAGGTTCTTTTAGGTTGGAAGTACCTTCAGATACTGGTAATCCTACTTACCTATATTCTAAAACTGCTAAGATACGTCCATTCCTAACTCGACTTATGCTTCGCCGTTGGGTTCCATTTAAAAACCCAAAACCCGGAGAGTCTAAAGGTACTTTTCATAAGACTATTATGTCAGATACTTTAGATATTGATCTAAAAGATAACACAGGCAATTTTAATTGCGGTAAACCTAGTGGATACATTCAGGATTTCAATGCATTGCCTAAAAATATGCAAGAATTGCTAAGACTAATAAAAAGAGTGCGTGTTATTTTTGGTACTGTTGAACTGTTAGAACCAGTGATGAACGATGATGGAACTGAATTGGAAGTAAAATCTTATCCATTTATTTGGGAGATTGAAAATAAAGATGCTTTCAAAACATTCAATGCTGCCTTTAATGATTTGGCAGATAAGAACCGTCTTCCTATTGATCATTATATTTCTATGGATTTGACTAGCAATAGTTTGCCTAATGGAAATGTTTTCTTTACACCAAATGTAAGTATTGATTACGATAATGTTATTGAGGTTAAAGATGAAGATCATACAACCTTGAATCATTTCTGGGAATGGGTTCAAATGCACAACAATGATATCAACAATAAATGGGAAGCTGCTGTAGCTGAACAAAAAGAAAAGCAAGTTTCAGAAGAAGATATGAATCTTGTAGAAGACTTTGTTGATGTTGATGTAGAAGAGGTAGCGTAATGAACCACACTGCTGAATTGGTATTACATCAGTACATGCAAAAAGCTGTTAAAGGTGAGTCTGAAATGTCAGACAAAACTGCAGAACGTATTGGTATTGATGTAATGAATGCTGTAAAGCGTCAATTTGGTGGGGGTTCAAAAAGGGGAGAGTTTTCTCTACGGATGTCAAACTTAGGTAGACCCACTTGTCAACTTTGGTTTGAAAAAAATCATCCTGAGAAGGCTCTTCCTCGTCCTACTAATTTTATCATGAATATGATGATAGGCGATATTGTGGAAGCAGTATTTAAAGGTTTATTAACAGAAGCAGGAGTTCAATATGAAGATTCTGAAAAGGTTACTTTGGATGTTGATGGTGAATCCATTAACGGAACATATGACCTTGTTATTGATGGTGCTGTTGATGATGTTAAGTCAGCTTCAGATTGGTCATATAAATATAAATTTGACTCATTTGACACCTTAAAGAAAGGAGATGCATTTGGTTATGTCGGTCAGCTTGCTGGATATGCTAAAGCATCTGGCAAACGTGCTGGTGGTTGGTGGGTAGTTAATAAAGCAAATGGTAAGTTTAAATATGTACCAGCCTCTAACATTGATATGGAAGAGGAATTATCTAAACTAAGTGATACCGTTAAAAAGGTTAAAGAGAATAAGTTTGAAAGATGTTTTGAACCTATTCCAGAAACCTTTAGAAAGAAACCAACTGGTAATACTATGCTATGTACAACATGTTCCTTTTGTGATTTCAGAAAGGAATGTTGGCCTGACGCAATAGAAAGACCAGCAGTTAAGTCACAAGCAAAAGACCCTAAAAAAGTAATGTACGTACATTTGGAAGAAGAATACATTGCCTAATTACAAACAGTTTTTAGCAGCACGAAAGTACGGATATAGAAGCGGTCTTGAACATAAAGTTGCTCAAAGCCTTGACGATCAGGGTTTTGAGTACTTATATGAAAAGGTAAAGATTGAATGGGAAGACCTTGCATATAGAACTTATACACCAGACTTTGTATTAAATAACGGCATAATAATTGAAACCAAAGGAATGTTTACAGCGGCAGATAGGCGTAAGCATCTCGCCATTAAGAAACAACATCCGAATCTTGATATACGGTTTGTGTTTGAAAACAGTAGACGTAAGTTACGTAAAGGTGCTAAGTCAACATATGGTGAATGGTGTGTAAAATATGACTTCAGATATTATGATAGAATTATTCCAGAGGAGTGGTTAAAAGAAAAAGGGATAAATAAACATCCTAGCTTTATAAAATTTAAAGGAAAGAAAATGAGGAGAAAATAACATGTTTGAAAATGATCAGAGTTTCTATATACAATTGTACCCTATTCTAGACAAGGATTCTGAGTGGCAGGGCAATCTACAAGTTAATATTATCACTGGTCCAGATAATGTTATGGAAGATGAACCTTATTCTCAAATGATACATCTTTGTCAATTGGTAGCTTCAACAATTCCATTCATGGAAGAAAATCCAGAGTTTATTGCTACCCTTGAAAAGTTTATGAGATCAAATCAGTTAGATGAACAATACGAAGAAGAAAATGAAATAGAACTTGAGTATGGTGAAGATAATGTAGTAAAAATAAACTTTAATAGCCGTACAAAGGGGAATGCATAATGACAGATTATAAGAAAATCATGGATGATATTCAGAAGAAACAGGAATGGAAGGATGTTGATTGGGAGGCAGACTATTCTTTTGCAGATGATGTAAGACCTGACATGGTAAATCATCCACCACATTACAATCAATCAGGAATCGAGTGTATTGATGCAATTGAAGCTGCACTTGGTCCTGATGGATTTCAGTATTATCTTCAAGGAAATATTCTAAAATACATGTGGCGTTATAAATATAAGAATGGCAATGAAGATTTAAAAAAAGCTAAGTGGTATTTAGCTAAATTGATTGAGGCACGTAATGAAAGTTAAAGTATATATTACACTTAACATTGATCCAGAAGAATATGCGATACCTGCCGATGAGCAAGTTAGTGAAGAAATAGAAGATGTATTAAGAGAGTACATATACGATATTGAAGGCGTTGAAATACGCAATATAAAAATTATACAGGAGTGACACTATGAATAATTATTTACCTACGGACTACCAAACATTTATTGCTACTTCACGGTATGCACGTTGGATTGAGGATGAGCAACGGCGTGAAACATGGGCTGAAACAGTACAGAGATACTTTGATTATATGGAGAACCATCTTGCAGATAAGTATAGCTACGCTATGTCTGATGAACTACGTGCTGAACTTGAGGAAGCGGTTCTTAATCAAGACATCATGCCAAGCATGAGAGCATTGATGACTGCTGGACCAGCACTTGATAGGTGTCATGTTGGTGGTTATAATTGCTCTTATGTTCCTGTTGATAGTCCTCGTGCATTTGATGAAACAATGTATATTCTTATGTGCGGCACTGGTGTAGGCTTTTCTGTAGAACGCAATTGTGTTGAGAAACTGCCCATAGTTAATGAACACTTTGAGCAAAGCGATACAGTAATTAAGGTTGGAGATAGTCGTCCGGGCTGGGCCAAATCCTTGCGTGAATTAATATCCTTGTTGTACGCAGGGCAGATTCCTAAATGGGATGTGTCAGAGGTTAGACCTG
>Ga0208149_1000507_pt1 | contig 14973 bp, 10 predicted proteins | sample DEB08_DNA_15_FD_184533 | JGI IMG/M metagenome (GOLD analysis project Ga0208149, IMG submission 184533) | Aqueous microbial communities from the Delaware River and Bay under freshwater to marine salinity gradient to study organic matter... | ecosystem: Environmental > Aquatic > Marine > Coastal ... | reverse complement strand
TTATGGGTTTGTAAATCTTGGAGGATCATCAGATCCTGCTAAACTTATACCAATTATTCCACCATCAAAAGGTCATGGATATGACATTTATAAAGAACTAGGGGCAGATAAAGTATTAATATATGCAAGATTTGACGATTCGACTAAAGAATTTCCAACTGATACAAGTTTTGCTCAAGTTGGAATTGTAAAAAATCCAGAACAATTCTCTGGTGTTGGAATAACCTTTACTGAAAATAGTTTTTCTTCATTATATGCAGCAAGATTGACAACATCACCAACAATAACAATTGGTGATGAAATGACACAAGATCAAGGTAGTGGAGTAATTGCAAAGGGTTATGTTGCTTCCTTTGATACGGAAACGCAGGTTTTGAAATATTTCCAAGATAGATCTCTTTCTTTTGGTAATGATGAAGATCAAACAGATAGTAATCTTTCATCAAAAATAAATGCATTTGTGTCTGGATCTCAAATAACAATTGGCATTGGAGGTGGTGCTGTTGGAGTAACAGTGGATACTACTCTTAATGAAAATTATATAATTATTGATAATAAAAAAATTGATTTGGGAGTAACTTTTTCAAGTGGACTTGCAAATCCCGAAATAAATAAAAAGACGGGAGATATAATCTATATTGATAACAGACCAATAGTTACCCGTAGCGAAAGGCAAAAAGAAGACATCAAAATCATCCTGGAATTTTAAAAAAGATGGCACAAAAAACAAACTTAAATATCGGTCCATATTATGACGATTTTGATAAAGATAAAGATTTTTATAAAGTATTATTTAAACCAGGATATCCGATTCAAGCTAGAGAATTAACAACTCTCCAGTCTATTTTACAAAACCAAGTTGAATCCTTCGGTAAGAATATTATTAAAGAAGGATCTATGGTTCTTCCTGGATCGGTTACTTTTGATAATCAATTCTCTGCCGTCAAGTTGAATGCATCTAATCTTGGTGTAGATGTTTCTGTTTATATTAATAATTTTATTGGAAAGAAAATTACTGGTCAACTTTCTGGTGTTACCGCAACTATTCAATATGTCGCATTTACATCCGCAAGTAATGATGTAGATAATCTGACAATCTATGTAAATTACTTAGAGTCTGGTGACGATTCAGAAACTGATGTATTTCAAGATGGAGAATCTCTTTTTGCCTCTGAAAATGTTGTATATGGAAATACGGTAATTAATGCAGGAACTCCTTTTGCATCATTAGTATCTCAAGATGCAACGTCTATAGGATCTGCAGCTTCTGTTGATAGTGGAGTTTATTTTATTAGAGGAACATTTGTAAATGTCACCAAGCAAACAATTATATTAGATTATTATACAAATACTCCATCTTATAGAGTAGGATTTAAAGTATCCGAAACATTTGTGAATGCAAAAGATGACTCATCTTTATATGATAATGCAAAGGGATTTACAAATTTTGCAGCACCTGGAGCAGATAGATTAAAAATATCACTAACTCTCACAAAAAAAGTATTATCAGACACCACTGATACTGACTTTGTAGAAATATTGAGAGTAGATGATGGAAAAATTAAAAAAATTGAGAACAAACCCACTTACAATTTAATTAGAGATTATATTGCAGAAAGAACATTTGATGAATCTGGTCACTATGCTCTAGACGAATTTCAAATTAAGGCGTTGAATTCTTTAAATGATGAAATCGATAATGATGGATTATATTTGGAGGGAGAAACGACAGAGCAAGGAAATATTCCTTCCGATGATTTAATGTGTCTTCAAGTAAGTCCTGGAAAGGCATATGTTGATGGATATGATGTTACTATTGATGGTGAAACTGCAATAGATGTAGAAAAACCAAGAGATACTGAAAAAGTAGAAAATGCAAACATTCCATTCGAAATGGGAAGTTTACTGAGAGTAAATAATGTTTCTGGTGTTCCAAGAGAAAATGGAACTGTTGAACTTCATAGTCGGTTAGGATCATCTCCAGCATCAAATGTAATTGGTGTTGCTAGAGTATATACATTTAATTTAACAGATTCTGCATATTCTAATGCATCATCTCAATGGGATTTATACCTTTATGACGTTCAGACATATACGAACGTAGTATTCAATAGAAACGTAACGGCAATAGAAATTCCATCAACATCTTTTATAAAAGGAAAGAGTAGTGGTGCAACTGGATTTGTAGTTGCTGGTGCTAGTGCAAACAATTTAAATCTTAGACAAACATCGGGAACTTTTGTATCTGGAGAAAAACTAATTGTTAATGGAAATGAAATATCATTAACAGTTAAAAGTTTTACTGCAAATAAAATCGATCAGATAAAATCTGTTTCTATGTCTGCTTCTGAAGCAGGATTTGCATCTAATGACAATTTCACTGCTGATGCAGTTTTATACTCTAAAAAGTTTTCTAATGGAATTAATGAAGTTGTGATTTCTGATTCTGGTACTACTGTCAAGAGTCCTGGAAAATTATTTTCTGGTGTAAAAATAAATGATATACTCAGTGTTACCGAAGGTGGAGATGATCCAAAATATGCTCGTGTAACTGGAGTTTCTTCTGACTTATCAACATTAACCATCACCAACATCATTTCAGTCAGTGGTGTATTTGATGGTACTGCTATAAATAATGGAAACTATAGTGCAAATTTACGAATAGGAAAATTAAGAAATACGGAACGTTCTTATCTTTATGCAGAACTACCAGAATCTAATATATCTTCCATTAATCTTTCTGGATCTAATTTATTAATCACACAACAAATTTCTCCAGAATCTACGAATGTAAATGGAGATATGACATTTAGTGTTCCAAGTGGTATTGCAAGTTCATTCTATGAAACTTTTGATCAAGAAAGATATTCAGTACATTATGATGGTGGTGGAATTGGAACTGTAACCTCAGATGCATTTACTCTTACTGGGGGAGGAACTGGTGTAGAAATTAAGGGATTGAATACTGGACAAAGTAATATAGTTGTAAATACAACTCTCAAAAAAGTTGGTATTCAAAGTAAAGTTAAAAATTTTACGAGAAGTGCATTAAAATTTGTCAATCTTTCTAAATTGGTAGAATCTGGTCCTGTTGGATCAGGAACTAGTAATTCAATTAATGATGGATTGGTATATAACAAATACTATGGTCTTAGAGTTCAAGATGATAACATTTCTTTAGATGTTCCTGATGTTTCTAAAGTTCTTGCAGTATATGAATCCACAAATACATTAGATCCTACGTTGGATTCAATTGAATTTTCATCAACATCTAATGTCTTGAATAATGCTGTTATTGGTGAAAATATTGTCGGGTCTGATAGTGGTGCTGTAGCTAGAATTGTAACTAATAATAACTCTTCTCCATCTTCTGGGGGTACAAATAAACTAGGAATTGTATATTTGAACGAAAATACTTTCCAACTAGGAGAAACTGTAAGGTTTAAAGAATCAAACGTTATATCCACAGTACAATCAATTACTTTAGGGAAGTATAATAATATAACCAACAATTTTGTTCTTGATGGTGGACAAAAAGATGAATATTATGATTACTCTAGATTGATTAGAACGACAGATTTGGAACCATCTAGAAGATTGTTGGTAGTATATGACCATTATGTTGTTCCAGCAACAGATTCTGGAGATGTATTTACTATTTTAAGTTATGATTCTGATAGATTTTTGAGTGATATTCCTTCTATCGGAAAAAGAGGTGTTAGAGCATCAGATACTTTAGATTTTAGACCAAGAGTTGCTAATAATTCTTCTACGACTCGATCCCCATTTGATTTTGATTCAAGATTATTCACAACAAATTATAATTTAAAACCAGGAGAAAGTTCTTTAGTTGGATTTGACTTCTATTTACCAAGAATTGATAAATTATATCTAGATAAATTTGAAAATCTTATTGTTAGTAAAGGTGTTTCTGCAAAAGATCCAAAAGCATCTCCAAGTAATGATCAAAGTTTAATGGAATTAGCAACCATTATTCTTCCGCCATATCTTTACAATCCAGATAATGTTGGAATTGAGTTGGTTGATAATAGAAGATACACGATGAGAGATATTGGTAAACTTGAAGATAGAATAGAAAATTTAGAAAGAACTACCTCTTTAAGTTTGCTTGAAGTTAGTACAGAGTCTTTGCGTGTCGAAGATGCAGAAGGTAATAATAGATTTAAGTCTGGATTTTTTGTAGATGATTTTAGAGATTTTTCTGCCTGTGATGGAGATTTAACTTTTGGAGATATTAGTGAAGGGACATTGAGACCTAGAACTTTTGTAAATACACTTCAACAAAGACTTATACCATCATCAGAAATTCCCAGTGATGAATTAGATTTAACCTCCAATTTCCAATTATTAGATCCCAATGTTCAAAAAACAGGTAATGTTGTAACATTAAAATATAATTCTATTGATTGGTTGGAACAACCACTTGCCACTCAGGTAGAGAACGTTAATCCATTCCATGTCGTAGAATATGTTGGAAATGTAAAACTTTCTCCTGAGAGTGATTTTTGGATTAGAACGATCTATATTCCACCATCTGTTACTAATATATCAAGAAGTTTTACCAATGTTATTAATAATACTATTAATAATACAGTAACTATTCCTCTCCAACAAAATGTACCATTTGCAAGAGGGGGAAGAGCAGGAGGAAGGGCAGTAGGAATAGGAATAGAGTTTAATACTAGTGTTAGTTCTTCAGTATCAACATCAACAAGTTCTAGAACCAGAGTTGATGTAAGATCTAGGGATGTTCTTATTTCTAGTGGAGATGAGCAATACATTAGATCCAGAAATGTTTCTTTCTTTGCTAGAACTCTTAAACCTTTAACAAAACACTATCAATTCTTAGATAATCACAGTAATGTTGATGTTATACCCAAACTTTTAGAGATAGCAAATAGTAGTACTTTAGAAAATTATGGATCTACAAATGGAACATTCCAGAAAGGTGAAACAATAAAAGTTTATAAAAATGGATCTATTATTGGAACATTTAGATTAGCATCTTCAAATCACAAGGAAGGTAAATTTAATTCACCATCAAGGACATATAATATAAATCCTTATGTAAGATCGGAAAATATTTCTTCTGGATATAGCCAATCTTCTAAAGTTTTGAATATTGATTTAAATTCTCTTTCTGCAGAAGCACAAGGAAACTTTTTTGGTCGTGTAGAAAAAGGTGCTAAAATAGTCGGACAAACTAGTGGTGCTATTGCTTTTGTAAAAGATTTAAGATTGATTTCTGATAATTATGGAGATTTATTTGGGTCATATTTTATAAGGGATCCACACACTAATCCCGCACCAAATCCAAGAATACTTACTGGTAAAAAGACATTTACTCTGTCTAGTAGTTCTTCAAATGAAAAACCATTACCCGGAAGCAAATTATTTTCTACGGGACAAGGATCATTTAGTGCTATTGGAACGTTATTAACAAGACAAATCCAAACAACAGTTACCACGACAATTGAAACAACAATAAGAAGAACAACAAGGAGAACAACAACTGTAACAGCTACTAGACGTGAAGTAGTTAGAGCTAGAAGATCCGATCCTCTGGCACAATCATTTGTTGTTGGTAGAGACATTGATGCTCCAGACTTAAATGGATTTAGTAGTGATGATAAAGGTGTTGTTCTCACGGAAGTGGATTTATTCTTTGCTAATAAACCATCTAGTAATGAACCTCTTGAAGTTCAAGTGAGAACTGTGGAACTTGGAATTCCAACTCTTAATTTGGTAGGTGAATCAAAAACAATTTACCCAGATCAAATTACAACATCAACAAATGGAGAAACTGCCACTAAAGTTACATTCCCACAACCAATATATCTTGCACCAGGAAATGAATATGCAATAGTATTACTTGCACCTACAACAGATCAATATGAAGTTTGGATTGCAAAAATGGGAGAGAGAACTGTAAATACACAGTCTTTACCAGATGCTGAAGCAGTTATCTATACAAAACAATTTGCTTTAGGAAGTTTATTTAAATCTCAAAATGGATCTATTTGGACTCCAACACAAGAACTTGATTTGAAATTCAAACTTTATAAAGCAAAATTCACCTCAACTACAGGTATTGCACATTTTGGAAATCCACCACTCGATCGTGGTAATGGTTATGTTAATAGATTACTTTCCAATCCAGTTACTAGCCTTCCAAAAACAACAACATTGAGAGTTACTACATTTACAGATTCTGGTTTAATTGATATTCTAGATACTGGAAGAAAAATTTCTGGTGCCCAATCTTATACTTATGGTTATATTTCCTATTCTGGAGGTCCAGTATCATCTGAAGATATTACTGCTGGGGGAACAAATTATACAAATCAATCCAATTTAGCAACATCTAATATAGTTGGTAATGGGCAAGGACTTAGGTTTGATATTACTACTACGAACGGATCTATAACAGGTCTTACAAAGACTGCAAATGGAACTGGATATCAAATCGGTGATGTTGTAACTGTTAATAGTGGCACAACTGGAAGAAATGCATTAATAACTATTACTGCAATTAATGGAAGAGATACATTATACTTAACAAATGTTCAAGGGGAATCGGGAGTAAATGGATTTAATATAAATGACAATTTGGTTTATTATGATACAGATTCTACAACTGTATCTCTTGGATCTACTAATATTTTAAGTGTAACTGAGGGTTCTGGTCTTAATTCCGGTAACATACTTGAAGTAAGTCATTTTGATCATGGAATGTATGCAAATAATAATAAACTTGAGTTGACAGGTGTAAATTCAAATATCGCACCAACGACTCTTACTGCCCCATTGACAGTTTCAGAAACTGCAACAATATTTGTTGGGGATTCTTCAGACTTTGAAACTTTTGAGGGAGTTGCAGTTAGTGCAACAAATCCAGGATATGCAAAAATTGGTGATGAAATCATATCTTATGAATCAGCAACTGGAAATGAACTTAGAACTCTTTCCAGATCTATTGAAGGGAAAGCACAGTCACATGAAATTAATTCAAAAGTTGAAAAATATGAATTTAATGGTGTATCTCTTAGAAGAATTAATGGTGTAGTTCATGACATTTATGATACTGGTATTGATTCCAGTGGATATTATATTGAAATAGATAGATCTTCTAATGGAACAGATAGATCTAACGATGCATCTCTTGCGTCATCTCCACAATTATCATTTACAGGTTTCCTTAATGGTGGAGGAGATAGTGTATATGCATCGGAAAATATACAATTTAACGCAGTATTGCCAAGATTTAATATTGTTGCACCAGGAGACACCACTTCTGTAAGTGCTGTGATTAGAACTACTTCAGGAACCAGCATTGATGGAACTGAAACTTCATTTAATCTACTAAATGAAGTAGAACCTGTAGAGTTAAATTCTTTCAATAATTTAAAATCTACCAGAATAGTATGCTCAAGAATTAATGAATTGCAACAACCTACATTTGAAAATGTTTCTGGTAGAAGATCATTTACCACTGCGATTACATTAAATACAACAGATGAAAATTTATCTCCGATTATAAATCTTGATGAATCTACAGTGCAGTTTGCATCAAATTATTTGAATAGACCGGTTACAGATTTTGTTGCAGACTCTAGATCTAATTCAATATTAAATGATCCACATGCTGCAACTTATGTTTCCAACCAAGTCAATCTTTCTCAACCTGCATCTTCATTAAAAGTTCTTTTGAGTGCATATAGGCATCCTTCTGCAGATATTAGAGTTCTTTATAGTTTGGTAAGACAAGATTCTGCAGAAATTGAACAATCATTTGAATTGTTCCCAGGTTATGAAAATATTGAGGCAACTTCTGATGGTAGTTTTAGAGTTGTAGATGAGTCTTTGAATACTGGACATCCTGATACAAAAGTTCCAGCAAGTCTTGATGGACAATTCCTAGAATATGAATTTAATGCTAATGATTTGGGCGAATTTACTGGATATAGTATTAAAATTGTAATGTCTGGAACAGATCAAGCAAATCCACCAATTATTAGTGATCTCAGAACAATAGCATTAGCATGAAGAATTTAATTAAAGTCAAAGATCATCCTCATCTTTATCGAGATGAGGATACTGGTGCCATTATTAATTGTGATACCATCGGATATAATCAAAGAATTAAAAAGATTGAAAAACAGAAAAAACAAAAAGAAGAATTGGACAATTTAAAGAAAGATATTCAAGAAATCAAATCTTTACTCAAAGATTTGTTGGATAAATAGTGCTTTTTATCTAATAATATAAATACTTAAAGAAAAATGCCCATCTGAATAATGGCAATATATGTATCAAATATAGTAATTGAGCAGGGATTTGATTTTGATACTACTTTTGTATTAGAAGATACTTTGACAAATGATTTTTTAGATTTGTCCGGATATGTGATAGAATCTCAACTCAGAAAAACCTATACATCATCTACATCGGTTTCTTTTGCTACAATTGTCACAGAACCGCTTAACGGTACAGTGACTATAGCATTAGGTTCTACCATAACTTCCACTTTAAAAAATGGTAGATATGTTTATGATGTAAAGGCAACAACTGGAGGTGGTGGTGGATCTGTTATAAAATTAGTTGAAGGGGTAGCATTAGTAAGACCAGGAGTAACTAGATAATGCCAAGCATACCAGATAGACTAGGAACACAGAACATAGTTCGTGTTTTATCAAATGCCTCTTCACCACCAACCAAATTAATTAATCTAAGTGATGTATATTCAGTAAATAAAAGTGATGATGGGTTGATTCTCGTATGGGATCAACCATCACAATTTTTTATAATGACGAGTGTCATCGACTCTGCGTCTTCAACTATTGGTGGTATTGCGTATTATACAAATATAACCAATAACACTTTAGGTGACGTTAATACTGGATCAGTCCAAATTGACGGTGGTGTTGGAATTGCACAAAATCTGACAGTTGGTAGTGGATTATCAGTAACATCAGCATCTTATTTTGGTTTTGACGTTACTATTGATGGAATTCTAAATTTATCTGGAGATGTAAATTTAAGTGGGAATGTAAGTTCCAGTGGAATTCTTACTGTTACCGATGATACTGATAATATTTTAGGAAATCCAGATACTGGTGCACTACAAGTTGATGGTGGTGTTGGAATTAATAAAAATGTAACTGTTGGTGGTGGATTATATGTTAACGGATCATCTGAATTTGTAGGTGTCGTTACATTCAGAGGTGGAACAATTGGTATTGGTGATAGCACCAGTGATGATATTGATGTTGGTGGAGAATTTGTATCAAACTTAGTTCCAAATACAGATAATACCTATGATATTGGTATTACTGATCAAAGATGGAGGAACGGATATTTTGCAGGATTTGTAACCTCTACAAATTTATATACATCTGGAACATCTTTATTTGGTGGTGATTTATCTGTTGTTGGATTTGTAAGTGTAACCGAAGGATTATATTATGATTCAGATTCGTATGAACCAAATGGACTTGCATATTTTAATCCAAATGGACAGTTGAGTGTTGCAAGTACAACTGGAATTATTACTACAAGCAATTATATATTAACAACATATGAAGTTGCGGGAGTAGGAACACCAGTGTGGACAACCACTATTGACGGAGGAGAATACTAATGGCAAAACCAAGCACAAGACAGGAATTAATTGAGTATTGTTTAAGACAACTAGGAGCTCCAGTTTTAGAAATTAATGTAGCTGATGAGCAGATTGATGATATAGTCGATGATGCCTTACAATATTTTAACGAAAGGCATTATGATGGTGTCGAAAGAATGTATTTGAAATATAAAATGTCTCAAGATGATATTAATAGAGGTGGTGCTGATGGAACAACTGGAGTAGGAATAGTAACTACAACAGGAACCTCAACAATTGTAGGAACAGCAACAACTTTTAATTTTTACGAAACATCAAATTACATTCAAGTTCCAGATTCTGTTATAGGTATAGAAAAAATATTTAAATTTGATAGTAGTACTATTTCTGGTGGAATGTTTAGTATTAAATATCAATTATTTTTAAATGATTTATATTATTTCAATTCTGTCGATTTATTGAATTATTCTATGACAAAAACTTATTTGGAAGATATTGATTTCTTATTAACAACTGATAAGCAAGTAAGATTTAATAAAAGACAAAATAGACTTTATCTTGATATTGATTGGAATGCTCAAACTAAGGATACATTTTTTGTTATTGATTGTCATAGAGCACTTGACCCAACAGAATTTACTAAAGTATATAATGATAGTTTCTTAAAAAAATATTTAACATCTTTGATCAAAAGACAATGGGGTCAAAATTTAATTAAGTTTAATGGAGTTAAACTTCCAGGAGGAATCGAATTGAATGGAAGGCAGATATATGAGGATGCTCAGAGGGAGCTTGAAGATATTAAACAAAGAATGTCAATGGATTATGAATTACCACCATTAGATTTAATTGGATAATTATGGCATTAAATCCTTTTTTTCTACAAGGTTCCTCAAATGAACAATACTTGGTTCAAGATTTAATTAACGAACAGTTAAAAATCTATGGAATTGATGTGCAATATCTTCCTAGAAAATTTATAAGAACTGATAATATACTTAATGAAGTTCAAACATCAAAATTTGATGCTAGTTTTGTTATAGAAGCATATTTGGATAACTATGAAGGATACTCTCCTGGTAGTGATATGATGACAAAATTTGGACTGAGATTAAAAAATGAAATTAATTTAATTATCTCAAAAGAAAGGTTTGAGGAGTATATCACTCCATTTTTATCAGGAATACAGGAAGGTATTGATAGAAATAAGATAGATGAATATGAATTGGAAGTTATAACAAGACCAAAGGAAGGGGATTTAATATATTTTCCTCTTGGAGAAAGATTATTTGAAGTAAAAAGAGTTGAGCATGAAAAACCATTTTATCAACTAGGAAAAAATTATGTTTATGAATTGCAATGTGAACTTTATGAATATGAAAATGAAGACATCGATACTTCAATAGAAGAAATTGATAGAAATTTGGGGGAAGAAGGATATATTACATCCTTAATTCTTGGTGGATCTGTTACAACAGCAACTGCAACAGCATCTATTAGTGATGGTGTAGTTAGTCAAATAATCTTATCAAATGATGGAGCATTTTATTCAGCAATTCCAACAGTAACTATCGATGATCCTCCATCAGGAAATCCTGATCATAAGGCTACTGCTGTTGCAATCACAACATCAATTGCCGGTGTTAGATCTATAGACTCAATAAGAATTATATATGGTGGTAGTGGTTATAGTATAGAAAATCCACCATTGGTTACTATCACGGGTGGTAATGGAGTTGGATCTGCTGCAACTGCAGTGATTGCAAATGGTGCTGTGAATGAATTTAAGGTTACAAATCCTGGTTCAAATTATTTTACAGAACCAGTTGTTACTGTTGTTGGAGTTGCTTCAACGTCTACAGTTGCAAAGGCATCATTCAATCCAATTACTGGAGAAATTTCTGGAATTCAAATTGTGAATTCTGGATACGGTTATACTGAAGCACCAACAGTTCAAATTTCTTCTGGATCTACAGTCAGCATTGGAGGAACATATCTATATAATGAAACGGTAATAGGATCTCTTTCTGGAACAATAGCACAAGTCAAATATTACAATTCTAGAACAGATCTTAATCAATCCAATCCTCCAGGAGATCTTAGAGTTTCTATTAATAGTGGACAATTTTCTCCAGGAGAAGTTATTGTTGGATCAGCATCATCTGCAGCATATATACTTAAATCATATGATAATGATAACTATGGGGAAGAATATGATGCGAATGAAGAAATTGAAACTGAAGCAGACTCGATAATAGATTTTACTGAAATTAATCCTTTTGGAGAATTTTAATGTTAGGAACTTATTTTTATCACGAAATTATACGTAAGACTATTGTTGGATTTGGAACTCTTTTCAATAATATTTACATTAGACATTTAAATAAAGATGGAAGTGTTGCAGACGAAACAAAAGTTGGTCTAAGTTATGGTCCAGCTCAAAAGTTTTTAGCAAAAATTCAACAGCAAGAAGATCTTTCAAAACCAATTGCAATTACTCTCCCAAGAATGTCTTTTGAGATGGTTGGTCTTCAATATGATCCTGCCAGAAAAACCAGCGTAACTCAAACTTTTAGAGCATGTGATGATAATGGTAATATAAAAAAAGTTTATATGCCCGTTCCTTATAACGTTACATTTGAATTGAGTATATATTCAAAGTTAAATGATGATGCTTTGCAAATTGTAGAGCAAATACTTCCATTTTTTCAACCATCATTCAATCTTACTATTGATTTAATTGATTCTATCGGTGAGAAAAAAGATATTCCTATTGTGATGGATAGTATTGATATGCAAGATGATTATGAGGGTGATTTTGCAACTAGAAGAGCATTGATATACACCTTAAGGTTTACTGCTAAAACATACTTATTTGGACCTATCGCAGACTCTACCGATGGTCTTATTCGCAAGGTTCAGGTTGATTTGTATAGTGATACAAATACACAAACTGCAAAACGTGAGATGAGATATACAGTTGTCCCAGATCCTATCGATGCAGAACCTGGAGACGATTTTGGATTTACAGAGTTGTGGGAAACATTCTCAGACTCTAAAGAGTATAGTCCAACACAACAAACTGATATTTAATAACTATGTCCGATAATTATGAATCGATAAATAATGCACTCAACACAACGAGTGATATTGTCGAAGTAGAAGATAAAGTCAAAAAAATAGTGCCCACTGATAATATAAGAGACGGGCATATTGATAAGGACTACGAGTATAGTCGTGCAAACCTCTATTCCCTTATAGAGAAGGGTCAGGAGGCAATTAATGGTATTATGGAGGTAGCAGGTGAAGGAGGCAGTCCAAGGGCATACGAGGTCGCAGGACAGTTGATTAAGAGTGTTGCAGACACGACCGATAAGTTGATTGACCTCCAAAAGAAACTTAAAGAAGTAGAAGAAGATTCTAAAAAGACTACCAATAATGTTACCAATAACGCGGTATTTGTTGGTTCCACTTCAGAACTTCAAAAAATGCTGAAGCAAGGTTTTCTAAATAATAAGGATAATATTTAAAAATTATGAAAGACGGTAAGTCTTCCAAAGACAAAGGTTATTCACTCCGAGACTGGTTTAAGGGTGGTGGATGGAAACAAACTGGTGGTAAGTATGATGGGAAACCATGTGCTAAACAACCAGGTCAAACCACAAAACCTTACTGCCGTGATCCCGATGATCGTGCAGCAATGAGTAAAGATGAAAGGAATAAAAGAGCTGCTAAAAAACGTAGAGAAGACCCAAATCCAGATAGAACAGGAAAGGCAAAAATCGTGACTCAAGAAGAAACTAAAAAAGATGCTTGCTATAAAAAAGTAAAAGCAAGTGCTAAAGTTTGGCCATCTGCTTATGCTTCTGGACGTTTAGTTCAGTGCCGTAAGAAGGGTGCTGCTAATTGGGGTAATAAATCAGAGTCTTATGAGTTCTCTAACTGGAGAGATGATTTTCAGGAAACTGAATATGAATTTATAGATATTATCAAACCAGAACCAATCAAAGGTGGTCAGCAGATTGATGAAGGTCAAAAGTGTTGGAAGGGATATGAGAAAAAGGGAACTAAAAAAATGTTTGGTAAGACCTATAACAACTGTGTAAAGAAAGAGGAAAATGAAATTGATGAGGCAAAGCACACACCAACAAAATCTGATTTAGAATCAAAAATTGGTGGTGGCAACTTAAAAAAACTTACAAAAAAAGCAGTTAAAAGAATTGATTATGATGTTGATGGTGATGTAGATCCTAATGATAGAATTGAAAAGAAGACGGGTGATTATGGAGAACAACTTCCAACTCCATTTGGTAAGTTTAGAACTGGAGATTCTAAAAAAGTAAAAGTTAAAAAAGAAGAGTTTTCTGATTGGAGGGAAGAGTTGTCGGAAGGTGCTGCCTGGACAAAGAAGTCAGGTAAAAGTGAGTCTGGTGGTCTGAATGAAAAAGGTCGCAAGTCTTATGAAAGAGAAAATCCTGGTTCTGATCTAAAGGCACCAAGTAAGAAAGTTGGAAATCCTCGTCGCAAATCATTCTGTGCAAGAATGAAAGGTATGAAGAAGAAACTGACTTCTTCCAAAACTGCTAATGACCCAGATAGCAGAATCAATAAATCCCTCAGAGCTTGGAATTGCTGATATGAAAAGTTTTCAACAATTTCTCTCAGAAAGCATCACCATCAATGGTGATTTTAACGGAACTCTTAATGTAGGAGGTTCTCAACCAGAACAGGCACAAGAATCTTTCTTTGCCGATGTTGTCTGGGAAGGAAAGATTTATCGACTTGAAGTTGAGGGTAGTATGATGAGTAAAAATGAGTTAGCAGAGCATATTCAAGGAGAATACCCTGGAGCGATTATTCAACAAATTTATCCTGGTACCCCACAATCAAAAATTAAAAGTGCACAAAGGTATAGACCAGAAAGTTTAGGTTGGAGTGATTAATGGCACAGTGGAATAAAATTACACAAGACTACCTCAATCAAGAGAGAAGTCTATTTGAAGTCTATATGTGTGCCGATAGATACGGCAACATTGATGGATGTCACGGAACAGCAAGTGGAAGTAGTGCATTTGGTGAAGTTGTATCTGTTCCGATTACACCAGTCTTTCAGTTGGATGGATTGTATGGATTAAACTCTGATAGGTTTGAAAGATATTCATCAGGCACTGGGATTACTACCTCCAATACTTTGATGGTAGCATCATCAGGAACTGGTGCATATGGATATGGTGTTATTCGATCTAAGAGATCAGTAAGATATCGTCCGGGACAAGGTGCTCTCTCAAGATTTACAGCACAATTTTCTGGCATTGCAACAGGATACACTC
>Ga0208149_1000503_pt1 | contig 15067 bp, 16 predicted proteins | sample DEB08_DNA_15_FD_184533 | JGI IMG/M metagenome (GOLD analysis project Ga0208149, IMG submission 184533) | Aqueous microbial communities from the Delaware River and Bay under freshwater to marine salinity gradient to study organic matter... | ecosystem: Environmental > Aquatic > Marine > Coastal ... | reverse complement strand
GACCAATACAAGGCCGGAGCCATTGCGGGTGAATCTTTGCTTGCGAACGTTTAAGTTCTGGAACGTGAAGCGTTGGTAGCAACGTCTTGATTTTCACCCCAACCATGGAAAACCAAAACACTAAAAACAATGAATAGAAAAACTGATAAACTCCCAGAGCCCGAGCGCGGCACCACCCCCCCAGCAAGCCCAAGCCGTCTTCCGTTGGCGCGCATGGGACTCTAACGGACGCATTGCAGATTCTTACCGGGAAGGGGACGCCAAATGAATGACCACTCTGAACGCACTCACGCCAAAGTGAGTCCGAGCAAATTAAGCAAGCTTGAGATCTGCCCGCACTTTGAAAATAGGGAGAGCGATACGCCTCACCCAATCACCCTTATGGGCACGAGATGCCACGAGGCGCTCGAGCTGTATGTCAATACTCGCGAATTGCTATTAGATGACTGCGATTCCGAGGAAGAGCGGGAATATCGGATTATTGCTCGCGATTATATCGTTGCGTTAGGCTTGCACGCAAAGCCTTGGGAATTGATTGCGGAACCGAAGCTTTGGACCCATGAGAAAAATACTTACGGCTTTGCTGACCTGGTCGCTATTGATAGAGAAAACGAGGTGGCCCACATCATCGACTGGAAGTTCGGTCGGAATGAACAGCCAGACGCGTCCGAGAACGTCCAGGGTTGGGCCTACACGCTGGGGGTCATAGGAGGCGACATCCGAGCGGTGACGGTCCATTTCTTGTATCCTGCCTTGGGCCAAGTCTCAACCCACACGTTTCTTGAAGAAGACATTCCTCGACTGAAAGACCGCATTTCACGAATCAATCACGCCGTTGAGCTGGCTAGTCGAGGAGAGTTGGAACCCAGCTATCACCGGGAAACTTGCCGTTGGTGCGCGAAGGCATCGACATGCTCGGCGTTCCAACCCGTCAGAGAAACGCTGAGCCTTGGCAACAAGGCTCCCGTGCCTGACTCATTCGACTTGCAAAGCCTTGATAGCGAGCAACTCGGAAGGCTCCTCGATGCGCTAGCGTATTTTCGTGACATGGAAGCCGACGTAAAAAACTATTGTCTCACTCGCGATGTTGATCCCGCAGGCTACGCGGTGCTCTCCAAGAAAGGTCGGCTTTCTGATATCGAAGACCACAAGGCCGCAGTTGATCTCGCCAGAGAGTTTGGGCTGACCGACGAAGAGATCCTGGCATGTGCCAAGCTCTCATCGAGCAAGCTTGCTAAAGCAACGCGCGCGCATGCCGATCGTGGAAAGAAGATGCAAGCAGAGGAACAGTTCAGAAATGAATTGATTGCTCGTGAAATTGTTACAATGGGAGAACCAACACGCTACTTGAAGCGGACGAAGGAAAATCTCATTGATTTGGAGGATGGATTTGACATCGGTCTTCTAAAGCCTCAGAATCCTTAGCTTTTATTCTATGGCATTCCTAAACAGTCGGTCGATTCAGGAAAACCGCGATACTTATGCGCAGCTGATCCTTGATGAACTGCGGGCTCGAGGGTCCGTTAAGCGTGCGCGCGATGTTGTCCACCCGGCAGCGGTGCGCCATGCCAAAATGATGAATCCAGGCCGATGCAACACGGATCGTTTGATGGCGGGCAGGATAATATTTGGCGAGTTAGTGACCAATGGCTGGATCGTGCTTGAAGAAGGCGAATATAGGGTTCGAACTCGATACTGACGGATGCCGTATCGCTTAGAGAATTTAGCTGCTTTCGCAGCTAACAAAAAGAAAACCAAATAGAAACAGAAAACCAAACCAAATAAAGAAAATGGCTACAACTAGCATTCAAACAAAGAAAACCACTGAAGTCATCGAGTCGCCCAGCAGGGGCATGATCGGAGGAGGAATCGAAGGCGAGTTTGACTCATCCGATATCTCGACTCCCTATCTGTCGATCCTCCAACCCAACAGCAATTCCGAGTTCAAGCGTGATCATGAAGGCAGTTGGTTCGTGAAATCGATGGAACTTCCGTTAGGCGAACATATCGAAGTGATCATCTGCGGCATGCGGAAGCAGTGGGAGGAAGTTCTGACTGAAGCCGATCGCAAGGCAGATCCTTCCCGGTTCCCCACCATCTTCACTACGAAGGCCGCTGGGCTCGATGCCTGCGCTGAAGTTCGCCCATGCGCTGAGTTCGATCTTGCGATCAAGCTCGAGAAAGGCGACGATGGCTTTGACAAGACGAGCATCAAACATGATGGCGCCGGGTTCTTGCTTGCTCGCTATAGCGCCACGGGTCGCAGCTACAAGCTCGCTCGGACTTGCTTGACGGCACATAACTTGTCGGGTGATTCGCACGTCTGCGGGCACTACTTCAACTTTGGCACGCTGATCAAGCCGGCATTCAATCAAGACTACCGTATCCCTACAGCGACGCTCGGTGATCCCGTCCCCGCTGATCTTCAGGAAAAAATCATCAATGCGCTCGGCTAGTCCCTCCCCTTAATCCATCCTTAATCAATAAAAAGGGGAGAGGCTTTGCGGCCTCTCCCCTTTCCTTTTGACACCTCATGAATGACCACTATTGGCCGAGCGAGTCTTGGCAACCCCAACCGAGAACCGCCGTTGACCTGTCACCCGAAGCTCGAAAAGCTCTGGGGACGCTCTCAAGCTACTGCAACGAGGGTTCAGGCGCAATCAAATTGATTCCAGTCGGCGACGGGTTCGAACTCGATACTGACGGCCTGCAAATCACTGTTCCAGCGGATGCCGTCGAGATTCTGGAACACGTCGGGGCGATTGAACGATTCGGGGGGACTGAAGCGCGTGTTGTAGGCGCCGACGATTTAATCCTGTGGGCAACGCCAGACGAGGTTGGCCCGGCGACGGCAATCAATACGGGAGGCGACCCAACGCTCGCACACATCGAGGCGTGCCTGGATCGGGTCGATTTGCCTGCTGATTTTTCGCCGGTGCGCTGTGGTGAATCCGTTCGAAAAACAGCGCTGAAAATCCACCCAGCAGCTCGACGAATAGTGCTCGGGCGGCATTGCCTGCACCGATGTGAAGATCGGCGCGTGTTCCACACGTTGACGATGGCACCGCAATCATTGCGCCGATTCGTTCGAGTCGGGGGCGAGCAACTTGTCGATCTCGACATCAAGAGCGCGCACGTTTTTTTCCTGGCTCAGCACCTGCGCTCCTTCGAGGATCAGGCGTATATCAATGAAGGCAACGGGCTGGCAAGGCTCATCGAGGAAGGCGATTTCTATTCAGCGCTCGGTTCGAGCGATCGATCAGAACTGAAGATCGATTTTCAGCGCGTCCTCGCCGGGAAGGGACAAGGGACGGAAGCGCGCGCAGGATTTGAGACGATGTTTCCCAAAGCGCTACGCGTGCTCGTTGGTTGGGAGGCGGCGCATGGCGAGAAGTTTGCCAAGACCATGCAACGACTCGAGGCCCGGTTGATGATTGATCATGTTGGCAAGCGCGCAGCCGAGGAACGGCTTTTCTTCCTGCCCATCCACGATGGATGCCTGACGCTGCCGTCAGAAGCCGAGGAACTGCGCCGTTTGATCATTGAAGAGGCATCGCGTGTCGAGGGCGTCGGGGAGGGCATCAGCGTGACTTCTGAGTGTCTTTCGCCTGAGCCTGTCGGTCCGATCCCAGACGAGCCTGATCGCTCTCAGAATGACGCAGAGGATACGCCAGAATGGCGACGGGATTTGCTCGCCATCGGCAACGAGTTTGCTGTGAGGATTGATGATGATCGATGGGAGGAAGCTTCGATTGAGCGGATCAAGACACGGCTAAAAACCCACCACGGCATCTCGGCTACTAAACCTCGAGGAAGCGCACACAGCCCGCTTGAGGGCGCGTTGCAGATCGTCAGGGACGAGCAAGCAGCAGACGGCATCAAACCCTTACTGACGGGCTACGCCGGCCCGTATATCGATGAGCGCGGCCGGCGTTGGCTTAACCCTCGAACCCAACGCCCGCTTGAGCCGGTCGAGCTTCCGCCAGAAGATTGGGCGTGGCTTGATCAATATTTGGATGGGCTTTTCGGAGACAATCGAGCACGCGTTGACGCATGGGTCAGACATGCCTACGTGGGCGCGCTTGATGGGCAAATTGAACGTGGACTGGGGTTGATCCTCGTAGGCGATACAGGTGGGGGAAAGACCTTCTTTGGGAGGTGCGTTCTCGGCGAGTTGCTCGGCAGCTCTGAGGATGCAACCGACTATCTGGCGCGTGGGAGCGAATACAACGGCGCCTTGTGCGATTCAATCGTGTGGGCCGTTGATGATCCAGCTCGCATCGAGGGAAGAACATCGTTCGCCGGGATGCTGAAAACTTGCCTAGCCAATGACCGCATCACACGCAACGAGAAATTCCAGAGAAGGATTGATGTGACTTGGACGGGGCGCGTGGTGATAACTCTCAATGATGATTCCGGCAGTATGGAGAATCTCCCGCGCCTGGACATCTCCATCAAGGACAAGCTACTCATTCTCCCGGCGCTAGAGCATGCCATGTTCGACGGGGACTCGCCATCCGATGCCGAGTTGAAACCGATGCTTCAGGCTTACGGCTACTGGCTCCTCCACTCCAAAACGCCTGAAGAATTCAAGGGGCGACGATTCGGGCTGCAAGGGTGGATCGATCCAAAACTCGCCGATGATATCCGCCAGCATGGTCCGGTTCCATTCGTTGAGGAAGTGTTGCTCGAGTTTGTCAGGGACAACGGTGATTGGGAAGGATCAGCCGGCGAACTGCATTCTGCACTCGACATGCAGAATGTTGATTTAAGGGCTAACGGAATCCGCTCGGCCGTGTCGCTCGGCCGCTATCTTTCGCAGTTGGCCAAGGAAAAATCATGCGGTTGGATCGCTCAAAAGCGATTAGGGAAAAAGCGGGTTTGGGCGCTTACATCGCCTCCCAGGGACGACTGGTTTATGGGAGATGATGAGTCGAAAACGGACCCAAACAGGCCGTTTTAGGGGCACTATTTAAGTGTCACCTCTCGGCGATGATTTTCGATGAAAAATGGCGCAAGCGCTTGAGCGCGAGTGGGTTGCGCAAATGAGAAAATATCCTAACAATGTCGTTACTAAGTGTCACCTCATCTGTCACCTGTTTTGTGGCATTTGTGGCAATTCAGACGGAGGGTTGAGAAGCCAACTTTTGGCTAGGTGACACTTAACGGCGAGTGACACTTGGAGTCAGATGGCTTTTTGCTAAGTGTCACGGCTTAACTCGTTGATGATCAGCGGATTACTTTATTAGGTGACACTATGACACTTGATATCAGCCTTTGTAGATGGTGGATATATATATATATATATATTAAGTATATATGGTTATTATAAGGGAATAAGTGTGTTGTACAGACAAGGGTAGGGAGGAAGTGTCATCTGTCACTCAAGGCAAACCGGCATCCCTGGCATCCCTGGCATCCCCCCGCCGCTTTCGCTGCATCTTTGCGCGAAATAGAAGGGGCCGGTAGCGTCCCGTTCTTTCGAGAAAGGACACGGGAAGAACAAAGTAAAGAGGGGGGGGGTGCCCCCCCCCTCTTTCAAATAGGGCCGGTAGCCATGAAAAAACGATCTTGCCTCACCGATAGAATGGGCCATATTTCCCATAATGGGAGTCATTCGCCGATCGAACGGAGGGCGTGGGAACCGTTTAACCTATCGCAGGTCGTTGCATTCGGTTGCTGGTCATCAGTTGGCCTGTTCCCGCATCGAAATGAGTCTAGGCACTAGCGATCCCGGCGAGGCTCAAGCTCGAGCTCTATTGCTCGATCGGTTCGCGGCGAAACTCCAGCTCTTGCCAAATCATCCGGCATCCAACAATATCGGCGCCACTCACCCGCCAGTCCCGAGCAAACGAACCAATGATTGAGCGGCCCTTACCGTGGCGAGAGGCCATCGATGTTCTGCGAAGGCGTTTGCCCCAGGGGAGCAAACGAACGGCCTCAGAATGGAGCAAGGAAGCCCAGGTGGTCAAAGATCGCGCGTTTTTCTCGGCTCAGGTCGAATCCACGCGGTTTCTCGCTCGCGCGCGGAAATTCCTGCTTGATTTCATCGAGCATGAAACGGAGAACACACCCGAGGGAATCGCGCTGCGAGCGGACGGCCGAGCACGGTTCGTCAATGAGATGGCAGAATTTGCGATCCGCGAAGGACTTGGCCCGATCGGCATCCCGGCCGATGCGGTTGATCAAACAGACATCACCGACATCCGATCGGAGGCGCGCCTGCGCCTCATTTTCGACACGCAAACCCGGCAATCAGTCGGGTATGGCTGGTATAAGCAAGGACTCGATCCAGAGATTCTGGAGGCGTGGCCGGCCGCTCGGTTCATCCGTTATCCTGGGTCTAAAACCTATCGACCCAGGCATGCGCGTCACGAGGGCGATATACGGTTAAAAACCGATAATGAGTATTGGGCATTGTATCAGAACGCAGAAGAGATCGGCGGTTTCGAAACGCCCTACGAGCCCTACGGATTCAACTCAAACATGGGTCAGGAGGACGTGAGCCGGGAGGAAGCCATTCAAGTCGGGCTGATCAAGGAAAGCACAAACGTCTCTCCTCCAAAGAAAACACCGTCGTTTAATGATAATTTGAGAGCATCGCTAAACGGGATCGATCCTGATTTACGCGCACAGTTGGCCAAAGAATTGGGCGTGAAAACGCCACGAAAACGCGACTACATCAAGCCCCCGAAATCAAATGCCAGCAGCTAAAAAGCCGGTTCCTGCGAAAGCGCGAAAGGAAACTACTGAAAAGGTCAAGACTGGCCGACCGTTGGCCGTGGTAGATGAAGAGCAAGTTTACAAGCTCAGCCAGTTTGGCTGTACCTACGAAGAGATCGGCAGTTTCTTTGACGTCAATGGTGACACGATCCGGCGCCGTTTTGCGGACACTGTTGCAAAAGGGCGAGATCATTTGAAAAGAGTGATTCGGAAAAAACAGGTCGAGTTAGCTATGCATGGAGATCGAACAATGTTGATCTGGCTAGGCAAACAGTTGCTAGGCCAAAGCGAACCGGCGTTGATACAGCAGACCAACAATGTGGTGCAAGTGACTGAAGATCCCAAGAAACGATTGGAACGCTGGAAATCTAATCTTTGAAAGAGGACGCGTCCCCGTTAGACCTGCTCTTGCCGTATCAGCGGGCTTGGGTCAACGATCCAGCTCGGTTCAAGATCGGTTTAATGTCTCGCCAAGTTGGCAAGTCGTTAGGGTGCGCATTTGAGTGCGTCCATGATGCAAGCTTGACCGGCAACGATTGGCTGATTTTTTCTGCCGGCGAACGACAAGCAAAAGAGTTCATCTCAAAGGTAGGTAACGTTGCCTTAATGTATTCGGAAGGGCTCGAGGTGGCGCGACCAGACGTTAAAGTTTCAGAAGTTAAACTTTGGAACGGCGCCCGCATAACTGGTCTGCCAAGCAATCCGGCAACTGCTCGAGGCTATAGCCGTTCTGTCATCCTCGATGAGGCGGCTTTCCATGAGCAACCAGACGAGCTCTGGAGAGCGGTTTTCCCGATCATCACAAACCCGCTGAAAGGAGATTTGAAGGTGCGCATCATATCAACGCCAGCCGGGAAGAACAATCTGTTTTATCGGTTATGGAGTGGCGAAGGAATGGTCAAGGGTGGGCCGTGGTCACGTCACAAGATCGACGTTTATGATGCGGTAAAGGCCGGGTTGGATCTAAACGTAGAGGAATTGCGCACTGCATTGGACGACCCTGATGGATGGGCTCAAGAATACGAGTGTGAGTTCCTCGAGGAAGCCACACAGCTTTTCCCTTATGAACTCATCGAGCATTGCACCGACGATCGGGCTACGGTCGAAAGCGCATTACCGAGGAAGGAACATATCATCCGATATGGTGGAGGCGACATCGGCCGGCATCGGGATCTATCGTGTTCCTGGCTATTGAATAGGGACACGCGCGATCCAGACGGACCGCTAGTCACCGAGGAAGTCGTCACGATGGAGCGGGTTGATTTCTCGACGCAACAAAAGATTTTCGGGGACCGGATCATCCGGTCGAGTCGGTTCGCGATCGATGCCACCGGGATCGGCGAGGAAACGGCCGAGCGATTGACCATGAAATATGGGGAAGGCCGAGTGGATGCGTGCAAGCTGACGGCTGAGTTCAAAGGGAAGCTTTTCCCGGCCCTGAAGGATGCCATGCAGCGCCGAGCGGTCCTTATCCCAAGGAATGAGAAAATCCGCAAAAGCCTCGCGAGCGTCCAAAAAACGGTTTCCCAAGGAGGAACGATCCGCTATGTGGCAGCGCACACTGCGGACGGGCACGCGGATGAGGCTTGCGCGCTGGCGTTGGCGGTTTGGGCGGCGAGAAGCCCAACGGGTGCCATTTCGGCGACGCAGGCCCGACAGATCAAATCGCCGAAACCGCTTTTCCAGGCCCAACGATACAGGTTTTAGTGCCCACAATTATCTGTTTCAGCCGGCGGTTTGCGGGTTATAAAGAGGGATGGTCAAGTTCATCGATTTCAATTTAGTCTCTTCGATCGTGGCGGGGGACTATTTCGTCGGGCACAATGCATCGAGCAATGGAGAGCTCCGTGCTACGGCGCAGAATATCGCTTCCGATTTTGCGACCATGATTCGACCGACCTGGGCGCAATCGCTGACGGATTTTCGGGGGATTGATTTAGATGTAACGAACACAGCGAGCGGGGCCGGTTCATTGCTCATGCGACTGGCAGTCGGCGGCGTGGACAAATTCACCGTCGACCTTGATGGCAACCTGAGCACGTCGGGGGATTTCTCGATCGGTTCGCCGTTGGTGTTGGATGGCAACACATCATTGACCAATGACGGTTCGACGATCGAGCTGGGTGACAATGCGCTGACGGAAACGCATCTATTTGGCAACGTCGGCATTGGGACTACGTCGCCTGCGTCCCTGTTAGACCTTAAGGGGAATTTTAGACAACTTACGTTAGGAGATACGGGCCAATCGGGAGCCATCGCATTTAGACGCGCCACGGACGGAGCTGTGACATCGTATGTGGGCTATTCCGGAGCGACAGAGAACGCCGTTTTTGAAATTCGCCCAGGTGGGGGCTCTGCCGAGCTACGGTTAGGTGGGAGTACAGCTAGCTCGTTTACGACTCTTTACGGGGGCGCGGCAGAGGCAATACGCATCGACTCCAGCGGCTACGTCGGCATCGGGACTACGAGTCCTGAATTCGCACTAGACGTGTCTGGTGATATTCAGATCGCCGATTCCGAGCCTCGTCTATTTTTCAAAGAGACGGACCAAGCAGATGATGTCTGGTGGTTTCAAATGCTAGGTGGCGATTTATTTATTGAGCCAGAGGACACCGATGCGCTGTTGCGAATTCGCAACGTCGCTAATCAGACTGTTTTCGCTGTTGATACCTCCAGCGGAAACGTCGGCATTGGGACTGCGAGTCCAGCGGCTGCTTTGGACGTCAGCGGAGATATTGCGTTAGACGGCGAAATCCTAAATTCCTACGGATCTTTAGAGGTCGAAAGCAACTCGACAGACATCACGATTTCGGGGACAGACACAGCTTTCGGCGCGAATGCTGCTCAACTTCTCGTATTCGATACGAACGGCCCCAGCAACGGTACTACCCCCGACCACACCCAGGACCACATAACAATCGATGAGGCAGGCACTTACCTGATTAGTTTCTCAGTCTCTTTTTCTGGCGGATCTGCTGATACAATTTCAGCGGCCTTTTTCATAAACAACAAGACCACCCAGCTTGGATCTCGGATGACCAGAAAACTTGGGACAGGGGGGAGCGTTGGGAGTGCCAGCCACTTAGCTATAGCCACGCTTGCGGCTACTGATACCGTCGAGGTTTGGTTTCAAAACGAATCGGCTACTGCAAACATAACGGTTGAGGATGCTTGTCTCTCAGTCGCAAAACTCGGATAATTATGCCAGTACCACTAGATACACCAGTTAACCGAGAAGCCCAACCGGCGAAGGAATTCGCCAGCGCATGGTTTTCTCGGATCACCATCAACGCGCCTACTCCGTCCGACAAGGGCTTGGTGCGTATCAATGTTGCCGCCTACGATGCAGCCAGCGGGGAGGTGCTCACCGACTCCGACGGTAATCCCAAATTCATCAAGCGAATTTCAACTAACGACCTGTCGGACGCTGCGGCGAATGTCCCAGAGGTTGCAACTGCATACGCTGCCATCATCGCTGCCATTCCAGCGCTGGAAGCCTACGAGGAGGCCAAGGCTGCAACGCCTGAACCTGAGCTTGAGCCTGAGCCTGAGGAATAGTCTCTATGCTTGCTGAGATCGATTTGACTCAAATAGTGGTCAGTCTGTTCACCTTGTTAGGGGTAATAGTGACTTCATATTTTTCATTTCGATCCCACCGCACGACTCGGGAGGTAAACGATGCCGTGAACAATGTTCACAAGACAGGAGGAGAACGGATTTATGATCTGGTTCTCAACAACGCCAAAGCGGCCCAGAAGGTCCAAGATGGGCTCGACCATGTCCATGAAAAAACCGATGAGCTTCTGGAGTGGAAACGTTCTTACGCAAATAGCCCGTGGAATTCAGGCGCCGGCGTGCAAGAATGGCTGAAGGATTACAACCGGACCTTGAAAGAGTTGAAGTGCGGTCATCGCCCGTGCTCTCCCCATCAAGACACAGCTAGAATTTTCGCCAAACCAAACCCAATGGCGGACACTGAAAAACAAAATGGAAAATCCAACGATTGAACTAAACGCAACCGAGACTCAAAACCTATTGGCGGCTTTGGATCTCATGAGCAAAGACCAGCAGGTCGGTGGGCTCAAATCGATGCAAGCGATCTTCCCGCTTGCTGCGAAGTTGTCGCAGCACGGCGTCGCGCTGCAAGAAGCCACGCCATCGGCCGATCCTAACGAGGAATAGAACAAATGGACACGCAAGCCCCTACCCGAATTTCCGCGCCTGTAATCAATCCCACCGCATGGGATAGGTTACAGCATTTGATCAATCGAACGATGGCCCCGCATTCGGTAGAGTCCATCCTTCAAAGTGCGATCAATGGGGATTTGAGGGATCAGGGGCTTGTGTTCCTGGCCATGATGGACACATGGCCAAGGTTGCAGAAGTGCATCAACGAAGTGGCCGGCGCCGTGGCGTCCGCGCCATTGACGCTCGAGCCGTTTTCGTTGCGTGGCGAGGATGCCGCAGATTCGGCGACAGAAGCCGCTGCGAGCGTGGAGGATGCTCTGGCGAGTTTGACTCCCGATCCTACAAGATCGCATGAGTGCGATTTCGAGGGGCTGTTGGAGCGAATGACACACGGTTACTACGCCGGGCATTCGGTTTCAGAGATTTATTATCACCCCAATGAATCGCCGAGAGCGTTTCGCGTCCTCGATTCTAGGTATTATTCGTACCCTAGAGATCAACGGTCAGAAGATCGCTTGATGCTCAACCCGTCGGGTCACTACAACGGGCACCTGGAAGATTTCTCTAACTATCCCGGCCGGTTCGTGGTCGGCATCAATTCCGGGCATCTAGGTCATGCGTCAGTGTCGGCGCCTCTTCGCTCATTGGTTCAATGGTGGATGGCATCGCATTTCGGGCTTAAATGGATGTTGGAGTTTGCGCAGACGTTTGGAACGCCGATTCGTTGGGCTACCTATCCTAATGGGGATGACTGCGCGATGAATGCAGTTTCTGAAATGCTCGACACGATGGGGCTGTTGGGTTGGGGCGCATTCCCCGAGGGGACGACTCTCGACGTTAAAGAATCGAGCAAATCGGCCGGTGATCTTCCGCAGAAAGCGTTGATTGAGATGGCCGACAGACAGGTAGACATCGCGATCCTGGGTCAATCACTAACGACCGACGTGGCTGACAGTGGCTCGAGGGCGTTAGGCGATGTCCATGCAAGCGTTCGCAAGGATGCGATCAATTCTGTGGCGAATTGGGCGTTGCGCGTTCTAAATAGCCAGCTCATCCCCGCACTGCTCCCTGAGAATGGTCTAGAGCTCCCCAGGTTTAAATTGAATTGGCCTGAGATTTCGGATGAAAAAGCCTTGGCTGAACGTGACGAAATCTTGTTAGCGCGCATGAATCTGCCAGTCTCAAAATCCTGGCTTTATGGCCGTCATAATGTGCCGGAACCAGAAGAGGGCGAAGAGCTTTTTTCTATTGCGCCTCCCACACCCGAGCCTGAGGCCGAGCCCACACCTGAGCCTGAGGCCGAGCCTGCTGCGGTCGAGGCGCAACAAGCGAGCGGGGGGAGGATGGTCATGAACCGGCCGGTTGTTGATCAATTGACCGATGCGGTGATGGAATCCGTTTCTGGCGAAGCGGCCGTTTTTCTGGCGGGGGTTCGCCCGACTTTTCGACGATTGGTGGCAACTGCACTCGATGGGAGCATTTCGGATGCGGACTTTATAGCAACGCTTGATTCGGTCGCTCTATCGATCCCAGAGATGCGCAGTGAGCTGAACACCGAAAGCCTCCAGCGAGCGCTAGAAGAGGCGATAGGGTCAGGCATGCTGGCAGGTGCCGGCGAGCGAGTGATTTCAAGATGAAAGAATTTTCAGTCACGGTAAAGGACGATCTCTCGCCCACGATTCGCCGTGCTCTGGTAGCGCTCGGTCCAGGCAACCGACGCAAAATCAACAACGTCGCCGCTCGCGAATCGCTCAATGCGTTACGCCGATATCATAGGGCATTCGATGAGGCCGGGAAATGGCGAACGACTCGACCCGGCGGCGGCGGGAGCGTTTTCGGGTCAAATATCGTGCGCGGTTGGGGCGTTTCCAAGGTCAGCGCTGGAGGAGCCACGCTGACAAATCAGGCGCCCTATTTAGGGTTCAAGATCAGAGGCGGGACTGTTCGAGCTAAGCGGTGGAAATATTTGACCATCCCTCTCGTGCCCGAGGCGAAGGGACGATTTGCCAAGGAATATCAGCGAGTGACAGGCAAGAAACTTTTTCGCCCAGGCAAATCAATGGTTCTCGCTGAAGCGGACAAAGGGAGTTCCAGAGGATTCAAGGCCATCTATGCACTGAAAGAAACGACCAAACATAAACCGCTGCCGGGGGCGATGCCTGCGCCCGAGGTTTATGCGGCGCCGTTTGTGAAATCCATAATCGATCAACTATCCAACGCTTTGCGATGAAACTAGGGAATGATTCTACCAGCTCAGATTTAACCATTTCACGCCGAGGTGTGTGGATGTCTTGGCCAGTTTACATCATCCACGCTGCGGTTTTGGTCGTCCCGTGGTGGGTGCTCGCCAATAATATCTCTTTTGATGAGGTCCAGAAAAGCATCGGGCTAGTGATTGCGCCGACGCTGTTGGGGTTTGCCCATTTCATCGAAAAGATTTCAAGCCGGCGTTCCTGATGGGGGGATTTGATTGGCAGCGCATGGTTCAGGAAGAATCCTCAAGCGCGGAGGCATTGTCAGAATGGATCAATCTGCAAAATTGGCCAGTGTCATCAATCGCCGACGTGGGCGCAGGACCGGGCCATTGGGCGCAAGCGATCGCGACCGGGCTCAACCTTTCGAGGGGCTGCGTAAATGGCTATGACATAGCCTCCATCGATTTTGCAGGGTTCCCAATCCATCGTTGGGACATCACGCGGCTGAGAATCCCCCCGGCGTGGTTGGTCCTTTGCCTGGAAGTCTTCGAACATATTGACGAGGCGCATGCGGATCAACTGGCGGATCATTTGGCGGCTGCGGTTTTGGTGAACGGCCGTCTAGTTTTCTCTGCCGCTCGACCTGGGCAAGGCGGCATCGGACACATTAACTGTCAGCGTCGCGAGTATTGGGCGGAAAAGCTCGAGGCTCGAGGGCTACGTTTAGCGATCGGGGAGAGTGCTTCTCTTATCAATTTCGTGAGATCTCAACGTTCATGGATTGGATGGTTTCCGCAGAATTTGATGATATTCCGCCAACCCGGCAGGATCGCAGATCGGGCGCGCATTCTCGACAAAATCAGTGCCCAAAGTTGACCATTTTTTTCGTTCTCAGCGGGCTATTAATGAGAGATGCATCTCATTGCGGCAGCGGGCGAATCCATAGCGACAGCCCCAGAGACGATTGTTTACCTTCCCGAGGGAAGGACGACAATCAGCGCCACCGTTGACGGGCGCCCGCAGACTGTAGACGTTGAGGTTGGCCCCGAATCGCTGGAAGCGTTGCAGCGTGATCTAGAGTCGAGGAACGAACAGAATGTTCGGCCGATCGTTGATTTCGATCATCGAGACGATGGGCCAGCCGCCGCGATCCCTCGTCAATTCCGCTATGAAGCAGGCCGAGGCGTTTTGCTGGATCTAGAATGGACTCGCGCTGGTCGCTCGGCCATCGAGGGGCGAGATTACAGCTATTTTTCGCCTCTGTTTATAGCCGATGATTCGGGCCGACCGGTCGGGCTTGATCCTCTGCGCCCCATTGGCGGATTGGTGAATTCGCCGGCATTTCGAGAAATTCAGCGGATCGCAGCAAAAGCGGTCTCTAACGAAACAAATAAAGTCATAATGGACCTTAGCAAATTGGTGGAAGCTTCCGCCATCACCCAAGAGGAGGCGACCAGCGAAGACGCTGTGTCGGCAATCGCTGCGGCTTTCGCCCGCAAAACCGAGGAACTGAATGCCGCAGAGGCAAAGCTTAAGGCGACCGAAAAGGCGCGTGACGAGGCTTTGCGAGAAATCGCCGCGAGCAAGCAGGGCAAAGCAGACGAAGCAGTCCAACGCGCAGTTCAGGCCGGTCGACTTTCGGCCAAGGATGAGGAAGGCCAAAAGTTCTGGTCTGATTTGATCGTGGAAAAGGGCGCCGAGGCACTTCGCCAGTTGGAAGCCAAAGCGGCTATCAATCCCGGCATTTCAAAGCCCATCGTCGCCGCCGGAGGAGCCGCCACGCCCAACAGCGAAACCAACGTCTTGGAGGCCAAGGCAAGCGCGATCCGCAACCGTGCCGCTGAAATCCAGAAAAGCCAAGGACTCGACTTCTCCCGAGCATGGCGCGCCGCAGCTGCTGAGTCTGTCTAGTAACAATTCACCATCACATATAAATGGGATATCAAACAGAAGTAAAAATC
>Ga0208149_1000499_pt1 | contig 15141 bp, 12 predicted proteins | sample DEB08_DNA_15_FD_184533 | JGI IMG/M metagenome (GOLD analysis project Ga0208149, IMG submission 184533) | Aqueous microbial communities from the Delaware River and Bay under freshwater to marine salinity gradient to study organic matter... | ecosystem: Environmental > Aquatic > Marine > Coastal ... | reverse complement strand
GCAAAAAGATTTGACCAGAAAACAAGTCTCTTCCAGCCTCACCCCATTTGATGGTGCATGGGTACAACTGGGGAAGTCGGACCAAGTCTTCATAGCGTTGCAGAGCAAATGGTGCTTCCGCATTCAGAAAATCGTTGTGCAAGGTTAGGTTGCCGAACTTCACCCCAATCTTTCCAGAATCTTCGACCTGTCCAAGTTCGAGTGAAGGCATTCTCTTGATGAACGGTTGCCAAAAATACTCGCCAGCCAGACCAAGCTTTGAACCTCGGTAAACCGTTTCTGCTACAGTGATTTCAGCGAGTAACTGGCTCATCAGATATACCTAGCTGGAACATACTGCTCGCCTTGCCTTCTCGTTCTTTCTCGCAATTCGCTTCTGAACTCTTCAATGCCTGCTTTTGTCTGGCCTGCCATATCTGTATAAACATTTACTTCGGTGTCATTCTCGCGCACTGCTACAATCAATTCAGCCAATAAGCGTTTGACTTCTGGGTCTGAGGTTGCATTGATTGCGGCTGAATCGCCAGAGTTGAGACGGTTCAGATTGCTCACGCCATATCTGCGAACGGTTTCAGGCGAGAGGATATATTCGCCAGGTGAGAGCATGGCTGGAATGGTGTCCATTGGGTCTGGGACTAATCCGCCTTGCCGGAAGCCGTATTTTGTAGGATTGAAAACATCTTTATAAGCATTATAAACTAGGTTTGCATCGCTCAGTTTTTCGTAATAATAAGCGTAAGAATTGCCTGAATATCTAAAATAAATGCCGTAAGGATAGACTTCTTCGCCTGACTGTAAATAAGTAGCAGTTAGGTCAGCAAAAGAAGTATTAGACCCCGATTTAAGAGAAACACCATAATCTCCAGCACTGTATTGGTTCCCAGAAAATGTAGTAGCATCGCTAACAAAACTTCCTGTTCCCCCAATATTTATGATTCCAAGCTTTGCGTAGGTTTCAGTCAGTCCAGAAACAAAACTGCTGATTGCATTATTTACGTTTGTAGTCAGCGTGGAAAAAGCTGATGTCACAGAAGAAGTATCCAGGCTAACGGTTGGGGTAATGGTTCCCAGATTTGGCGTTCCAGCAGTGGCGGTTGGGGTAATGGTTCCAAAGTTCAGCCCAGAAGTGTTCACCGTGAACATACTGGTGGACATTGCCAGCGAGAGGTCAAGATTGGTTGAGTCCAAGCTGAAGTTGTCGCTGGTCAGTTCAACCGTTTCACTGATTCCAGAAGTATCAATAACAATATCATCACCACTAAGCGTTAAAGGAATCTGAGCAACTTCTGTGATGTACTCAATTTGCTGTTGAGCAAAAGCTAGTGCTGCGGAGTCAATGCTAGTTATGAGACTGTTTACGACTTCCGCAAAGTCTTCATCCAAGACGGAGAGGATTTCTTCCAAATCACTGGATAAATTACTGCTCGCTTGAATCGGCATGTTGAAGCCTGTTTGCAGTCCAAGTCCGGTCAAGTCGCCAAGCACACCTTCAAAAATATCAGTATATGCCGTCGATGATTTGAAAACATTTCTGGCTGCGGTGAGGTATTCATTGACGAACGCTTGAAGTGCTTTTATATCGTCTTCAGTTGCGTCCTGGTCAAAGGCGTTTTCCAGAAGACTTTCATAAGTTTGTTGAGCAAGAGCAAACGCATCTTGTGGTGAGGCAAGATTAAAATCACTGAAAAGCAGCTCGTTGACTTGATCGAACAATCCTTGCACCAGATCAGCGATGTTTTCAATCGTTCTTTCAAAATCTCGAAGCAGTGCTTGCAACCCAGATTCAATGTTTTGCAAAGCAAGCAGATTGGCTTCTCGCTCGCGTTCTTCATTGAGTTTTTGCAGTTCGCTGATCTGTAGATTGTAGAGTTCGAGTTGTTTTTCTTCAGCGGCTTCAATTTGTCCTAGTAATTCTGCTCGACGCTCTTCACTTTCAATTAAGGAAAGTAAAGCCTTTTGACTTTCCAGTGCAGCCATTGCTTGTTCATGCAAAGTCTCAATTTGTTCTTCTGCACTTAACTGTTGAAATCGAATGGATCTTATCTGCTCTTCTGCGGTCTCAAAGATTTTGTCAGAAACTGCTTCAAATCCTTCAGAAATATCAGTTGATGATCCAGCAATACCACCAACTAATTCCTCAATTGCTATTTCAGCATTTGCTACTGCAAGCAGAATTGCGGAGTCCTCACGAAGAGTTTCACTTCCTTCTGGACCTGTCATGATGGGATTATAATTTTCAACAAAGTCTTGATAGCTGCTATAGGTGCCTCGCTGAATCATGTTTTCAAGCATTTGAGCAGCATTTGCAAAAGACTCCATAAAGTCTGGTGAGTCTCCATAGGTTGCCGCATAATTTACACCGATTTGGTTAATTAAGGCGTCAACGGAATCCCTAAATGCAATGATGGTTGCCTGAATATCTCCTGAAGCTTCAGCGGTTGCGATTAAATTTTGAACGACTGCGGATCTGTCAGAAGTCAATGAGTCCAAGCTAGAAATTGCAGCTAGGACCGCTTGCTCGGCATTTGTTGGTCTACTGCCCCCACCAGCCGCACCTCCTAGTGCCTCAATGTCTCTGGTAAATCCGCCACCTCCATAATAACTGTCTGGGCCTAACCCAATTGCGTCAAGGTTTCGTTCAATCGCATTGCCTACACCTTCAACTAACGCCTTCACCAAACGATTAATCGCATTCTGCAAATCTGCCAGAATGTCAATGAATGGGTCTAGTGTGTCGAAGAGAATGGTGAAGTATTCTTCAATCGCAGCAGCAACTTTTTCGTTGCTTAAGATTAGTTTTGCAGCGGCTTCCTCTGGTGATTTCGATTGAGCGATGAACATGGCTCGGCTGGCGTTTGGTCCTGCGGCTGAAACACCGGAAACAATCGCTCCTGCGGTGCGGTCAGTCAGACCAAACTGCTCTTTGAGGTAGTTGGTGGCTTGTTCTAAATAGGTGAGATTTTCTTTGTTCTGCTGGAGTTCAGTTTTTCGTTTTTGAATGTTTGATTCAAGAAGTTTGTTCTCAAGATTAATAAATCCCACTGCTTCTTCAAGAGGCACATTCTGTACGCCTAGAATCTCAACTGTTTTCGTGTTTGAATTAACAGCTTCAGCAATTGCTTTAGCTTGTTCGCCTCTAGTTTCTAGGATTGCATCTTCTAACTCTTTAATTTCTTCAAGACTGTTTATTTCCTGAATGTAGTTTGGGAATCCTCCAATTGCTGCGGTTACTCGCTCAGGTCCAATCGTAGGAAAGGCGTATTGTGAACCAGAAGGCGAAGCACCTTGAATGACTTCATCTAAATTCGCACCACCTCCACCAGTGGCTTGAGTGGTCAAGCCCAAGAAGTTCGAGAGTTTGTCAATGCCGCTTGCTAGTCCGTCAATGAATCCAGTGAAGAATTTGCTCGCGCCTAGCTTGTCATCAATGGCCCCAATCAAAGAAGTGAAGCTATTGGCAACTCGCTGATTGGCTTGTTCAATGGTTGAGGCGGAACTGTTGGCTTGCTGTGTTAAGGCTTTCTGGCTGGCAAGAATAGCGTCAAAGAATTTCTTATTACTGAGCTGTCCGTCTGTGACGAACTTTTTCAAACCTCCTGCGGTAAGTCCTAGCTGCTTTTCGACTTCTCGCAGCAAATTAGGCATTCCATCAATCAGAGAGTTGAACTCTTCGGCTTGAACTCTGGGACTGTTCAAGGCTTGCCCTAGCTGAAGCAATGCGCCTTGTGCGGATGCTGCTGAAGTGCCGGAAGCCTTCAGTGCAAGTCCTACGGTTTCGGTTAGGTTGATGAGGTCACGTTGACTTGCTCCCAATTGCTCGGCAGCAATACGAAGGCGAGAATAAAGCTGTCCAACGTCTTCAAGAGGTAGTGCGGTTTTTTGTGCTACAAGAAAAAGTTGTTGCTGAACCGCAAGCTGCTGTACTAGCGAGTTGGTGGCAAGCTTGACGCGATTCTCAAACTGAGTCATTGCGTCAGATAACTGTGCTAGTTTCTGAAGACTGATGGCAGCAAAGAAGGCAACCAATCCGGCCTTGGCTTTATTTATTGCGCCTTCAAATTTTCTGGTGGCTTGTGCCGCTCTGTCGAATGACTGCGACGATTTGGTAAGTTCTCTCTCCAATCTGCCCAAACGATTAATAGCGTCACGAATCTCTAATTCAATTTCAATGGTAGAGGCTGCGTTTGCCATTATCGTTTTCTTCTAGGCTTTGGGGTAGGTCGAGCGGTGCTAGACTTCTTCTTTTGCAAGTCTCGTTTGCGCTCGTTCTCTTGCTTTCTGTGGCTAGTGACTTCTCGGTCAATTGTCACTAAAGCCGAATAGACTTCTGGTGTGTTGGTCTGGTTTCTTCTGAGATAGCAATCAATGGCTTCTTCTCGTAAGTAGCCAATATCAAAACCTAAGTCTCGTCCGGTGGTGTCGAGGTCTTTAAACGCTTGAACCGCTGCTAGGTTTCTCTCGGTCAGCGTCAGATTGTTTGGACATACTGAACAAGGCGGCTCTTCGTCTTCCTGCCAGACATTGTCCGCTGATTTGCAGCACCAAACCGCTTGGTATCGGTCGCCCTCTTGAATGCCATGTTCGGCTGAGTCACCTAGATAAGCCGCTCGTTCTAAGACTAAATCTAGGTAGCTTTTTAATTTCCCTCTTCGTCATCGACTTTCGCCTGAGCCAAACGCATTAGCTTCAAGCTAACATGCGTTGCCATTTTATTGAGCGCAGCGTCTTCTCCAACAAAAAGACTTTTGTTCTCAACACTACAATCTTCATCGAATGACCAGGAGGTCACGCAAGGCACAAAAAGCTTACGAGCAAACATTAATGAATCAATCGTTTGCTTGCCTTTCTGTGTCTTGGTGGCTGCGTTGAGTGCCTCAGTCAAAAGCTTTTGGTGAGGTAAAACGCATTGAAAGGTTGCTTCAAGGTCCAGGTCTGCGTCATTGAAGTCGATTGTTACTTCGTTTGCTCGCTGGACATCAAAAATAGATGGCATAAATAAATTATTTATAGATTAGAGAGAAAGCGGCTGCGTCTGTTGCAGAAGAGCCTTGAGTTAAGGCAAAGTCCACGGAAGCGGCTGCGGCTCCGTCTTGCTCTGTCCCTGAAATGGAAACGCGAGCAGATGGAATGACGATTTGAACAATGCTGCCTGCGGTGTCGCCTACTTGAACGCCAATTGCGATTTGCTCCAATCGGGCAAACTGCTCGAAGCGATACGCTTGTGCTGGCCTCATCACGAAATCAAAAGAGCCTGTCACGGTAATATCGTTACTCACATAAGCTGCGGCTGGGTACTTGTCGCCCGTCATCTCTGCCAAGCCTGGGTCGCCCAAGTTCTTGCTGACGCTCATTGAGAAGCCAGTGGCGAGAAACTCGTTAGCTGAAGCAATCAAGCTTGCGGCTGCGGTGTTTTGTGCTGCCAAGTAAACTTGAGCGGCACTGGTGGCGATTGGCTCGTAAGTGCTGAGAGTCGCGGCTGGCAAATGAGGCACTAAGTAGTCAGTCGCGCTGACTGTGAAAGAGTCACCAGAAGCGGCTTGCACTCCAACCGTTGCGGTTGTTGTGCTTGGTGAGCTGATGGTTGCAGCGCCTCCGGTGTTCACCTGTGAATCGCTTGAATCGTAAATGTCAACCAATTGCCCAGCAAAGAAATAATCGGCAGCGACTGCGTTTGAGGCAGGATCTAAGGTGACAGTGGCAGGCGAGGAATCAGTCACAGAAACGTCTGTACCTGTTGCGTTGACAGGTCCAGAGTACCGAATTCGGCTTGCTCGGCAGTTTGCGTTCATCGTAAACACTCCGTCTCGCGTAATGTCTACGCTGAAGCCTTCAACGACAGTTCCGTTGCTCACATAGAGTTTATAAGTGTCTACCAACTGCGCCACTTGGAAGGTGTCGCTAACTCGGCTGAAGCTATATGTGACTGATGTTCCACCCGAAACCGTCTTAGTTCCAAAGGTCTTGGTCAAGAGTGTATCTTCTGCTGGTGCAGTTCCGGCTGAAGCTGAAGGCTTGACCAGAAACGGAATATCAAAGGTTGCTCGCTGGGCATAGTTTACAAAGCTTCGATTCTGTAAAAGCCTTGTGCCGACTTCGGAAATGTCGCTTGTATTAAAAGTCTGTGATAGCGCCAAAGGTTCGGTTGTGGTAAATCCATCACTTGCGGAAACTGCGACATAACTGCCAGCAGTGGATTCAGTGGTGATGTACGGCTGAGAACTTCTTAACCGTAAATAACGATCTGGAATTGCCATTTGCGTCTCCTTTTATTCGACGTCGTTTTCAGTAGTACGGTAAAGAATCTCATACCGTAGCGTGGCTATGAAAAACTCACTTTCAGCAGATGCTTGCCGGATCTGCGTATCGGTGATTCGTGAATCTATTGCCAGCCCATTGAGTGTCTGGTCGTTCGCCATTGCTTCTTCAACTTCAACCGTGATTGTGTCCAGTGTGCTTTCTGCGCTTGCACCTTTGGCTACGGCTTCAATAGACAAATCAAGTGTTCGTTGTTGCCTGTTTTGAATCCCAATCTCTAAGCGTTGAATGCTTTCTGAATTCGCGTAAATCAGCAGCCCAGGCAAATCACTGGTTGCGATTGGATAAGTTCTTGAGAGAAAGACATTGCTTCCTGTTGTCGCTAGTCCGGTCAGAACCGTTTGGATTCTTGCTTTGATTTGCGCTCGCTTGTGCGCCATTTAAACACTCAACATGATTTGGGTCATGCCTGTGCCGTCCGGTTGAATCCCTCGAACGGTATAGCTTACTGCTGAAATGGTCAGCGAATCGCCATGAGCCAAGCCGGAAACGTCAGCGGTTCTTGCCAGAAGTGTTGGTTCTGTGCTTTCGACTTCGCTTTCGTCCAAATCCACTGCAAGAAAGTCATTGTCAAAAATGCCTGTGAATGTGCTTGCGTCCGCCTTTGTCACAGTGGTTCCGTAGTCTGCGAGCATGGCAGTTCTATCGGCTGCGGTTTCAACGCTCATTTGGCTTTAGGCTTGCGTGCTGTTTTAGTCGTTCGCGTGGTCACTGGTGGCGCTTCTGCTTCGTCTAAGCCTTTGGCCCGATTCTCATAAACAACCGCTTTGCCCATGTTAATCAGTTGATTTGCTTCTTTTGGGTCAACGCTAATCACCTGTCCAACCCGAACAGGTCCACCGTTTGCCACCGTGCCTCTGATAATTTGAATCTTCATTGAAATATTCTCTGAAGTCGTTCGTTGTATGTCACGATTCGCCCAGGATTTTGCAATTGGTCCCGTGCTTCTATCCACTTGCCTTGTTGGTCTTCTTGGACTCTTGTTGGCTTTTTATCTAAATCCCACTGGTGCCAGTATCTGCGTGGTCCGGTGTAGAAATCGACACCGCAAATGTGGATTTCTGAGTAGTCAAAAAAGTCTGCGGTCCAAAGAGCTTCTGGTCCTGAAAGCCGAATGAATGGGACAATTCCACCGTGAATGTCTTTGTCTCTCAGGTTCTTGGGATCGTGGTGAATAATGCTCGGTGAATCGTACTCTTTAAGGTGTTGAACCATTCGGACGTCATGAGCGTAGCACCAGGCAAGTTCCCCAAGAAAAAGTAAGCCGTGATTATTGACTCCGGCTAAGTCGTAAGCTTTTGAACCTATCCGCGCCTTGGCTTTCGCTAGGTCTGAAGGCGCAGAAGGTCCGCCACAAAGTAATATACAAGGTCGAGCAGCACCCCAACCTTGTAACTCATCTAGCTGATACACTCAGGCAACAGTTACGTCCTGTGCTGCCGCGAAGCTTTCAGCATGAGCAACCGCAATATCCATATCTTGATAAAAATACAAATTGGTCGTTGCTGTTCCTGCACTGCCGTATGGGTCAACCAGCACATCCAGTGCTGAGAAAAAGCCCACATAAAGATCAGACCAGTTCCCGAAAATCAGTGAGTAAGGTGAGGAACTTGGTGCTTGAGTGGTCTGAACCACTGGGTAGCCCATCATGCTTTCAGGTGAAGGCATAATCATGCGGCTATCTGTTGAAGCAGCGACTAAGGTCTGCATCAGTTTCCCCACAACTGCTGGATGAGTTACCCAGCGGAGGTTGCCCAATAATGCGTTGTCCTGTGAAACTTCCGTCATAATGTCAACGACATTGCCATACGTCAGATTAGCGTTGCCACTGGTTCCACCAGAGGAAACGTCACCAATTCCGCTTGTGCCTAGAATTCCGGTTGGTTCGTTAGATCCGCCACCTTTCAGCGCTACGTTGTCGATTTTTGCCGAGAAAATTCGGACCATGTTGTTTCTGATGAGCTGCTCTACACTTGGGTCAGACTGAATCATCAACTCGCGTGTCACGGCAACCTTGTTCGCCAGAAGCTTTGGGGTCATCGTCACTTGAGCAAAGTCTGGCTCGCTATTTCCAACTGAGCCACCTTCCGCAATGAAAGCCGCTGCGGTGCTGGTGGAAATCTTGGGAATCGCGACATTGCCTTGCAAACCGTTCAGCACGGTTGCGCCTACTTGTCCAAGGATGCTGGTTGAAATCAAGGCATCTATAAAGCGATCACCTCGGTAGTCCTCTGGAACGATATTTGAGCCTGCGCCAAAAGTTGCTCCGGCTGCGGTTGATACCGTTCGAGTCTGCCAACCCCAATCAGGAACAAAAAAGCCTTTTGGTTGTCGCTTTTGCGTCTTTGCGAGTTCCTGGCTGATTTCCATTTCAAAACCAGCTTTTGACCAATCCTTCTGGTCTGCGGCTCGAATTGCTCGCACCAAGGAATAGTTGCGCTTTTCTTTCGGTGTGGCGTCAACGCTGAAGTCGATTGGCTTGGAAGTCTTCTTCTCTAAAAGCATGGCTTGGAATTCAGCCAGTGACTTCTCTTCCTGAAGTGCTCGGAAAGCCAAGTCGTATTCGTTGTGCCGCTTGCCAAGTTCGAGAATCTGGCTGGATTGGTTGCGGTACTCATTAAGCTTCTCATTGACTTCATGCCGAACATTTACTTCCGGCTTTTGAACCTGCTCTTCCATTTTATTCTCCTGAATTGCAGTTGATTCATTACCGGAAAGATCCGGCTGATAGTTTCTGCCAACTCCAACAGTAGAATCGGCAGGTATGGAAACCATTGAAACCTCCAATGGTTTGAAGGAACTCACCCGATAAAGCGGTTTGTCTTTGTAACCGTTCTCGTCTTTCGTCATGCCTTGAATCTGGTATCCGATTGAGACGTTGCCACGAATGCCGTCCACTACGTCACGATAAACTTCTTCCGCCATTGCGTTTTTACTGAACCTTACTTGTGCGCGAAGTTTGTCGTTGTCCATATACGCCTTTTCAACCACTCCAATCTGCTGTCTGGCGTCATGGTCTAAAAGCAATGGTGCTTTGCCGCTGGACATGAATTCCATATCGACAGAAGAAATGTTGTGTTCCAGCACCTCGTAACCGAATTCTCTTTCAACCGGATTTGTTGAACTAATCGACATCATCACTCTTCGGTCTGATTCGTCATCCATCAAGCGAACGCTTCCGGTGCGGTATTGCGTTTGAACTGGTAAGTCTCGCTTTTCGACTTGTTCCACTTCTCTTTCTTCCGGCTCTTCTGCGACTTCTTGAGCCTTGGCAAAAGCCACAATGTACTCGTCATTCGTTTCTTCAACGTCAATAACGTGTCTCTCGGTCATGCTAGTTAAATCCATAATTCTCTCGCTTTGATTCACGATTTTCTCACTCCAACTTTTGCCAGCATCCCCACCCCACATAGCCCAAGCAATTCTGCCGTTTGATGGATAACCTTTTTCGCCTGGTCGAAAACCTTCGGCTTTTTTGTCAACTTCATGCCTCGCAAAAAAGGACTTCATCCGCTTGACGGTTGCCAGTGGTAGGCTCTTGCCGTTTGAGATGTCTCTGGCTCGAGCGATTCCGACAGACGTTCCGCCTCTGCCAAATTCTCGTCTCCAATCTAGGCCACGGTTTGCCTCGGAAATCATGCCCTCGGTTGGCTTGTAGCTTTCTGCCACTATTCAACCTCTGGCTCAACAGGACCATGAGGCGAACCAAGCGGCTCAAAGGCTAGGCTGATTCCATAACGCTCTGCCATTGCCTTGTCGTTCTGCATTTGCTGGAACACCTCTTCAACGTCACGTCCATACTGTCGCGCCACGTCATTCAGTGACTTGAATCCATTTCTAACTGCTTCGACTTCGGCTCTGATCTCTTTTGCTGGATCAACCCAACTGAAACCTCTACCTCGAAACTCAAGAGTGTTTGAAAACTTGTCGTATCTGGTAATCGGAATCGGAATTGAGCCGGAAGTCATTGCCATTTTCAGCCACTCTTGAGCAACAGGTTCGCACAAGTGCTGAATCAAAAAGCTTTGAATCTGACGGTACAAGTCACGCTCTTCTAGTGCGCCTTGACGAATGGACGAATAACTGACGCCTTCGAGGTTGTTACTCAGGCTGGTGTAGCTGATGCCCAAGCCGGAAGCGATGCCTCGCAAAATGCCTTTGTGGAATTCGGCATATGCTGAAGTGGGGTGCGAAGGATTCCATTCTTGAAAGGTCATTCCGGCTGGCAATTGCTGAATACTTCCTGGCTCGCCAGACATGATCTGGTTTCCGTCAGCGGATTCGTCACCAATGAAACCCTCACCGTCAGGACTTACCAGAAACCCCATTTTTGCGGCTGCGGTTCTTGCTGCAATCAGTTCGGCTTCTTCATAACCTGAGAGGATTCGCATTCTCGTCATTGCTGAAGCAAACCAACTGACGCCTCTGGTTTGTTGCGCTCGGTCAGGCAAATAAATGTGTAGGATGTCTTCAGCCGGAACTCTTGTCCGCTTGTCGCTTCTTCTCTGCCCGAACGTATCGAACGGATGGCCTTGACCAAGCTTGAGATAGTACGCTTGCGGTGCGTCGAACTCGTCGAGTTCCACACCCATCACCACTCTTCTGCCTCTTGGCTCTGTGGTGAAATATTCTTCGTCGAGGTAATCCGGCTCTAGCACCTGAAGTGCGAGTCCGTCACGCCAACGCTTCCCACGAACAAAACGAATCAGAATCTCGCCATCTCGACAAAGTCCCTGAATCACTAATCGCTGAACATCTAGCCAAGATTGACGCTGATTGGCGGAACAGGATTTACCCCAACGTCGAAAGGCTCGTTCAATGATTTCATTTCCGGCTGCGTCAAGTTGCCCGACATTTGGCTCGTTGAGATTTCTGGCGCGAGACTGAAGCGTGAAACCATGCTCGCCAACTACGTTAGAACTCATCAGTTGCAGGTAACGTCTGGCGTAATCGTCGTTTCGGCAAAGTTCTCTGGCTCTGTCTCGTAGACGTCTAAGCGAATACTGAAGTTCTGCGTCTGAGCTTGTCGTTGAACCAACAAAATCCGCTAGGAATCTCGAACCTGCCGCGCCATCGTATCGACGCTTCTTCTGCTTTGGACTTGGGTTTTCAGGTGCTGGCCTATGTACTCTATCGGTGAGCCACCACATTGCCTCTTGAATCATCCTGCCCTCCTGAACTCGACTTTGACGAGATTGCCAGGACGCTTACCTGCTCTTGCTCTAGCTTGCTGATTTTCTTTAGCAACCTCTTGTCTGTAGTAGTCGCGCCACTTCATCAGGTCTTGAATTGAAAGCTTCGTCAGGCTGCGGTTCCCAATCGAATACTCTTCAACGTCATTGTCTGCGCGGCCTTCCAATAGGGATTCAATCTTGTCACGCATGATTTCTGCGTGAGTTCTGGGATCGTGGTTGACGTCATAGTCATAAGAAATTTCCCAGTGTCCTTCTAAGACTTTGATTTTTTCTGAATCAGAGGTGCGAGTTATCCAAGCTTGCCAATGAACGTGGCCTTGTGGGTAGGTTTGTGTGGTGCTGGAAGAGACTTCGATGAAGTAGGTGCTGTCTGCTTCTGTGGCCTGAATTTTAAACTCAGTTGAAGAGCCACCATGTGAGCGAGCGATATATTCTAGGGAATACGAATCTGGCGGATAATCAGAAGCAAGATCGTCCTTGCGCCAAAGCCAGCGTTCACCAGCTACAAGACGATCAGGTTCCGTGGTAGGATAATTTGCGCGGTCAAAAGAATTGGTTGCCATGCGCTACAAATAGCGCAGAACTTCAAGCTTGTGGGCAGAATTGGCAGAATTGGCAGAATTGGCAGAATTTATAAATAATTTTTAGATTTCCACTCTCCACAAAAGTCAGTGTTTTCTGTAACAGGCCAATGAATCTTCATTTCAAGTGGCTTGTCTTGGTCACTTTGCTTCAACATTAACGGCATAGGCGCATTTCTGCGGCAATATCCAAATTCATCAACATTTTCAGGTAAGTCTTTTGCTGTGAATGTTGCCGAATCCCAAAAACGACAAGAATGACAACGCATTGCTTTTGGTGTGATTGCATGAGGCTGATCTTCTTCATTGCCCCAAAGTAGCCAATTTTGAGAAATTCCAAACTCCAACTCAATGGCTTTAGCTAGCCTTGGATTTACCTCTGTACCTCTAACCAATATGCTGCTTAATCCTGAAGGTGTCGTGCCTACCTTCTCGGCAAACTCAGAACGCGAAATTCCTAATGATTCAATGATTTCTAATAGCCTTCTGGTTGAGTCAGGCAAATTCTCTGCTGGTTTTGGTTTTCTTCCTCTCATGTTCCTCAATTTAATTTTGCAAATGAATCTAAGTAACTGGTTTGGCTTTCGATTCTCCAGCTTCCACCAACTTTATAAGCCGGAACTAAGCCGGATTCACAGAATCGGTAGGCTGTTCGCTCGCTGACGTCCAACTCAGCAGCCAACTGCTTTGGTGTCAAATATCGGTTCCTTCGGTTTCGCATACTAAAACCTTTGAATCCAAGATTGTGGTCTTCGCGCAGGTTTCAAAGTTCTTCGTTGTGGTTGAGGTTCAGGTTGGGCAACGCTTTCTTCAACAGTTTCAACTACTTTAGCAGTTCTTTGTAGTCTTTTCCAATCCCGAATATTTAGCGAACTAAGTGCTGCTAAACTATAAACTAAACAATCCAAGGCTTCGTTTCTTGGTCGAATCTTGATCCATTCGCGTCTTGGAAAGCCTTTGTGGTACTTGGTGACAATCTTCTCAGCCGTGAGTTGAGCAAAGTATTCTTCATCCAAGTGTTTTGGAAATCTTAGCGCTTCGGGTCCGCTTGATATTCTTAGCCTGCCAAAAATCGCTTGTTTGATCGTATCCACCCCAACCGGAAACAATTTGATTCTGCCGGAATTGTTGCGGCTTGGCCTGCCGATTGGTGGCTTGCCTTCACCTCCCACGCCTTTGATTGCATAGATTCTCGAAGTGGTTCTGCTTCTGACAAATTCATAAACCGCTTGGGTGTAGTGTCCACCTGAGTCGATACAAGCCGCTTGCACTGGCAACTCATGACCATCGGCACAACGCCAGCGTTCTTTGAGAAGTTTATCGAGTTGAATCCAAGTTTGTGGCGCTGCCGGATCTGAATGCAAAATCTGATGGTCAAGAATAAATCCTTCGTTGTCTTTGCCTGTTCCTAAGAAAGTCACTTCTAATCGGTCATCCTGAACGTCCACTCCTGCCGTAATCACCAAAACTTCTGCTGGCGCTGGTGCTTTGTAGACTTCTCGCCTGTTGTAAAGTCCGTGTTCGTCAATCGTTTCGCCTTGGTCTTCCCATGTTTCGCCTAATGACAAATTGACAAAGGTCTGAAGCTGCTGTGCCGAATTCTGACACTGCAAAAACTCTTGCGCCATTTCAGCAAGCCTAGTCCAAGGCGAATACAACGCATTTAATCGAAATCCGGCAATGCCGTTGCAATGACGTTTTGCTTTCCAGCTTCCTGCGCGAACTGCTCTTAGTCGCTCGCCTTCGGTCCAGCCTGTTTCGCATTTTTCACAATGTAGCTTTGCGTCAGATCCGTCGCCTGTCCAGCGAACCGAATTCCATTGCAAGGTCTGCTCATGCTGACAATGCGGACACTTCACAAAATAAAATCGTTGGTCTGATTCCTCAAACCAACGCTCAATCACTGAAACGCCTTTGACGGTTGGAGTTGAAACTAACACGATTTTTCGATTCCAATACGTTGACGTTCTTTTCATTGCCAGCCGCAACGGATCACCGTCAATTTTTGCCGTGTATGGGTATCGGTCTGTTTCGTCACAAAGCAAAATACGAATGGGCCTAGATGATAAGCCTGTTGCTGAATTTGCCCCAACGAGTGTCAACTGACCACCAGCAAAACGTTTTTGTAGAATCGTGTCTCTTTGGTTGCCTTTGCCGTCAATCGTCAGTTGCTTGAGTTCTGGCGTATCTCGCAGCATTGGAAAGATTCGTTCCTTGCTGAATCCTTCGGCAGCGTCAACCGTAGGCTGCAAAAAAAGAATTGGACTTGGGTCAAAATGAATAAAATAACCCAAAGTATTCAGCAGGATTTCAGATTTGCCACACTGAGCTGAAGACATGAGAACCACCGTGTGAATCAGTGGGTCAGAGATTGCGTCCATGATGCCGCGCTGAAACTCGGCTCGCTCGGTTCGCCACTGGCCTTGCTCGGCTGAAGCCTCACCTGAAAGCTTGCGGTATTCATCAGCCCATTCGCTAATGGTTAGCTTGGGAGGAGGTTCAAAATACTGAAGAGATTCTTGAAGAACTTGCTGAAGAAGTGCGCTCATTAAGCGTAAGCATCCAGTGGCACGTCTTTGAATTCTTTCAAAGCTTCTTCCAAGGCATCTGCAATGATACCTTTGGCTTCTGTCAGAGAGGTTGCTTGCAAAATGTCCGGTGCAAGCTTAGTGGGCATGGCAAGAACGCGAGAACGAAACGCGATGATTTGCGAAACCCAAACGTTTTTGACGTTATCGGCTCGCAGCAGCTCACGCTCAAGCAATTTTCCTTCAAGTTCGGTTTTGTTGGCCTGCGCTTTTGTCAGTCTGGTTTTTTCATACTGGAGGTCATTGCCAACTCGTCGTTTGACGTACCATTCAACGCATTGCGGCAAATCATAGACGTTTTCCTTGCCATCTGTGCCTTCGATTGGAAATCCTTCAGTGTGCCATTTTTGGATTGTTCGGGTGTGGACTCCCAAGGCTGAAGCAAGGTCAGCTTGGTTGACTTTCATACATGCGCCTTCTAAGTGACTGTAAACTCAGTGTTTATTCGGGGTCATAAGTACC
>Ga0208149_1000481_pt1 | contig 15435 bp, 20 predicted proteins | sample DEB08_DNA_15_FD_184533 | JGI IMG/M metagenome (GOLD analysis project Ga0208149, IMG submission 184533) | Aqueous microbial communities from the Delaware River and Bay under freshwater to marine salinity gradient to study organic matter... | ecosystem: Environmental > Aquatic > Marine > Coastal ... | reverse complement strand
CTGTTCAAGGTGTCTTTTTTGGGTGTACCTTGTCTTAAATAAATGGCTTTAAAAAAACGCGAATCTTTACTCTTTCAAAGAGTTAAACAACATATAAAAAACGCACATTTTACAAGGATAGAAAGCTCAACAGTACAAGGTATTCCAGATGTTCATGGGTGTATAGATTCTAAGTCTTTTTGGATTGAATTGAAGTCAACAGAAGACAAGTTTCCGATACTGTCCAAATTCCAAATGGCTTGGGCTTATGAATATCAACGTCATGGTGGTAATATATTTATTCTGCATCAGACCCTCTTGCAGAGGCTATTGAAACTTTACAGAGTGTCCGGTGGCGTGGATCCCTCGTCCCCATCCTCGTTTTCTCGTTCCCTCGTTCTCGTTTACCAAACACCGGACCCCGTACCGTCCCTGGCCTGGCCAGAGCTCAGGAGGCAGCTGGTGAAAAATAGTTCTTGACACGGATCCTCGTTGTGATAGAAGCGTAACTGCAAGAAGTCTTTGTGAGAAAAAGCTGGCGCTCCCGATCCGGATGAGGAGATTGTACGCGAAACCTCACTTAGTATTTTTAGCCTCTTTGTCGGCCACCGGATTAATCTTCGGTGGCCGTTTTCTCGTTTCAAATCCTCGTTTCTCGTTTTCTCGTTTCTCGTTTAGCCCAACCCCCCTGCAGCGTAGCAGCTGGTACCAGACCCCAGCTGGCGTGCCAGCTCAGGATCATCTGATCTTACTAAAAAATTTTTAAAAAAAGTTCTTGACATTTATCCCACGAGGTCTTATCTATGTAATGTCGAGCAACGAGCGTAGCCTAGGGTGAGATGAGGGGCTATCGATATACTAGTATGCTAGTTATGTTCTCTCTCACTGCTCGGCAACAACAAAGGAGTTAAAAATGAAAAATAAAATAATCAACTTAATACCCGAAGCCACAGTGCTTTCGGTGGTCTTTGTCATTCTAACTTTAACGGGGGTGATATCATGGTAAAAGATAGTAACATTGTGTACACATGCCCCGAACACGGCAAAGAAACATATTTCAAAATTAAACAGCTAGAGCGAATGCCGAAGATGCGTGAGTACGTCTACGTATGGTTTAAAGACAAAAAGCAATCGGAAAAGATGTGGGTACGCATTACTAGTGGCAGCCGACTTAAGGGTCAAGGGCTACTCGACAACGAGCCACAGAAACTTCGACACTTAAAGCTACGTGACATTGTTAAGTTTAAGACAGATGTGGAGGGAATCACATGGGGAAGATAAAAGAATGGTTAAAGGAAGGGGAACTGCATGAGCAGTTCCTCATTTCAGATATAGCTCAACATGGATGTGAAGGCGGAGTCGCCGGTTTAATTTATTACGATGACACTACCTCGTTTTATAATGAACATGAAGAAGAGATCTGGAAATATCTAGATGAAGCCGCTGACGCTGCAGGAGTTAGCGTTGGGTCCTTGTTTCCCAAGGACGTTTTCTCGCCTGCCTCGTTTAAGAATTGGACCTCATGGTTTGCCGTAGAGTCTGCAGCTCAGGAGCTGGCAGCTGGTTCGAAGCAGGAGTAGATATGTTTGCCATCTTTATCCTCATATTCTGTGCCATTCTTTATCCTGAGTTGACTGGATATGCCCTCTGGATCCTCGTTGTTTTTCTCGTGATGATGTTCCAGGATACAGAGAACTACCTGTCTGGCCTGGCGCCAGCACCAGCTCAGGAAATGCTCTTTGGATCGGTGAATTTTTTTGTTTGACAATTATCCCATCTATGATAAGACTGTGATGTTTAACAAATAACAAAGGAGTTAAAAATGGGACTAGATCAATACGCAGGTTTTCGTGATAGCAATGGCGAAGTTCATGAAAACTTTTATTGGAGAAAACACGCAAGACTACAACAGTTCTTCGCAGGTGAGTTTGAAAAACAGAAAGATAGAAAGGGCGACGGTTCTTTCGATCTTGGTTTTAACGGTGGCGAGGGTGGTGTAAAAATCACTGAGGAAATAGTCAAGAGGCTAGAGGAACAGGTCAAGAGTGGCTATTATGATTGCTTTGCACCTGATGGTTTCTTTTGGGGACAACAGTTTCAAGAGGAACAGGTGAAAGAGTACAAAGCCCAAGATGAAGAATTTATCAAGTGGTGTAAGGAACAATTACAGAATGGTAAGGAGATTGGTTACGACTGTAGTTGGTAATTAAATTTACTTGTTGCCGTCTAACGACGGCAACAGGATTTGGCGAGAGGTCTTTTGTCAGAGTAGCTCCTGTTTAGACCTCTCACCTAATCCTCGTTCTCGTTTCTCGTAGAAGCCTTCGTACTTTTCAGTTCAGGGACTGGCGCCAGACACCAGCTGGGAACGGAAGCTGGTGCAGTTCACATTACCTTTCCTCGTTTCTCGTTGGTTGTCAATGGTTTTCCTTTCTTTCTTTGACTTAGGGGCTGGGACGCCAGTTCAGGAGAAGGTAGAGTTTCTAAAGCAAATCTCGTTTCTCGTTGAAGAACAATGGCGTGGTTGCTGTGCTTTTCCTAGAGAGCTGGCCAGCAGCGATCCTGAAGGCAGCGTACATAAGTTCTACCTTTCTTAATTTTTTTCTTGCAGCAGGAGACAGATGTGATATTAATTTAAAAAAACAAAGGAGCTATTAAATGACTAGATACTCAACATTACAAATGGAAAACTATAGTAACAGAGACTACAGAGTCAAAGACTATCAAAACAACGAATGGATTCCGGTAATCAGAAATTCTAAAGGATGGAATTTTAAATGGAAAACTTTTCGAACAGCCAATGAATTAAATTATTATTTAAAGGAGGAAAATAAAATGGCAGAGCAAAATGAAACACATTTCCAAGTACAAGATGAAAACAAAGCTAGAAAGTACGAAGCTAACAAAAAGAAAAGAGAAGAGATCAAGCAGTTCATCGATAGATGCGATGAAAGAAAGCTAACAGAAATTCATGCTGAGGTCACAAGACTGAAGAGAGGGTTTTATCTCTAATGCTGTTCCTCGTTCTCGTTGTCGTTACGTTTGCATTCCTCGTTATTCCATCGTAAAGGACTGGCACCCAGTTCCAGCTGGGAAAATTTCGCCAGTTCAGTTCGTTGGAAATTTAAAAAATTTGCCATGATGTCTAGGTCGCATTGAGGTCTAAATCTTAATGTGCGTGGCTCTATGGAAGAATTTTTTTTAGTAAAAATAAAAAAAATAAAAGATTTGCAATTAATTAAAAAATAACTAAACTCTTTTTTAAATCTATATTTTATAGATTAACACTTAACAAAGGACAAAAAACAAATGACGACACAAACAAAAAAAGTCCCTCAATTAGACAAAGGGCAAAAACAAGTTTGTAAAGCATACATTGAGCAATCTTACTTGTTAAATAAATATCAAACTTTGAAAGCTGACACTAAAGAATTAGTTGGTGCTTTCTTTGATATCCTAAAAAAGAATGTGATTATTTTAAATGATAATCAATACATTCAAAAAATAGAAAGAACTCAAAGACGATTTGATAGTAAAAGTTTTATTGAGTTTGTTAATTCTAAAGGCGATAAGAATTTGCAAATGTTGATTAATGGCTTTTATAAACAAATCAAAACAGTTGAGTTAAAACCTTTTGATGATAAATTAGAAAAAGAAAAAAGAAAGGAACAAAATGCCAAATAATAATGACAATAATAACTTACCATCAATGAGTGTTTTATCTCAAATGATACAAAGTAAAATGCAAGAAAGAGGCATTGACCAAACTAGAGTGCAATCACTCTTAAATGAGAATGGGGTTGATAAATCTCTTAATTGGCAATTACTTTATAAACTATTGGAAAGTGCTGTTGAGGAATTTATCTTAATCAACAATGGCAATCCATTAGCTGATGACTTTAGAAATAGAGTTGTTAATAAAATGTCTGATGTGGTTAATATCTTAATAGGCAACCAACCACCAAATAACAGCTAACAAATCCCTCACGCGTGGCGACCATGTCGCCACGCAATCCTATTCGCGACCTCAATAGAGGTACCAACCACCCAACAACCACCAAACACCCAACCCGACACCCCACCCCCCTTTTTTTGTTTATATGGTACCTGACGCTTGGACTTTACAATCGATTTCATACATGTATAGATATATAAATACTTATGAGTCTAGATACATTAACAACAGATCAATTAAGAGATCGTGTAGAAAAATTATATATTGAACACATAAAAATGTGTCAGGACAATTTTTTATATTTTGTTCAAACCGTTTGGCCAGATTTTATTTGTAGAAAAGAAAGGGACCCAAAAAAGTGGGGGCACCATCAACACATTGCACATGAGCTAACTAAGATTGCAAGAGGCTCAAAAGGGAGGCTCATTGTTAATATGCCTCCTAGACATACTAAATCTGAATTCGCATCTTATTTGTTTCCTGCTTGGTACATAGGGAAGTTTCCTAAGAAAAAAATTATGCAAGTTTCACACAACGCAGAACTTGCTGGTAGATTCGGTTCCAAGGTAAGAAATTTAATTGATAGCAAGGAGTACAAAAGTATTTTCGGAGATGTTAAACTCCGTGAAGATAGTAAGGCAAAAGGACGTTGGGAGACCAATCATGGTGGGGAATATTTTGCAGCGGGTGTTGGCGGTTCTATCACAGGACGAGGGGCGGACTTACTTATTATTGACGATCCACATACTGAGCAAGACTCATTATCAGACTCTGCCATGGAAAGAGCATATGAGTGGTACAACTCAGGACCACGACAACGTTTACAACCAGGTGGCTCCATTCTTTTGGTAATGACAAGATGGGCACAAGATGATTTGACTGGTAGACTATTGAAGTCCCAATCTGAAGCTAAGGCTGACAAATGGAAGTTAATAGAATTTCCTGCAATACTAGAATCAGGTAATCCTGTTTGGCCTGAGTATTGGTCATTAGAAGAATTAGAAGCAGTTAAAGCATCTATCGTTCCAAGAAACTGGAACGCACAATACATGCAGGACCCAGTTGCCGAAGAAGGTGCAATCTTAAAACGAGAATGGTGGCAACCTTGGAAAGGTAAAGTGCCTGCATTAAAACATGTTATTCAAAGTTATGATACTGCATTTTCTAAAAAAGAATCTGCTGACTATTCTGCTATTACAACTTGGGGAATATTTGAACCGACGCCTGGAGAGAATTGTTTGATACTTCTAGATGCAGAAAAAGGTCGTTGGGATTTTCCAGAACTTAAAGCAGTAGCTTTTGAAGCTTATAAATATTGGGAACCTGAATCAGTAATCGTTGAGGCTAAAGCTTCTGGACAATCTTTAATTCAAGAACTTAGACGTGCAGGGATTCCTGTAATGGATTTTATTCCAACACGAGGTAAAGATAAGCATTCCAGAGTAAATGCTTGTGCCCCTGTATTTGAATCTGCAAACGTATATTATCCTGAAGATGCTAGATTTGCTTTAGAAGTTATTGAAGAATGCGCTGCATTTCCATATGCTCAGCACGATGACTATGTTGATAGTACCACACAAGCTGTGTTAAGATACCGTCAAGGAAATTTCGTTTCTACATATTTGGATGAACCTGAAGGAATGCAGATCGAAAGGGAGTATAAATATTATGGGTAAACTGACAGCAGAACAAGCTAAAAAAATGATGGAAGCAGTAAACAATGCTGAGACAAATCCAATTGATGATAAATTTTATCCTAAATATAAAATTACTACAGCAGATAAAATTGATACGGGCGAGCCAAGACCTTTACCTTCTAGAAAGAAAAAGAAGATGCCTGGAAAAATCACAGGAACAGTTAAACAGAGAACACCTTCTCAAGGTCCATCAGATCCTTCACTTATTTTTAATATTAAAGGTAAAGAATATAAAGTTATAAATAGAAAAAGCGGATCTTCAAAAGCTGAAAAGAAAAAAATGCCTAAAGCTAGAGATATGGCAATGGGTAATAAAAATATTTCATATGTTGGAGACCCGTTTATTGTTGATGGTAAAGTATTTGACCCCGCTAAAGAATTTCCAGAAGATTATATGAGACCTGAAGGTGCAAAAACTTTTAGTATGGGTGGTGACGCCGATGCTTGTGGTTGTGCATCATGCATGGGTGAATCTTCTAAAGGTGCTGGTGCAGCAGTGAGAGGTACTAAGTTTAAAGGTATTTTCTAATGCCTAAAAATAAAAAATCTACCATAGATGATATGTATACCTATAATATAGGTTTCAATTCTGATAATAAAAATAACTATGGTGGTAAAACTATTACAGGAAAAGATATTAAAAATTTAATTGAAAATCCTGCTGATGGTGATTTAAGATTTAAAATTACAAAATCAAAAACTACACTTGATGAAAAAGCTAATCTCATACCCGACGAAACAAAAGGTCAAACTCAATTTGAAGTAGGTAAAGATTTTTTTGGAGTGAAGTGGAAAAAGAAATTCTCAAGAGGTGGCGGAGTGGCCATCCAAGGTACAAAGTTTAATGGAGTAAAATAATGGCCGACCCATTCAATGATCCGTTTGAATCTTTTGTTAGTCAAATTAAACGAGGCTCAACGCCACTGGTCAAACAGGATTCGTCTATCATTGTTGATGACACGGAGCCGTCGTCGATTGGCGGGTTAGCAGCACTCGGTGCTAGTATAGTAGGAACAGGCATTCTAGCAAGACGAATACCTGGAGTTAGACAATTTTTAAAAAGACCAAAAGAAAAAGAAGTATACACAAAGTTTTCATTACCTTCTAAATCAAGAGTAGAAAACATTCCTGTCTCATCAACTAAACCAAATGAGATAGGTAACATACCAACGGCCACCGGACAATCCAAAGAGTTAATTACTACAACTCCAGTGCCTGCATTAACTAAATCAAAATTTGGTGAAGTCATTAATATACCTTTCACACAAGGTAAAGGTTATAGTTCTTCTACAAGAACAGGAATGAATTTAAATCCAATTGTAGGTTCATCGACTTACGATAGAATCATGGAAGCACCATTTGATAAAGCACCTGCAGATGAATGGATTAGTTGGTTGTCTAAAGGAATGGATCCTCAGTTAAGAGTTAATACTGGTCCGTTAACAGGGGTCTCTCGTAGAGTAGCACCTGATGAGTTAGAAGAATTAAATATCGTTACATTAAAGAAAACATTAAAACCTAAACCGGTAAGAGAGGTTCCAGGACAAAAACCAGGAAGACAAAAGTATGAAGAAGTTATGGAACCAACTGGTGGTTTTTTAAAAGCAGCTAAAGATAACAATATACCTATCGATAGAGATACTTTACTAACGATGGTTAGAAACTCTCCAATAAATGATTTAAAAACAATTCGTTTAGGTGTTAGAGGCAATCCTGATGGAGAAATGGTAACTTTTAAAAAAGAGGTTAATGATGCAGTAAGAGCTTCTGGAATGGATGGAATTCCTGAAGGCAATTACATTAATGATACTTTAGATTCAATTGCTACAATTATGTTCGGACAAAGAAATCCTCTTAATACAACTGTGATTCAAAAAGTACAAAAAAATCTACAACAATTAGGTGCAGGAGCAAATGACCCTAAACCGTTTGCAGATCTATTAGTTAAATTTAATAGACTTACAGGGAACTATAATAACTACAGTAAACGAATTCCTAAACCTGAAGGATTTAAATTAAGAAGATCTAAAGAAGATACTTTTTATCCAGAATATAAAACAGGTTCGGGTTATAATTACAAGCTAGATGCAGGAGAAAACTTTACTGAAGATGTTGTGTATTATTCAAAAAGAGTTCCAAATACAACAAGCGGACAATTTAAAGAACTAGACTCACCTCATTACATTGATAATGAGATTGGATTTATTCGATACGATGATTTACCGAATCCTAAATTAGGTCCAGGTAAAAGACATATTAGAGTTTCAGAAGTACAATCAGATTTACACTCACCACAGTTTGCAGCTGAAGCAAGTACAAGAGATAGTTATTTTAGAAACAAAATAAATACATTTAACATAGATGCACCATTAAATATTTTAAAAAAACAAAGACAAGAATTAATGGATAAGATTGCACCTTACCAAGAACTTGGTAGAGGAGTTGCAGGATTGACTAGAAAGCAACAACAAGAACTTGCAAGAGTAAATTATGAGATTGGTCAATTAGAAAAATCAGGCATGGGTAAACTAATGAATCAAGGTATGGTTGATGAAACTACTGCAGGACCTTTAGCGAAAGCTTGGCCAGATTATGCAGTTAAAAATTTATTACGTACCATGGCAGAAAGAGATATTAATGCAATCTCTATTGTACCAAGTTCAATGAACAAAGGTGTTAAGATGCCTAGCATTAGTAAAACTGGAGATGAGATTAATTATGGTTTAATGGATGGCAGGGCTTTAATTAAAAATAAGGATGGTAAGTTTGAAAAAACTAAAAAGTTTGCATTGATGGTAGAACCTTTACAAAGAATAGCTAAACAGTATGGAGCTAAATTTGAAATGTTCCCAATGCCTAAAAGTAATCCAGAAAAACCATTTAAAGTTATTCAAGTAATTTCATCAAAAGATTCTACTAACTATAGAAGATCGGTAGAGGCAGGTAAAGCGCACTACAATAAAAAAATTGGAGATGAGTATATTTATGAAGATCATTTAGCTGCAGCAGATACTTTAGAGGAAGCGGAAAACTTATTGAAGATGAGAAAATCAGAAGCTAATTCTGGTCAATTAATTATTAAAGAATTGGGGCCTAATAATCCTGATGTCTATGAAATGGTGCCTACTCTGATTGCAGATAGTGCAACACTTAAAAAGTTCTTGTTACCAATGAAAGCTTATATGTACGAAGGTGGATTTGTAGATCAGAGGAACATTTTTACTTCGCTATTATAGATTTTTGGCATAAAATGCTTTACACTGCTGTAATAAACCTATAGGAGACAATTATGGCTAAGTTAAAAAAAATGTTGAAGAAAGCTGGTAAGGCAGCGGCCATTGGAGCTGCAGCTTACGGAGCGTCTAAAATGCTTGGTGGTAAAGATACCGGAATCAATATTGATAAAGGCAGAGGAAGTGCATTAAGCAACATATACAGAAAAAGATACGACGACCCAATTATGAAGGGTGGCAAAGGCGTTAAACAAGGCAAGATTGGTATGATGGATAAAATCAAAAATTTCTTAACTAGTCCTGTTGCTAATACAACAGGCGGACAAAAAACAAGATATTTTGGTGATACTGATGATGCTTTTGAATTTGGCATGGGTGGCGCTAAAGCTGGCGGAATGATGTATGCTAAAAATGGAAAATACGTCATGGCTAAATGCAAAATGGGAAAGAATAAAAAAACTAAAATTACATAATGGCTATTGAATCCGATAATCCAATCAACGAAGAAGTTGATGTTGAAGAAGAAGCTGTTGTAACTTTGCCACCTGAAGAAGGTGAAGAAGAAGTAACAGAAGAATCTGAACAGGACTTCTATGCAAACATTGCAGAAGATATTGATGACAAAGCTTTATCACAATTAGCTTCAGATTTAATTTCTGAATATGATAGCGATAGAGAATCAAGAAAAGATTGGGAAGATACGTACAGAAATGGTTTAGACCTTTTAGGGTTTAAATATAAATCGACTACACAACCTTTCAAAGGTGCAAGTAATGTTACTCATCCTTTGTTATCGGAAGCCGTTACACAATTTCAAGCACAAGCTTACAAAGAATTATTACCCAGTGATGGTCCAGTAAAAACTAAAATTGTTGGATTACAAAACGAACAAACTGAAGCTCAAGCACAAAGAGTAAAAGATTTCATGAACTTTCAAATCATGGAGAAGATGGAAGAGTATACTCCAGAGTTTGATCAGTTGTTATTTTATTTACCACTTGCAGGTTCTGCATTTAAAAAAATATATTACGATTCAGTATTAGAAAGAGCAGTATCTAAATTTATACCTGCAGAAGATTTAGTCGTACCGTATTATGCAACCGACTTAAAAGATGCACCAAGAATTACACATGTATTAAAACAATCTGAAAATGATTTATTAAAGAAAATGGCAGCAGGTTTTTATAGACAAGTAGATCTAATGAAACCTCAAAAAAAAGAAAACAAAATTCAAGATAAGTACAATGAACTAGAAGGTATTAAACCTGTTGAATCAAAAGATTATATATACAATGTTTTAGAAATGCATGTGGATTTAGACTTATCTGACTACATTGCAGAGAATGACGAAGACAAAATTAATATTAAAATACCTTATGTCGTAACTATTGAAGAAGGTACAAGACAAATTTTATCTATTTATAGAAATTACAGAGAAGGTGATAACAAATTTATTAGAAAAGAATATTTTTCACATTACAAATTCTTACCTGGTTTAGGATTTTATGGTTTTGGTTTAATTCACATGATCGGTGGCCTGTCTCGAACAGCAACTACTGCTCTAAGACAGCTACTTGATGCGGGTACATTATCAAACTTACCTGCTGGATTTAAGTCTAGAGGCATGAGAATTAGAGATGATGACCAACCAATTCAACCTGGAGAGTTCAGAGACGTTGATGCACCAGGTGGAAACATCAGAGATCAGTTTCAATTACTACCTTTTAAAGAACCAAGCACAACTTTATTCAATCTTTTAGGTTTTTGTGTAGATGCAGGAAGAAGATTTGCATCAATTGCTGACCAACAAGTCGGTGATGGTAACCAAGCGGCAGCTGTTGGCACTACAATTGCTCTTTTAGAGAGAGGTTCTAGGGTAATGAGCGCTATTCACAAGCGTTGTTACTATGCAATGAAGCAAGAATTTAAGCTTTTAGGTCAAATTATAGCTGAATACCTACCACCTGAGTATCCATACGCTGTCTACGGGGCTGAGAGAGTCATTAAAGTGGTAGATTTTGACGACCGAGTAGATATTTTACCGGTTGCAGACCCAAATATCTTCTCAATGTCGCAAAGAGTGACATTAGCACAAACACAATTACAAATTGCGCAGTCAAATCCACAACTTCACAACCTACATGAAGCTTATAGACGTGTTTATGAGGCTTTAGGCACTAAAGAAATACCTCAAATCCTAAAACCAGAGCAAAAACCGTTTCCAAAAGACCCTGCAATTGAAAATATGGAAGCTTTACAGATGTTACCGATGACTGCATATCCAGATCAAGACCATGACGCACATATTGCAGCCCATTCTGCGTTTATGAGAACTAGAATGGTGCAAATTAACCCTATGGTGTATGCAAATCTACAAGGACACATCTCTCAACACGTTTCTATGAAAGCATCTGCTGAAGTTATGGCTATGATGCAACAAGATCCTAATTTAATGGCTATGGCACAACAAAATCCACAAGCATTTCAATCTATGTACAATTCTGAAGTAGCAAAAAGGATTGCACAGATAACTGCAGAGCTAGCACAGAACGAAACTATGATGGATGCACAGAAAAGCGACCCTGTAATCATGTTGAAACAAAGAGAATTAGATTTAAGAGCTATGGATTTACAAAGACGTGCTCAAGAGGGTAGTATGAAGCTAGAACAAAATCAAGATCAATTTGATGAGAAATTAGATTTTGATAAATTAAAATTAGAAACACAAGATGAGCAATCTGATAAGAGATTAGAAGTTGCTCGAGAAAAAATGGAGAAAACAAATGTCGGGAAAAAAACTGGGGCTAGATAACCTTTATAAAAATTTATACACAACAGTAAATAAAAACAGTCCAAGTACTGAATTTATAAATAGAAGATTAAAATTATCTTCAACTGATGAATTTACTAATAGAAGAATGACGCTATCTTCAAATAAACCTGCAAAAGAAGATACATTTACAAATAGAAGAAAAAAATTAAAATCAGCAACTAAAAACATATTTAAAACTGCTTTTAAAAGATCTCCAATTGGAAGAATAGCTGATCTAACAATTAAAGTTGGTTCTGGAATTGGTATTGGATACGAAACAGCTAAAAATAAATTTAAAACAGATAAAAAATCTACAGGTGGCGAAACTAAGTTATCACCTAAACAACAAAAGATTGCAGCGGCAGCTCCACCACCAAATAAAATTACAGGTGCGGACTTTGCAGCATTAAAGAAAAATAAAAATGTCAAAAAAGCATAAAATTTCTGGCAAAAGATCAGGGCCTCCACCACTAAGAGGCCCAAACCCCAACGTACCACCAATCAAAATGAGATATGGTGGTGGGGCTGATATGGGTGCTCCTGAAAGAGCACAGGAAAGAGCTAGTAGAGGTTACGGAAGTGTAGGCCCTGCTCAAGATAAAGGAAGTCCACAACAAAATGCAAATCAAAGAGCTCAAGTAAGAGCAGGTAACGTTAGAGCTGCAGAAAAATTAATTGATAGACCAAGTCCTTTAGATACAGCGATTAAAGGAGCTGGAGTTTTAAAAAATGTTGCAACATTTGGAGTTAGTAAAGCTTTAGATATACCTTTAGGTGCAATGAGGGTAGCCAAAAATATTATTGAACCTCTTACAGGAACTGTGTCTAATAAATTAGATTCATTAGGAATAAACAATCGAAAAAATTTAAATGATTATTCACCTGCTAGACCTACCTTTACTCAATTAGGTGGAGACAGTGGAGGAGGATTATGTCCAGATGGATCTAATCCACCTTGTTCAGTAGTGCAAGCAAGTAATGGTAAGTCTATAAGAGTTAGAGGAACCAAAGCAGCAATAAGAGGAACAGGATTTAAGGGAGTATTCTAATGTGGTTCGGTGCTATTAAATTAGCCGTTCAAGCTGGCTCTCATATATTTAAAAATCGTCAAAAAACTAAAATGTTAATGGCGGATGCACAAATGCGTCATGCAGAAAAAATGGCAAATGGTGAAGCCGAGTATCAAGGCAAATTATTAGAAGCAAGGCAATCGGACTGGAAAGACGAATTTATTTTATTATTACTTTCAGCACCCATTGTACTTTTAGCGTGGGCAGTATTTTCAGATGACCCAGCAGCTATGGAAAAAATGCAATTGTTTTTTGAATACTTTTCACAGTTACCATTTTGGTATCAAACAATTTTTGTGGGCGTCATAGCGAGCGTTTACGGACTTAAAGCAACTGATTTAATAAAAAGAAAGTAATGTTTAAGTGGATTAAAAATTTATTTAAGAAAAAACCTTTAGTTTTAAACAAAGAAGTTGAAATAGATTATTCTAAATTAACTAAAGGCGATCGTAAAAAATTAGTAGCTCAAGGAAAAATTAAGTCTATTTACAAACCCTACAATTAGTATATAACCCTTGCATGATTCAAGGTGATAGTGTTGAATACGAAATTCTAAAACAAGCTTGTGATAGTTTAGAAAATGAAAAACTATTTACTTGTGAAATAGGTGTTAGACAAGGAGCTGGAACTAAATTAATTTTAGATGCTCTTAAAAATAAAAATCATTGGCATATTGGAATAGATCCATACGGTAATTTAAATTATGAACATTACGATAATTCAGGATCTTATACTTGTGATTATACCAACAGTATGAAGCTACAATTAATAAAAGATATTGATTATGAAAATTTTACATTGTTTCCTATGGGTGATGATGAATTTATGAAACGTTTTCCAGATGGTGTTCCTATTTATAGAAATGAAAAAGAGATAATTAACAAATATGATTTAGTTCATTTTGATGGACCCCATAAGTCTTTTGATGTGATTAAAGAATCTGTATTTTTTGCTGAACGATCTCATGCTGGTACGGTGTTCGTCTTTGATGATTATCCTAAGTATGATATGGATACAATTTTAAAAATAATTGTAAATGAATATGGTTTTATGTTACTAAAACAAGGTAAAAATAAAATAGCACTTAAAAGAAATTAATGGAATTAGACTATCAATTAATAAAAAGACTAGTTGATAAGAGAATAGATTCTCTTAAAGATACTCTTGTGTACTCTGTTGACAAATTAGAGCAACTTCATTATATTAGAGGACAAATCAAAGGCCTAGAGTCTTTGCTTCAGGATCTTAATGACCTGCAGAAAAAACAGGAGCAACTAAATGACAAAGAACTTAGAGACTTCAAAGGAAGTACCTAAAAAAACAGAAGCATTACTTAATGCTTACAAATCACGAGACGAAATAGAAAATACCGTATTAGATGCAAAGAATGTAGAGAAGGATAAAAATCTTCTTGACAGGCTTCCATCTCCTACAGGTTATCGTATTTTAGTTTTACCATATGCTGGTCCTAAAAAAACTAAAGGCGGTCTATATCTTGCTGATACAACTCAAGAAACAATACAGATGACAACCGTATGTGCATACGTATTGAAGATGGGGGATCTATGCTACAAAGACAAAGAAAAATTTCCTAACGGACCTTGGTGTCAAAAAGGAGATTGGGTTATCTTTGGAAGGTACGCTGGATCTAGATTTAAAATAGAAGGCGGAGAAGTTCGTATTCTAAACGATGACGAGATAATCGCTAAGATTAACAATCCGGAGGATATCTTGCACGCATACTAAACATACGCAATTAAAACAGGAGCTACTATGGAACTAGAAGAAACTAAAAAATCACCACAGGTGGAATTAGACACTGACGGTGTAAACGAACAATCAGTAGAAGTTGAAGAACAAAAAACAGAATCTACTGAACCTCAATTACCTAACGAAGAAGTTGATTTAGGTTACACAGAACCTAAAAAAGAAGGTATTGAAGGAATCACAGTTGAACAAACAGAAGAATCTAAATCAGAATTAAAGGTTGATGATTTATCTGATGTCTCAGAAAAAGTAAAACGAAGAATTGATAAGTTAACTTTTAAAGTTAGAGAAGCTGAAAGAAGAGAAAAAGCTGCTATCGATTATGCACAAAGCATTAAAAAAGAATTAGATAACACTAATACTAGATTCTCTAAAACAAGCAAAAGTTATATTGAACAATTTTCAGCAAGAGTATCTGCTGAACAGGAGAAAGCTAAAGCTGTATTGAGAGATGCTATTGCTGAACAAGATGCAGATAAAATAGCTGAAGCTAACTCAAGAATTGCTCAATTAGCTGTTGAAGCTGAAAAAGTTAAAATAACTGCTGCAGAAGAGGAAGCTAAAGAAGAAAAAGCAAAATCTCAAGCAGCTGAACAAACTCAACAACCTCAAAATCCTACTTACGCACAACCTTCTAGCAAAGCAAAAAGCTGGGCTGAGAAGAATGAATGGTTTGGTTCAGATAGAATCATGACGAGTGCAGCGTTTCAAGCTCACCAAGATCTTGTCGAGCAGGGGTTTGACGCAGAGAGTGATGAGTATTATAATGAAATTGATAAAGTTATGAAGGAAAACTTTCCTCATAAATTTAGTCAACCACAGGAGCAAAAGAAACCCGTCCAGACTGTTGCTTCTGCACAAAGAAACCAAAGCGGACGCCGATCAGTGAAACTCACCAAGTCACAAATAGTTATCGCTAAAA
>Ga0208149_1000475_pt1 | contig 15595 bp, 23 predicted proteins | sample DEB08_DNA_15_FD_184533 | JGI IMG/M metagenome (GOLD analysis project Ga0208149, IMG submission 184533) | Aqueous microbial communities from the Delaware River and Bay under freshwater to marine salinity gradient to study organic matter... | ecosystem: Environmental > Aquatic > Marine > Coastal ... | reverse complement strand
AGTCAACGCTCGCTTAAAGCTTGGGGAGACCAGAAATGGAGAACAAAAAGTGGTAAGAAGAGTTCTAAAACTGGTGAAAGATATTTACCAGAAAAGGCTATCAAAGCTCTTTCTTCTGCAGAATATGCGGCTACTACTAAAGCTAAAAGAAAAGCTAAGAAAGCAGGAAAGCAAGTAGCTAAACAACCAAAGAAGATAGCAAAGAAAACAAGAGCATATAGGAGTTTCTCATGAAAGGCGTAAAACATTATACAAAAGACGGAAAAGAATTTAAAGGTGCTACGCACAAAATGAAAGATGGAACATTACATAGTGGTAAAACCCACACTGCGAGCTCTAAAAAATTATTTCATTATGGAGATGTTAAGAAAAAGATACTTGCATTAAAGAAAAAGAATGGTAGCAAAAAAATATCAAAATCCTAAAGGTGGTTTAAATGCGGCAGGTCGTGCACATTTTAAACGCAAAGAAGGAAGTAATTTAAAATCACCAGTTAAATCTGGAGTTAATCCAAGAAGGGTTTCATTTGCCTGTAGATTTGCAGGAATGAAAGGGCCAATGAAAGATGATAAAGGTCGCCCAACAAGAAAGGCACTAGCACTCAAAGCATGGGGTTTTGGGTCAGTAGAAGCGGCATCTAATTTTTGCCAAAGACATAAGAAATCATAATGCCAGAAATTAAAAAAAATTCAAAAAAGAAAAAAGATGATGCTATTAAAAAAGCAGAAGCTGATAGACGTAAACGTCAAAAAGATAAATTAAAAAAAGATGCGGCTAAATCTTATTATAGTTCTGTAAAAGGATACAAAGGTAAAGGTGGAGGACAAAATACTGAGTCTAAAACTTTTAAAGAAAAACAATTTGATAAGAATAGAGCTGATGCAAGAGATGCGGCAAGAAGTGGAATGACTGTTGTACAAATGAGAACAGCAGGCCCTATTGCTAATGTTAAAAAAGAATTAAAAGCATTACAAAAAAAACTAGAAAAATTATCGAGAGGTAGAAAATAATGCCTATTTGTGATACATGCGGACATGAGTGTCATTGTAGTAATGGAGGTTCTTGTTGTGGGGGTCAATGTGACTGTGGCAACTGTGAACATAATAAATAATGCCAACATATCAATATTATAATAAAAAAACAAAAGAATACTTTACAGAAAATTTACCTATTCATAGAAGAAAAAATCCTTGTAGAGACCCTTTTATAGAGTTAGTTATTACTGCACCTAGAATTGCTACACTATCAGATAGAGGTGGTAAAGAAGATAAAATGAGAGAACAAATTTTATCTACAGCAGAACATGGATATCAAGAAAGAGAAATTAAAGAAGAGCTTGGAATCATACCGGAGTCACCAGAATGGAAAAAAGAAAGAAGAGTAAAGAAAAAACAAAAAAGCCAGTGGCTGTAAAAAAAATTAAAGCTAAACCTAAAGTACAATTAAATAATTTAGGTTATCCTGTTAACGACCCTTATGGGTTAGCAGCGGCTTTTTGGAGAGCGTTCGGATAAATGTTACCAACAAAAAAAGAAACTAGAGAATTAACAGAACAACAAGAAAATTTTCTTACTGCATTATTTGGAGAAGCTCATGGTAGCCCAAAGAAAGCAGGAGAGATTGCAGGGTATGCACAAAATTCATACACTCAAGTTGTTAAGTCATTAAAAGAAGAAATACTAGAGAGAGCCGAATATTCTCTTGCACTTAATTCAGCTAAAGCGGTAAAAGGTTTAGTTGATGCATTAGATGAAGATGGTAAAACTCCCGGTGTTAATATTAGAATGGAAGCGGCTAAACAAATACTAGACAGAGTAGGACTTGTCAAAAAAGATAAAATAGATATCACAGGACAAGTAGCTCATGGTATATTTATTTTACCTGCTAAAGATGGAATCAATTAAAAGAAAAGCTAGAGTCATACCTTTTGGATATAAACTAGCAGACGATACAGATTATATTGAACCTGTTCAAGAAGAACTAGATGCTTTAGAAGAGGCAAAAGAATATTTAAATAATTGTTCGTATCGTGAAGTAGCAAGATGGTTAAGTCAAAAAACAGGAAGAGCTATTACACATACTGGACTAAGAAAAATTATAAATAAAAGATGGACATCCCACCACCTAAACCAAAACAAAACCTCGGAAGAAAACGAGGAGTAAAACAACAACAAAGAAATCTTAGTGTAGCAACTAAAGCAAAGCAAGCCGCTAAACGAGTTATCAAAAGACAAGATGACAAAATTAAAAAAGCAACAAATGATTTGCACAATGCTAAAAAAAGAAAAGAACAAATTCTTAAAACAGATAATGCACTAAAAGGAAAAAATTCTGCAGTTATGACAGATAAGGAAGTAGGTAAACTTCCTCCAAATGTTCAAGAACATGTAGAACAAAATATAATATTTCAACCTAACGATGGGCCACAAACACAGTTTCTAGCCGCATCAGAAAGAGAAGTATTTTATGGTGGAGCAAGAGGTGGAGGTAAATCCTACGCCATGTTAATTGACCCACTTAGGTATTGTGATAAAGCACACCACCGAGCATTGTTAATTAGACGTTCAATGCCAGAACTTAGAGATATGATTAATCATTCTCAACGTTTATATGGTCAAGCATATCCCGGTGCTAAATGGAGAGAGCAAGAAAAAGAATGGCGATTTCCATCTGGTGCTAGAATTGAATTTGGTTACGCAGAAAACTTAACGGATGTTCTTCGTTACCAAGGTCAATCATATACTTGGATAGGAATAGATGAGTTACCTCAATATCCTACTCCAGAGATTTACAATTTCTTACGTTCCTCCCTAAGAAGTGTAGACCCAGATATTCCTGTATATATGAGAGCTACAGGCAATCCGGGTAACGTTGGTTCGTTATGGGTTAAAGAAATGTTTGTAGACCCTAGTGAACCAAACAAAGCTTTTGACGTGCATATTGACACAATAGCAGGTAGAAAATCTATAACAAGAAGATTTATACCGGCTAAGTTACAGGATAATCCGTATCTAATGCAAACGGATGATTACATGATTATGTTATCATCTTTACCAGAAGTTCAAAGAAAACAATTTTTAGAAGGAGACTGGAGTGCATTTGAAAATTCGGCGTTTCCGGAATTTGATATGTCTGTCCATGTTGTTCAGCCTTTTGACATTCCCAGTAACTGGCTCAGATTCAGAACATGTGACTGGGGCTATTCATCTGCGGCTTGCGTTCTTTGGATTGCAGTTGACTTCGATAACAATTTCTGGGTATACAGAGAGCATTATACCCAACGAGTTACAGCAGATATATTTGCCAGACAAGTCATGGAAAAAGAACACAACGAATATATTCGATATGGAATCTTGGACTCTTCAACTTGGGCAAAGCGAGGGGATGCCGGCCCTAGTATTGCAGAGACAATGATTAGAGAAGGTTGTAAATGGAGACCCTCAGATAGGTCACCAAGAAGTAGAGTAGCAGGTAAATTAGAATTACATAGACTATTAGCTAAAGACCCAGATACAGGTCAGCCGAAACTAAAAGTTTTTTCTAATTGCACTAATCTTGCTAGAACAATGCCTATGTTACCAGTGGATAAAAATAATCCAGAAGATGTAGACACACATGCAGAAGACCATGCTTATGATGCACTTCGATATGGTGTTATGAGTAGAACTGTACATCCTAAAAGTTATGATGCAAATAGATATACAGAAAAAGAAAAATTTAAACCGGCAGATAGAGTATTTGGATATTAATGCAACGACCAGATAAAATTAAAATAGGTTATAGAGATTATAAATTAGAAGAGTGGAAACAAACTGTTGCTAGTGCTAATGAAGCACAAGGACAGTTTTTTGCTAAAGAAGGTGTAATAGGTTACACTGCAGAAGAAACAGGAGTTTCTCATGCTAATACTTTAATCCATGAAATATTACACGCAATTGTGTATCAATGGAATATGGAATTAGACGAGAAGGATGAAGAGAAATTAGTTAATGGGTTAGCTAATGGCTTGACAACAATATTTGTAGATAATCCAAAACTAATGGATTTTTTAAAAGATAAAATTAAGGAGGGCTAAATGCCACAACCAGTATTAACAAAATACAAACAGGGTGACCTTGGTGCTGATTATCCAAAAGATAAACCAGTAGGTGAAAAGTTAGATATGAGTATTCAAGCTAACTATGAAACTAGACCAAATGAATTCCCAAAGAAAACAGAAAACAAAGTTGAAGCATCTTTTATGAAGATGGCTAACGAAAAAGATTATTAGGAGAAAACTATGAAAATGAAAATGTATAAACAAGGCGAAGTTTCAGAAGTTTCTGATACACTTATGGCAAAAGAAAAACCACAAGCAGGATTATTAAAAATGTATTCTAGCGGTGAATTATCTAATGTTGCTGATGGTGCACCTGCAAAAGAAAAACCACAAGCAGGTTTATTAAAAATGTATTCACAAGGTGAGTTATCAAAAGTAGCAGACGGAAAATAATTAATGGCTAAAAAAGATACAGCAGATATCTTAGCTTTAGGTGATAAGGAAGATAGTCCAAAACAAGAGTATGATGTTTCGGGTCTTGCCGGTTTAGTTAAAAGCAAATTTATTGATGCAGAAAATGCTCGTCAGTTTGATGAGCAAAGATGGTTAAGAGCGTATAGAAACTATAGAGGAGTCTATGGTAACGATATGGCATTTACTGAATCAGAAAAATCAAAAGTATTTGTTAAAATAACTAAGACTAAAGTTCTTGCGGCTTATGGTCAATTAATTGAAGTTCTATTTTCTAGTGGAAAATTTCCAGTAGGAGTAGAACCTACACCTGTTCCAGAAGGTATTGCAGAATACGCTCATATATCTAAAAATACAGAAGCTCAACCACAACAACCAGAAAGTCCTTATGGATTTCCCGGTGATGGTAATGAACTAAAACCCGGAGCTACAAGTATACTTGGGGGTTTAGAAAAAGAATTAGGTAGTGCAGGTTTTGTAGAAGGTTCATCTAAAGATGGTAAATCAGAACCACAAATTAGTCCTGCAGAAATGGCTTCTGCTAATATGGAAAAATTAATTCATGACCAACTAGAACAATCTAGTGCAGTTAATGTTTTACGACATGCTTTATTTGAAGCGGCTTTACTTGGTACAGGAATTATTAAAGGGCCATTTACTTATGAACAATCTAGTCACAATTGGACTAAGAATGAAGAAACAGGTAAAAACGAATATACACCTAAAACAAAATTAGTACCTAGAATTGAATCTGTATCGTGTTGGGATTTTTATCCAGACCCAGATGCTGTAACATTAGATGATGCGGAATATGTAATTCAACGTCATGTATATACACGCTCTCAAGTTAGAGACTTAATGAATAGACCTTACTTTAGAAAAGAAGCTATTCGTAATTCTTTAGATATGGGGCCTAGTTATGAAGCTAGAGGATATGAATCATCTTTACAAGATAGAGAATCTACAGATGAGTTTGATAAAAACAGATATGAGATTTTAGAATTTTGGGGTACAATGGATACTCAACTTGCTATGGAAGCAGGTTTAGATTTAGATGATGACATGGATGATATGGATGAAGTCCAAGTTAATTGTTGGGTGTGTAATGGTAGTATTATTAGATTAGTACTAAATCCATTTACACCAACAAGATTACCTTATTTAGTTTGTCCATATGAAATTAATCCTTATCAATTTTTTGGTGTAGGTATTCCAGAAAATATGGATGATGCACAAACAATTATGAATGGTCATGCAAGAATGGCTATTGATAATTTAGCACTAGCAGGTAATTTAGTATTTGATATTGATGAAACAATGTTAGTACCGGGTCAAGATATGAAAGTTTTTCCGGGTAAAATATTTAGAAGACAAAGTGGTATGCCGGGTCAAGCTATACATGGTGTTAAATTTCCAAACACATCTACAGAAAATTTAATGATGTTTGATAAGTTTAGACAGTTAGCAGATGAATCAACTGGTATTCCATCATATTCACATGGTACAACTGGCGTACAATCTACAACTAGAACGGCGGCAGGTATGTCTATGTTAATGGGAGCGGCGGCTCTTAGTATAAAAACAGTTATTAAAAATATTGATGATATGCTTTTACGACCTTTAGGTGAAACATTATTTGCATGGAATATGCAATTTAATGAAGACTCCCCAGAAATAAAAGGTGACTTACATGTTAAGGCAAGAGGCACAACATCACTGATGCAAAAAGAAGTAAGGTCACAAAGATTAATGACTTTCTTACAAGTAGCATCAAATCAAAACTTGGCTCCGTTTGTTAGATGGCACTCTATATTATCCGAGATTGCAAAGTCACTTGATATAGAACCAGAAAAATTAATAAACGACCCAGAGAAAGCGGCTATCTTTGCAAAAATAATGGGAATGGCAAATGGAAATCAACAAACTGAAAACAATAATCAACAGTCCTCAATGGCATCTAGTGGAGGAACTCCTGCAGGAGCGAATCCAGACGACCCTACAGGCGTTGGTGGTGGAAACATCGGAACAGGAAGTATTCCGCAAGCAGGGGAGAGTGGCTTCTCTGCAGGAAATACTGAAACTGAGGGAACAACTTAAACGAAAATGACAACATACTACAAAGGAAATAATATAGGGTTAAGTTATGATGCGGCGGCAGGTACTTGGTCGTTTAATAATACACCACAAGATTTTATAGACCCCAATGCATTTTCAACTCCAGACCCTAAATTTCCTACAGCTCCTACTACACCAACTACACCTACAGAGCCAGAACAAGACCCATGTCCACCCGGATATATTTATGATAACTCTTTAAAACAATGTGTACCAGACCCTAATTATCAAAATCCTTTTGCACAACAAGAACAACAAAACAATACTACAGAAGCTGAAAAACAACAAGCAGTTAAAATAGCAGGAACAAACAGAACTACTATGGATGGTAACTTTATTGCTACAGATGAAGAGTATGCTAATATGAGTGCACAAGAATTAATAGAAAATTTAAAACAAAGAGGTTTTGTAAATAAAAATAAAGAAACAGGTCAACTTGAAGTGGATTTAAATAGAGGAAGTATGGTTGCAGGATTTTTAGATTCTCAACTTGCAAGATTTGGTCAAGAAGAAAATACTCAATTAAACAAAAAGAAAAATATAATTGGATTATTAGTTAATAAAGGAATTATAGACACCACTGTAGCATATCCAAGAGGAGGCATGTCTGCAACAGGAGATGGAAGTGATATACCTAATAAAGTTGTAATACCTACTACAGAAGCTAGTAGTGTTAAAGGAAGTACTAATACTGAGTTTACTCCGGGATTTGGGCAATTAACTTATGCAGGATTTTCTCCGGATATTGTTGCTAAATTTACAAATTACATAAATAATGGCATTGCAGGAGGGCAAGGACTTACACCTGTTACACAATCATCTGCAAATATTAAAAATGCACAAGAAGAAGAAAAATTAAAAAAACTTAAATTTGAAACTGAAATATCAAAACTTAGAGAAGAAGCTGAAAGAAAAAGACAAATACAACAAGATATTGCTAATGCAGAACAGCAACAGCAACAACAACAAGAACAACAGCAAAGTAATGAACGTGATAGAGTTAGAGATGAATATAAAGAAAGAGGAACAGTAACTTATAATACTAAAGATACTGGAGGATATGTAACTACGCCAAATACTAGTCAAAACAAACCCCCAAGTGAAAGAAGTGGATACACAGGTTCATCAAACAAACCAACCCCTAGAACAGGGCCAAATTTAAGAACAAGATAATAGGAGAATAATATGGCAGAAGGAATGATGGGAAATCCGATGGGAGCACAACAACCTCCTATGGAACAACCAATGAATACACCAATGGGAGGAGCAGAAGATGCTGTTCTCGATATGCATCTTACAGAAGATGTTAAAAAAGCACTATCGGCAAAAGGTATAGATGTATCTGCAGTAGCAGACAGAGGCCCTAAAGAACCAGTAGTAGTAATACCAGTTTCAATAATTATGAATAAATATCCAAGTGATTCACCAGACAATTCAATGCAACAATTTGTAGAGGATATGACATCTGCACAACAACCAGTTTCTGCTGAGCAACCAATGGCTGCTCCTGCAGAAGCTCCTGCACCAGAGGGTTTAGGAGCACCAATGAACAGGCCACCTATGACTGCTTAGTCGTAGCCCCTGAAAATTTTTTAAAATTCGGGCGACCTGTTCTTCCAACAGCACCCACAAGGAGATAAAATGGAAGACCAAAGAGAAGATATTCAACAAGAAAAGGATGAGCCTAATCAAGTTGAAGAGATTCAAACTGAGGCTTTTCTCGAGCCTACACCTTATAGAAATAAATATAAAAAAGATTTAAATAAGGATGAAACAGAGGATACAGCTACCGTTTCAAAGGACACTTCTTCAGACGAAGAAGCCACTCCCGATGAAGAACGCCCTGTTAATGCTGAAGAGAAAGTGTTTAAGAAACGTTACGACGACCTTAAACGACATTATGATTCTACTGTCAATAAGCATAAAGACGAAGTTATTAAACTTAGAAAACAGCTAGAAGAAGAAGCAGGTAAAATACAGCTACCTAAAACAAAAGAAGAAATAGAAGCTTGGCGTACTAAATATCCAGATGTCTATGATGTTATAGAAACTATAGCATATACTAAAGCTGATGAAAAGACTAAAAAAATCGAAAGTGAACTTAAAGAACTAGAAACAAAACAGGTATCAGTTCAAAAAGAGAAAGCTGAGGTTGAATTAGCAAAACTTCATCCAGACTTTAATGAAATTAGACAAGATGAAAAATTTCATGAATGGGTTAGTCAACAAGATGCTACAATTCAAGGGTGGTTATATGATAATGCAACTAATGCAACATTAGCAGCAAGAGCTATTGATTTGTACAAAGTAGATACAGGTTATAGCAAAAAGAAAACTCCTAATAAATCATTAGAAGCATCTAAATCTGTAACTTCTACAGCTAGAAAAGAAGTAGATGTAACAAATAAAAAAGTCTGGAAACTTAGTACTATAGCTAAAATGAAACCTCAAGAGTTTGTAAAACACGAAAAGGATATTGATTTAGCTAGACGTGAAGGTAGAATTGTTAATGGCTAACTTTTTTTAACAGTCTATAGGAGGACAACATGGCAATATCAAAAGCAGCCGGTTATGACAACTTACCTTCGGGCAATTGGCTACCGGTAATCTATAGTCAAAAAGTCCAAAAGTTCTTTAGAACTGCATCAGTAGTAGAAGACATTACTAATACTGATTATGCAGGAGAGATTGATAACTACGGAGATACTGTTAACATTATTAAAGAGCCGACAATTAGCGTAAGTTCATACACTAGAGGTGGAGCAATTAACATCCAAAATCTAGCTGATGACCAACTACAAATGGTAGTTGACCAAGCTAATGCGTTTGCATTTAAAGTTGACGATATCGAAGAAAGACAAGCTCACGTGAACTGGGAGGCTTTGGCTACTTCTTCTGGAGCATATGCTCTAAAAGATAAATATGACGAAAACGTAATTGCAGCAATGATATCTGGTGCAGGTACAACTGTAGGTTCTGATGGTTCTGGAACTGATACTGGTTTTGACACTAGTGAAACAGACCCACTTAACATTATGGCTAACTGTGCTAAAAGATTAAATGGCAATGACGTTCCAATGGATAACAGATGGTTTTTAGGTTCACCAGAATGGTATGAGCAATTAGCTCAATCTTCTGCAAAACTTTTAGATGCGTCTGTTACTGGCGATGCGGCATCACCTATCAGAAATGGTAGAGTAATGGACGGTCTAGTACAAGGATTTAAATTGTACATGACTAACAACTTCGCTGCTTCATCAACTTCTAACTACTACAAAATTCTTTGGGGACATATGTCTTCTACTGCAACTGCTAACGCTATTGCAAAAACAGAAGTCGTAAGAGACCCAGATTCTTTTGCTGATATAGTTAGAGGATTACACGTGTTTGGAAGAAAAGTACTTCGTTCGGAAGCACTTATGATTAGACACGTATTAATAGACTAATAGGAGGACACTAGAATGGCAACAGTAAGTAAAGTAACTGGTTCAACTTCTGGCCATCCTTCTACTAGAAGGAAGCCTTATTGGGTTGAAAACACAATTGACAACTCATTATTTGACCCTGCATCTGGTGATACAATTCAAGCTCTAAACGTACCGGCAGAAACGCTAGTACTATGTGCGGGTATTGAAGTATTAACTGCAGGTTCTACTTCTGTAACTTACGATGTAGGTTATGGTGGAGACGCAGACAGATGGGTCGATGGTGATACTAACGCAACTGGTCACGCTGACCTAAGAACTGTAACTGACAGTGCTTCAACTGGTTTACCATTTGGTAACATGGTTGTATTTGGTTCTGCTGATACTATTGATGTAACAATTGGTGGTGCACAGGATACTGCAGGTAAAATCAGAGTTTGGGCATTAATGTGTGATATTAGCGGTTCAGATGAAACTGCTTCAAACACTGCGTAATTAATACAATATTTGGGGGCTAAATGCCCCCTTTTATCAGATTTTTATTGACAGATTAGTATACAGCGATATAATAAATATATGACTAAATATTACTGCTCTGTCTATAACAATCCAGAAAAACGATTTAATTCTACAAACAATGCTGACGGTTGTTGGGAATCCTCTAGGTTAGGTCTTAAAGTAGACTATTTTCCCGGAAGTCCTAATATAAAACTTATTGTTGATAATAAGCTTGAGGTAATGTTTTGGCCCCCTAAAATGTGTCTTGATAATAAAATGAGACCAATGGGATTTGATAAATGTACTTATATTTGGAATGAACAAATAGAAGAATATGAAGGTGAATGCACTCAATGCGGTCAATGTTGTGGATTATATAATAATAAACCTTGTAAATATTTGAAATCATATGACTAAAAAAATTTGGAATATGCTTGATAATCAAAGAAAGATTTCTTTCTTTCCAGACACTAATGTTGGATTAGAAAGAAGGATATCTAATTTAGAAGATAAGTTAGATGCCATTATAACCTTGCTTAATAAGGAGGAAAAAAATGACAAGGATAGACCTAAGTCCCTTTCGGGCAATGACAGTGGGGTTTGACAGCTTATTTAATGATTTAGCTGACATTCGCCCAAATAGTTATCCACCCTACAATATAGAAAAAGTGGATGACCATAAATATAAATTAACATTTGCAGTAGCAGGATTTTCTGAAAAGAGTATAACTGTAAAGCAAAAAGAAAATACTTTATCAATAATTGGTGAAGTAAAATATAATGAAGATAAAGAGTATCTTCATAAAGGTATAGCAGAGAGAGCATTTACTCAGACTTTTAAATTAGCTGAATATATGAATGTTACAAATGCTAAACTTAAAAATGGTTTGTTAGATATAGATTTGGTACAAGAATTACCAAAAGAAAAACAACCAAGAGAAATTAAAATAAATTAAAAAGTGGGGCTTAGTCCCCACATAAATTATGATTAAAGTTTTTTTATTACTAACAGTAATGTCATCACCTAACTGGCCTTCAGTTAAAACAAGTACATTTTTATATGATACTGAATTTAGATGTAGAGAATCACAAGTTGCATTTTTAAATGCCTATGAATTACAAAGTGATTTTTATAAATCTAACATGGTTGTCGATGCATACTGTATAGAATTTAAAAGTTTTCCTGTACCGGGATTTAATAAAACAAATTTAGGAGTTTAATGGCAACATACTTAGTATTAGCAAATAGAGTGCTGAATGATTTGAATGAAGTAGAATTAACATCTTCTACTTTTAGTTCTGCACGTGGTATGCAAACTTCTGTAAAAAATTTTGTTAATAGAGCTCTTCATGATATTTATAATGAGCTAGAAGAACTGCCAAGTTTACATAAAGAAAGTTATTATTATACAAATGCCGGTCAAAGAGAATATGCTTTACCTACAACAGATTCACCACAAACGGGTGATTTACAATGGCGTAAAATAGACTGGGATACATTTTATTTAAAACCAAAAGAAGAAACAGCAAATGGCGAATTTACTTCTGATATAACAAGTTGGACAACTAATAGTGGTACTCCTGCTTATAATTCTGGTGGTAATGGTAGAATGCGATTAGATGCATCTAGTGCATATCAAGCATTAACATTAACTAAAAATGAAGAATATAAAATACAAGTAGGATTTTTTGATTCATCTAGTAGCGGTTCATCTTTATCCATTCAAATAGGAACATCTGCAGGTGCAAGTGGTACATTAAATGCAACAGCATCTGTAACAAATTATGGAGAAATAAAAGTTTATGAAAATACTTTTACAGCTCCTGCAAACACAACTTATTTAACTTTAACAAATTCTGATAGTACAAATTTAGATGTTGATTATGTTCGCATATCAAGAAATATCGGAGTACAACGATTACCATTTTTATCATACGATGATTGGGTAAGACGTTTTTCTGAAAGAGATATTGCAAATTTAAGTTCAGCACAAGGTGAGCCCGCTTATGTATATAAAACTCAAAGTGGTAAATTAGGTTTAACACCTATACCCGATAAGAGTAATTATCAAATAGTATTTGAATACTGGAAAGAACACACAGAATTATCTACTTATAGTGATATCCCAGATTTAGATGATAGATATGCAGATTTAATTGTAGCAAAAGCAAGATACTATGCATACAATTTACGTTCTGACCCAGAGCATGCAATGATTGCTAATAAAGAATATACAGATGGTTTAAAACGATTGCATAATGATTTAGTTATTAAACCAGAATATATGAGAGATGAACGAGTTAATTTAAGAGTATATGGTAAAATTTAATGCCAAACACTTCGCAAATATCACCATTTGTAACAAGCCTTGGTGGGGGATTAGTACTCGATAAAGATGTATTCTCTATGTCTCCGGGAGAGGCAAGAGAATTAAAAAATTTTGAACCAGATATAACTGGTGGTTATAAAAAAATATTAGGGACAACAAAATATAATACTAATATTGTACCCCAAGTATCTGCATCATCAGAACGAGTAGTAATGTCTGCTATCTTTAATAGCGTTGTTTTAGCAGCAAGAGGTGGTAGTATTCATTATGCAGGAACAACAGGTTCATGGACATCTGTTGTAACAGGCTTAGGAACACCTACTCAAAACTATGAGTTTAAAAAGTTTAACTTTAATGGAACAGAAAAAATAGTTATCTGTTCAGCAACATCTACTCCTAGAATTATCGATACAAGTTATAGTGTTACTAATGTAAATGCAACAGGAAGTGCTAATTTTAAATTTGTTGAAATATTTAAAAATCACATATTTTTTTCTGGTGATGGAAGTAATAAACAATCAGTTAAATTTATGGCTCCGTTTGCTACTAATGATTTTACATCAGCAAATGGTGGTGGTGAAATTAAAGTTGACTCAAATGTTGTAGGATTAAAAGTTTTTCGTGATAATCTATTTATATTGTGTGAAGATGCAATATTTAAATTAGTTGGAACATCTTTAGCAGATTTTACTTTACAACCAGTAACTAGAAAAATAGGTTGTGTTGATGGTAGAAGTATACAAGAATTTGCAGGTGATGTTATATTTTTAGCACCAGATGGACTTCGTACAATTGCCGGTACAGATAAAATCGGTGACGTAGAGTTAGGAACTATATCTAAACAAGTACAAGAAATTACAGATGATATTACTACACATAATGTTAATTCACTTGTTATAAGAGGAAAATCACAATATCGTATTTTTTATCCAACAAGTGCTGACCAATCAGAAGCATCTGCAAAAGGATTAATATTAGTTACAAAAGTAAATCCTAATACAGGCCAATTAGGTTTTGAGTATTCAGAAATAATAGGATTAAAAACATCAAGTTCAGATTCTGATTTTATCAGTGGAAATGAAACAATTATATCTGGCGGATATGATGGATATGTTTATAAGCAAGAATCTGGAAATGTATTTACTAGAGCATCTGGAACAGTAAATATAAATGCTTTTTACAGAACACCGGATATGACAATGGGAGACCCCGGTATTCGTAAAAGTATGCAACGAGTTATTTGGAACTATAAAAATGATGGTAACGTAGATGCTAATTTTAAATTACGTTATGATTTTGATAGTCCCGATATACCGCAACCTGCCCCATATACTTTATCAACAGGAGCAGGAATAGCAATTTATGGATTAGCTAGTTCAACATATGGAACAGCAGTTTATGGTTCATCAGGTGCTAACTTAGTTAGACAATCTGTTGAAGGTGGAGGATTTACTGTAGCAATTCGTGTAGAAGAATCATCCAATAATTTACCAATATCATTTAAAGGATACCAATTAGAATTTATACCCGGAGGAAGAAGATAAATGGGAACAACATACACAAGACAAGAATCTGGAAACATTACTGATGGTTCTACGATTGAGGCATCTCATTTTAATAATGAGTTCAATCAGATAGAATCAGCATTTGCTTCTAGTACAGGTCATACCCATGACGGAACAACAGGAGAAGGCGGGCCAATAACAAAGTTATTAGGCACAGCACTTACTATTGGTGATGGTACAGCCGCTACAGACATAGCTGTTACATTCGATGGGGAAACAAATGACGGTTTATTAACATGGATGGAAGATGAGGATTACTTTAAATTCTCTGATGATATTCTTGTTAACAGTACAGAAAAATTATATTTTCAAGATACAGGAACATATGTATATTCAAGCACAGATGGTCAATTAGATGTAATATCTGATGGTGCTGTTGTTATTGATGCGGCTAGTGATATTACTTTAGATGCAGATGGTGCAGACATTGTATTAAAAGATGGTGGTACTACTTATGGTAGTTTAACAAATAGTTCTGGTGAATTAATAATTAAATCGGGTTCTACGCCAACTACTGCAATGACCTTTAGTGGTGCTAATGTTACTTTTGCAGGAACAGTAACAATTGGTGCGGCAGAAATATCTGAAGCTGAGTTAGAAATTTTAGACGGTGCTACAATTACCACTACCGAATTAAATATTCTTGATGGTGATACAGCAGCTACATCAACAACAGTAGCAGGTGCTGATAGAGTTGTCTTTAATGATGCCGGTACAATGGTACAGGTAGCAATGACAGATTTAGACACTTATTTATCTGCAACAACAAAAACATTAACAAATAAAACTATTGATAGTGCTAATAACACTTTAACTTTAGATTTATCAGAGGGTACACTTACTGGTACAACAGCAGAATTTAACACTGCCTTATCGGATGGTTCTTTTGCAACTCTAGCAGGAACAGAGACTCTTACAAATAAAACTCTTACAACACCTATTATTTCAAGTATCTCTAACACAGGTACATTAACTCTTCCTATTTCTACAGATACTTTAGTTGGCAGAGCTACAACTGACACACTTACAAACAAAACATTAACAAGTGCTGTTTTAAATACAGGCGTATCTGGTACAGCCGTATTAGATGAAGATAACATGGCATCTGATTCTGCTACACAATTAGCAACACAGCAATCTATTAAAGCATAT
>Ga0208149_1000474_pt1 | contig 15620 bp, 17 predicted proteins | sample DEB08_DNA_15_FD_184533 | JGI IMG/M metagenome (GOLD analysis project Ga0208149, IMG submission 184533) | Aqueous microbial communities from the Delaware River and Bay under freshwater to marine salinity gradient to study organic matter... | ecosystem: Environmental > Aquatic > Marine > Coastal ... | reverse complement strand
CTTCAGTAATCGGTGGATTCCCTGCGGCAACACAAGTACAATCAACTCCACCTCCTAGTACAACTCAACAGTTATTAGGATTAGGAATTGGTGCTGCTGGTTTAACAGGTGCAGTTAGAAGTATATTTGGATAAAATAATATGAGCATGATTTTTAGAAGACCGATGTTTAGACGTGGAGGAAAAGTCGATGGCCGTGGAACGGGGATTACATCTGGATTAGATTCGCCAAGACAAAATTATGTTGATGGTGGTGAAGCTATGAAAATTTATCAAGAAATAGAAAAACAATTACCGCCTGCGCCAAAACCAAGTTTATCATTAGGTGACTATTTAAGAATTGCATCAACAGGAGCTGAAATACTAGGTGCACCAGGAGAAGGTGGTGGAATTAGCGGAGCATTCAGAGCTGCATCAAAACCATTATCAAAACTTGGTCTTGGTTTAGCAGAATCAATTGAAGGTAGAGAAGCTTTAGCAGCTGAACAAAGAGCTGATAAATTGAAAACACTTGCAACTATTCAAGCTGGCTTAACAGAAGCAGACATTAGATCAAGAGGAGAATTTGAGAAACGAGATGCCGCATTTGAAGGTTTATATGAAACTAAAAAACAAAAAATAATTAATAATCAAAATTTAACACCTGAACAAAAACAAGCTGAATTAGCTACATTAGAACAAAAGAAAGCTTCTGATTATGAATTCTTTGTAATTAAAGGTGGAGACGTATCAGACTTCTTTAAATTAGCATCACAGAATGAAGCAATCTCTGCTGCAAATAGTGCTGCAAGAAAGAAATTAGACGCTGAAAACATAGATAAAAGCAATCCTGAATATGCAAATAAACTTGCACAATACACTGCTGAATTCCTAGCTATCTTTACTCAACAATTTTCTCAACAATTTGCAAAAGGTGGTATGGTTGAAGCTAATGTTCAAGAAACTTCTGTTATGGATCAAGAAGCACCAGCAGATCAACCTATTCCATTAACTTATGATGAACTTCGAGCAAGACTTCCTAAAGAAATAGGAGATGATATTGTTACCTTATTATCTTCAAGTTATGAAGCTTTGGCTGATTTTGCAGAAATAAGAACTCAAGCTGACGTCAATTCATTTAATCAAAAATATCAAGTACAATTAGTTCTACCACAGGAGGCCTAATCCATGGCAGACGACAATCCATTATTCAAAGTTCCGAAAGAACAGGATTTCTTAAATATTATTAAAGATGCTGAAGAATCAGGTATTCTTGATAAGAATAAAGAAGATGTAGAATTAGTTAATAATCCATTATCTTGGTTAAGGTTTGATCCTCTTATGTCTCCTTTTATTAGATTAAAAGAAGAAACAGAAGAAATTAAATTTGAAGAACCTGGACAAAGAGATGCTGCTAAAGAAATAGAAAGAGGTTTAGTAGGTGGTGCTGTTAAAGCAGGAAAAGGAATTCTTGAATTTGTAACAGCTGGTATTGATTTATCTGGTAAAACAGAATTAACTTCTAAACTTGATCAAGCAACAAGAAGTTTTTTATATAAACATGGTGATCCAGAAACTTTTAGTGGTAAAGCAGTTGAACTATTGACTCAATATGGTGTAGGTGGAGGCGCTGTTTTAAAATTACTTAAAAATGTTGGTCAAATAAAAAAGATTAAAAAGCTAGATGATTATTTAAAAAAATCAATTGCTGGTATTAGAAATAATAAAATAAGAAAAGGTGTTGCTGGTGCAACTGACATAGCATTAAGATCTGGCCGTGGTGCACTATCTTTGTCTATTGCAGATATGGCTGTTTCAAATTCGGACCGTGAAACGTTATTTACACAAAAAGTAGAAGAAGCTGGTAAGACAGGAAGAGATTTAGCCGTAGCTAGATTAGCAAATAAAATAAAGTTTGCGCAAGAAGGAGCTATTATTGGAGCTGGTATACCTTTAGTAGGAGCTGGTTTATCTTTAGGAGCAAAATTTGGATTGTATACAGGAGGTAAGGCACTTGGTATTGGATTTAAATTAGCTGATCCATTAGTCAAAGGAGGAACTAAACTATTAGCTTTAGATCCAATTGTTTTCCCAACAATATCAAAAGGTATTGGAAAAGCAGGACAAGTGATTGGAACATTAACTACAAGAATAGCATTACCTGTTGTATCCGGTGGTAAAGTATCTCCATTAGTAAGAATAAAAGAAGGATTACCTTCGTTTCAAAATTGGAGATTATTTAGTGTAGATAGCGTTGATCCTTTAAGAGCTACTCTTAAAAAAATAGATAATGGTCTTTCTTATTTAAGATCCATTGGTAGACAATCTCCTGAACAAGCCAATATCGCTATGAGAGGGGAAAAAGAAATTATTTCTAAAGCTAGAATAGTAGAAAAACTTTTAGATAGTCTTGAAAAACGAGCTTATGATTTAGTCAAAGGTTCTAAAAAAATGTATGATGCTAAAACAGTATCACCAGCAAGTCAGGAAAAATATCTTGATGAAGTTCTAGAGTATTTTAAAAATCAAAGAGAGTTAGCAACTTTACAAAAAGAGTTACAAAAACCAGCAAGAAAATTAAGAGAAATTTTAGATGAAACTAGAACTACTTTTTTAAAAATACTTCCAAAAGATTCTTTAATTAAAGATACTTTATCAAAGAACATTAAAGGATACATGAGAAAATCTTTTGCTATTTTTACTAATCCTAATTATGCACCAGATGAATCTTCGGCTATATTTAAAGATGCTGTTAATTTTGTAAAAAGAATTATTTCTAAAAATATAGATTTAAAAGAAACAGCTATTAAAATGGCTAAAAGAGATGGTACTAATTTAGCTACTGCTACAGAACAATTAGCAAAAGATCAAGTTAATGACATTTTAAGATATGCTAAAACAGACAACAAAGATCCAATACAAATATTAACTAATATTTCAAAGAAAAAATTAAGATCAGATAATTTAATTGTTACTGGAGAAGAACTACCAGATGTCATTAGAAAAGTTTTAGGTCAAGAAAATGATTTAAGAAATACAGTATTACAAACTATCTCTAACATATCAACGCAATCTACTTATAAAACAATGTTTGATAGACTAGGAGAAATGTTGTTAAGACAAAATGTTTTATTTAAATCAAGAGAAGCTGCTGAATTTGCTTTAGGAATCACACCTGGAGGAAGAGGTATAAGACAAGTTGGTAAGATTGATGGTCTTGGTTTATTAAGATCAAATACAAGTGAACTATTTGGTTCGATAGATGCTGTGGAAAGATTAACTAGTTTGAAAGGACCCCTAGATAGTTTGGCTTCTTTACCTCTCTATAAAAACTTTTTACAATTTAAAGTTGGAGCTCAATATGGAAAAACAGTGCTTTCTCCAGCTACGCAAACAAGAAATTTTTCTTCTGCTGGTATGTTTGTTATGAACAGAGGACTTATTGGTAATAGGTCTTCAGTTATGGAATCAGTAAAAATGGTTGCTGATGATATTTTTAATGCTGGTAAATTAGGAGCAGATGCAGAACTTCGATTAATAGATAGTATTGAAGAAGGAATTAAATATGGAGCTTTAGATGAAAACATTGTTGCTTCAGAACTAGGTGCTGTTTTAAGAGCAATAAGATCCAGAGCTATTAAAGATACAGATGGCCTAACTAAATTTTTAGAAACAAAAGGATTATTAAGAGGAGCAAGCAGACTCTATGCTGGTGGTGATAACGTTTGGAAATGGTATGGATATAATTGGTATAAATCTTTTTTAACTGATTATGCCGGTGGTAATTTAAATAAAATGAAGCAATGGTTTAAAAATGTTGCTGGACAAGAATTTGATCCTAAAAATTTATTAGGCCAACAAAGAGGATTAGAAGAAGCAATCAAAGAAGCTTCAGCTTGGTATGTAAGAAATACAATGCCGACTTACAGTTTAGTTCCAAGATTAATTCAAGCTATTCGAACATTACCTATTGGTAACTTTGTATCTTTTCCTTCTGAAATGATAAGAACTACAATCAATACAACAAGAGTTAATTTAAGAGAAATAGCTTCTAATGATAAAGTATTAAGAGAAATGGGTTACAGAGGATTATTAGGTCAGTTCACTGTTTTAGGTGGAGCATCAGTTGCAGCTAAAGGTATATATAGCACAGCTACTGGAGTTGGCCAAGATTTAATGGAAGCTTATAAAATGTATGTAGCTCCTGAATTTCAAAGAAACAGCGATATTATGGCTATATCAAAACCAGATGATAAAGGTAGATTTAAGATTATAGATCTATCTTCTTTTATGCCATATGACACAGTAACTAAACCAATTGAAGCTGCATTTAATTTAATGCAAAAACAAAAATTAAATCCACAAAGTATTGATAGATTTTTATTTAACTTTGTATTTAGTAAAGATGGACCTTTTGCAACTTTATTAGAACCTTTTGTTAATAAAACAATTTTTTATGAAACGGTTTCTGAAGTTCTTTCTAATAAGAAAAAAGAAGGTGGCCAAATTTATAGTGACCTAGATGACTTTCCAGAAAAATGGGAAAAATCATTTAAACATATTGTAGGAACAATAGAACCTGGAGTATTTACTCTTGCAAGACAACTTTACTATGGCTTTAGAGAAAAGTTATCACCAACAGGACAAAACTATGATTTAGAAGATATATTGTTTGGATTAGGAACTGGAGTTAAACCACAGAATGTTGATTTAAAAAAAAGTATGGAATTTGTTTTAGCTGATTTAAAAAATATTAGAACAGATGCCCCAGATACAAGTACTATGTATAGATTTAATCAAACAAAAGATCAAATTATTAGTGACTATATTGATATACAAAGAAATGCATTTAGAGAACAACAAAGAATTCATAACGCATTAAAGACTATGATCGATTTAAATTTAGATGAAGATTATATTTATGAAGAAGCTAAAAAAAGGAGTATGTCTAGAAAAACAATTGATAAAATTTTGGATGGTGAATTTGTACCAATAAAATATTCTAAATCAAGATTTGAAGAAAAAATTATTAACACAGAAGATTTTCTTGAACAAAAAGGTAGAAAAGGTAAAGACGCTTTTGTTAAAGATGAAGATGCTTTATTTCCTGAATTTGAATTAGATGAAGTAATAGATGATTTAAATGAAATAGATTTATCCAAACCTTTTCCTTATGATGTACAAGAAGAAAAAGGTATCTCAACTATTCAATTAAAGCCAGTACCACAACAAACGTCTCAAATTCAAACACCACCTCTTCCTATTCAGCCACAGCCTGCTATAACGGCATCTACAGTACCTCAACAAATAAACCCAATTACAGGCTTGACAAGAACAGAGCAAGCATTATTGTCGCCTGAAGAACAAGTTATAAGACAACAACAAAGAAGTTAAATGGCAATTGAACCAAAAACACAAAGAGAACATATCATTTCCCTGTACGGACACGTTACAGGTGTGAAAAAAGATGTATACGCAATTAAAAAAAATCAAGGTCATATTCACCAGGACATTGAGAAATTGGGCGGTAAGATAGACAAGATCTATTGGGTTCTCTTAGCGGCAGTGGGAACAGTCGCGATGTCATTATTTAAAATATTTTTTTCATAATGAAAAAAAATCTCCTGGTCCATAAACATTTAATTGTACGCGCCGAATCAAAAAGTCCTCCAAAGGACGAAGAACACATTGTAGATTGGATGAGAGAATTTGTAGATAGCATAGGAATGAAAGTATTAATGGGTCCTTATGCAAAATATTTAGACGTACCTGGCAACAGAGGTTTAACCGTTGCAGCAATAATAGAAACTTCACACATCGTAATGCACACTTGGGACGAACCTGTTCCTGCAATGATACAATTTGATGTGTATTCTTGCGGTGAATTTGATGAAAATGATATTTGTAAAAAGATTGCAAAAGATTTTGATTTGACTAAAATAGAATATAAATATCTAAACAGAGAGACTGGACTTATGGATATCTCTGGAGGCATTTTAAACTATAGAAAATGAAACTTACCGCAAATATAACTTTGGATGAGCTCACCAAGTCACAGGTAGCCGAGAGGAAAGGAATTAACAACAATCCTAATCCTACTCAAATAGAAAATTTAAAAGCATTGGCAGTAAATATTTTACAACCAGTGCGTAGTGAGTTTGACAAACCTCTTATTATTAGTTCTGGATTTCGATGTGCAGAATTGTGCATAGAGATAGGATCAAAAATTACCAGTGAACATTGCGCAGATAATAAATCAGCAGCAGCTGACTTTGAGATTCCAGGAATAGACAATAAAGTATTAGCACAATGGATAAGAGATAACCTTATTTGGAATCAATTAATTCTTGAGTTCTACAAAGAAGGAGAACCGTCATCAGGGTGGGTCCATTGCAGCTATTCAACAGATTTAAATAAGAAAGAATCATTAATTGCCTACCGAGAAGATGGCAAAGTAAAATACAAGCCCTGGTCTTGACATTCACAAATATATAATTATATATGTTGCAGGTGCACAATAATGTGGCCTACAAATCTTGCTTAACAAGGAGGTTTTATGACAGCAATAGATTTAATCAATAAATTTAACAAAGACGTTTGGAATCATTCAGACAAAATTTTTGGAGATGTTTTTGATAACATGTTCAGCAATATGTCTATGAATTCAGCTATGAAGTCTTTTCCATTTTACAATGTAGTAAAATACGGAAAAGGTGAATATGGCATTGAGTTAGGACTTGCAGGCTTCAATAAGAAGAATGTTAAAGTTCAATACAAAGATGGCGTTTTAACAATCTCTGGCCAAGTAGACGATTCAGAAAAAGAATATGTTGAAAAAGGTTTAGCAGCTAGAAAATTCTTAAAACAATTTTCTCTACATCAAGATGTTGTAGTAAATAATGCTAAAATGGAAGATGGCGTTTTAACTGTTAAGTTAGGCGTTAATGAACCAGAAGAAATCAAGCCAATTGATATAGAAGTTAAATAATAATTTATTGTGGTAGGTTGTCGTTACAGATATAGCCTACCACAATTTCTCCGTTATAAACGTGATAAGTGTCCGGCATATTTTTTGGTTTTAATTTAAATTGTTTTTCTTCTACATTGTGTTCCCACCAACTAGAACAACTAACCCCATGAGTTTCTTCTTTAATTATTTTACCACTTGGTGTTATCAAATGAATAGTTAAAATAAAAATAGTTATTGATTTTAAATCCATTCTCTTATATCCTCCCCTAAAATTTCAGATGCTATATCAATTTTTTTACGTAAGGCTTTAACAATTTTTTCATCAACAGTTTTTTCAGCAATAAGATCAATATATGTTACCGATTTTTTTTGTCCTATTCTATGCGCTCTGTCTTCTGATTGTAATCTTTTTTCTAAATCGTAACCATTAGAATAATAGATTACTGTATTAGCTTGTGTCAATGTAATTCCATAGCCACCGGTTTGTGGGTTACCGACAAAAAATCTTACAGGTGAGTTAGTATCTTGAAATTGTTCAATGTTTTTTTGTCTTTTTTCTGAATCAATTGCACCATAGTATTGAACAACAGAATCATCTCCGTATTCTTTTTTTATTTGTTTAACAATATTTTCAATGTCGTGAATATAATTAGCCCATATGATAGCTTTGCCTTCTACTTCATCAAGTACACTCATTAATTCATCAATTCTATTATTTTTAAGATCAACAATTTCATCGTTATCTAATTTTAAATGACCACAAGTAATTTGATGTAGACGCATCATTTGCGTTAAAACATGTGGTGCAGTGACTGTTTTACCTTTCAAAGAAGTAAGTGCTATTGCTTTCATAGATGCATAATTCTTTTTTTGTTCATCAGTTAACTCAACATATCTTTTAATATAAATTTTATCGGGTAAGTCTAAACAATCTTCTTTTAATACACGGTAAGAAAAATGTTTTAATGATTCAGACAATTCATCTAGTCTTCTGTAAGAAGCAACAATTTGCACTTGTCTACCACCAAAGTTTCTTGAAACCATATGTGCATATCTACTTCTAAAACTATAATAAGATTCAAATCCAAGTAAATTAGAATCTAAAAACTTACATTGACTATATAAATCTAATGGAGATTTAGTAACAGGAGAACCGGTAAGAATTCTTCTGTATTTAGCCATAGAAGCAATTGCAGTAATAGCTCTAGTTCTTTTAGCCGTAGGTGTTTTTATAGTTGTAGACTCATCTATTGCCATTAAAGCTTTGTGAGAACGTAAGAATTTTGTGGCAAATTCTAGTCCTTTTTTAGTCGAAAATGCTTCAACATTCATTACAAGGATGTGAAGGTCATAATCTACATTAAATAATTGCTGATACTCTTTATCCTTTGCTTTAGATATTGAAGCTGTCCATAATATCGTTTTATGAGGTATATGGCTAGGTAAATGAGTAGGAATTTCAGAAGAAAACCAGTTTCTATATACACCTTTTGGTGCTATAATTAGCGCCGAATTTATTTTGCCTTTATCATAAAGCATAGCAATATTATCTACTAATACTTTTGATTTACCCGTACCCATTTCCATAAAGTACGCATACTCTTCTTTATCCCAGGATTTTTCTAACGCAATAATTTGATGTGCGTATGGTTTTGTTTTAAATTTATAGTTCATAATTTTTTATTCTTTCTATTGACATTCATATAATAATCTTTATATAGGTGTCAAGAGAATAATAGAATAAAAGAATGAAAAATAAAATTTTTGAATTATATAAACCAAAGTCTCTTATGGAATTTTTAGAGTTTTCTAAAAACAACCCAGAAGAGAGATTTGTATACGTATTGCAACACCCACCTGCAAATATAAATATTTTAGGTGCATCTGATTTTGGATATTTAGTTATTTGTTTGCCTAATTATGGACCAGATTCACAAATAATATTTTCATCAGCACCGTTTGTATTTAAGATGGGAAAAAATTTACGAGACTTTAGAGAACAAGATTACGTACTATTAACAGGTGATCCAGCAGTGATTGGTATTTCTTGTGCAATAGTTAGTGATAAAACAAATGGTAAATTTAATCTCTTGAAATGGGATCGAAGAGAGGCTAAATACTATCCAATAAATTTCGATCTCTATCAGAAAGGATAAAAATATGAGTGAAGAAAACAAAACATTTAATATTACAGATGAGTTTGAAGCTGACCAAGAAAAGGTAGCTGAAAGAACCGATATAGAATCTTTATCTATGCATGTAGATAAACTTCTTGAGTTACAAAAAGATATAGAAGCTTCAGAAGAAGCTACTAAAAATTTAAAAAAACAATACGACAAGATTAGTTCAGAGGTGATACCAAACATTCTTGCAGAACAAGGATTACAATCTCTGAAACTCGCTGATGGGTCTTCATTAGAAGTGAGTAAGAAGTACAGTTGTACTCTTCCAAAAGATCCTGCAAAAAAAGAAGCAGCGTATAAATGGCTTCGAGACAACGGGTTAGGTGACATCATTAAAAATGAAGTTGCTGTAACTTTCGGTGTCGGAGAAGATAACAAGGCGGAGCAATTGCTTAACCTTGCGGCTGACAATGGTTATGAACCTCAACAAAAGTCAAAAGTTGAGCCAATGACATTGAAAGCCCTATATCGTGAGCGTGTCGAGGCCGGCCTCGACATGCCTTCCGATGTCTTTCATTTATTTATGAAAGATGAAACTAAATTAAGCCGGAAATAGGAGAATAAATAATGGCGAATAGCGAAAAAAGAACGGCGACTCAAGAAACGGGAACCGTGACTAAGATGAAAGAGAACCTACCTAGTATGGATCTCTTTGAAGCTGATGCACATCAAGGTTTTGATAATATGGACCAGAATGATCTGGCACTTCCATTTTTAAGAATCTTGGGTCAGCTTTCACCGCAAGTAAATAAACGTGACGCAAAGTATGTAAATAGTGCTGAACCAGGCATGATTTATAATACTGTGACAGGTGAACTTTATGATGGTGAAAAAGGCATCAACGTAATCCCTTGTTATTACAAGAGAGAGTATGTTGAATGGACTGATAGAGGAGAAGGAACTGGAGCACCTGTTGCAGTTCACTCGGCTACCAGTGCAATAGTTCAAGAAGCTACTAGAGATTCAATCGGTAAAGATAGATTGAAGAATGGTAACTATCTTGAAAATACTGCTTCGTATTTTGTAATGATCTGTAAAGATCAAGGTGCTGAAACAGCATTAATTACAATGAAATCGACACAGTTAAAGGTCAGTAGAACCTGGAATTCCATGATGAATGGATTAAAACTTCAAGGTAAAAATGGCCTATTCACACCACCTATGTGTAGTCATATGTACAATTTAAAAACTGTACAACAATCAAATGACAAAGGTACGTGGTTTGGTTGGACTGTATCGAAAATAGGTCCTGTTACAGACAGAGGCTTATATGAGCAGGCAAAAGGATTTGCTGACAGCGTTAAAAAAGGTGACGTTCAAGCAAAACACACTAAAAATGATGAGAAGAGCGAAGACAATACTCCGTTCTAAAAATAATAAGGGGCTCGAAAGAGCCCCTTACAAATTTAGTTTTGTAAAGAAAGGATACCATGATAACAAAGCAAGAAAAATTTAAATCAATATTTGAAGGACTCAAAATAGCATATGGACAATACCAAAGAGGTGAAAGAGCAGAGAATGGTAAACAAAAAGGTAAGGCATTCATTGTTAGAAAAAATGTTAGTGATGATCTTTGGCACAATCATCTTAAAGGTGAAGGTCCGGCTTTGGGGATTATCCCGATTACAGAAAATAATAATTGCAAGTGGGGTTGTATTGATATTGATCAGTACGATTTTGACCACACTAGCTTCATACAAAATGTACGTAAAGTTAACCTTCCTTTAATCGTCTGTCGTTCTAAATCAGGCGGAGCACACGTTTTTTTATTTACAAAAGATTTTATTCCTGCAGCCACTATGCAGGCAACATTAAAAAAAATGGCAGCAACCTTGGGCTATGAAGGTTCTGAAATATTTCCTAAACAAACAGAAATACTCGTGGACCGTGGAGACACAGGTAATTTTTTAAATCTTCCATATCATAATGAAATGAAAGGATTGCGTTATGCAATTAAAGATGATGGGTCAGCAGCAACTTTAGAAGAATTTTTTGAATTATACGACAAGTATGTTCAAGAAAAATTAGAGGAAGTTAAAATAGAAAAACCAAAAATAGTAGAGGCATTTATTGATGGACCACCGTGTTTGAATAAATTAGCTAAAGATGGTTTTGGTGAAGGTGCTAGAAACAATGCATTATTTAATATTGCAGTTTATTTTAAACAAGCATCTCCGGATTCTTGGGAAGACCAAATTGTACAAGCAAATTTAAAATATATGAATCCACCTTTAAACAATACCGAAGTACAAATGTTAATTAAATCTGTAAATAGAAAAGGTTATGACAAATACAGATGTAAAGATGCCCCTATTAATTCAGTATGTCAATCAGGACTATGTAGAACAAAAAAGTTTGGTGTTGGCTATGGTGAAGAAGAGATGCCATCACTTGGTAGTTTAACTAAATATACATCTAAACCACCACAATGGTTTTTAGATGTTAATGCTTCAAGAATAGAATTAAAATCAGAACAACTTTATAATCCTGGTATGTTTGCTTTAGCATGTTTGGATCAAGCAAATTTAATTATACCTGTATTAAAACCAAAAGATTGGAAACAATATTATTTAAAACCTTTGATGCAAAATATTCAAGAGGTAGAACCACTACAATCATTAGATCCAATGAATGAAATTACAGCACTACTACAAGACTGGACAACTAATAGACAAAACGCAAGAACATTAGAAGATATATTTAATAAACTTCCATTTACAGATAATAAAAGAGAATTTACTTATTTTAGAATGGAAGACTTTTATACATTTTGTAAAAAAAATCATTGGGAATTAGATAAAACAAAAACAGGAAACTTAATCAAACAATTAAAAGTGTTTGTAGATGAAGTAAGAATGGAAATTAAAAAGCAACAACCAAGATTAATAAAAATTAAAACAATGAAAAAAGTTGAAGCATCTGTTTCACAAACAAAATATCAAGAGGAGCATTTTTAATGGCAGCTATTGGCAATAATTGGTATCTAAAACAAAAACTAAAAATACAAGAACTAGAAAACACTGTAGATAAATTAAGAATACACAACAGAATATTAAAAGCAAAACTAAAAAAATATGAAGACAATAATATTGGGACCTCCAGGAACTGGAAAGACAACAACACTATTAAACTTGGTTGATGAATTTATTCAACAAGGTATTAGGCCAAGACAAATAGGTTATTTTTCTTTTACGAAAAAAGCTGCAAATGAGGCTGCGACTCGAGCTGCAGAAAAATTTGAATTGGACAGAGATAATGATTTAGAAAACTTTAGAACTTTACATTCTTATGCATTTAAAATGTTAGGTATGACAAAAGAAAAAATGATGTCTAATTCAGATTACAAAGAGTTTGGAGAAAAATGTGGTATTCCAATCAAGACAGCAAAATATTCATTAGATGATGGTACGTTTAATTCTGATAATGAGTATTTAACTATCATTAACACAGCAAGAGTTAAGAGAATGGACTTATTAGAATATTATGATTCAAGAAGAAACATTTTAGATATTGAAAGAGGTACATTATATTTAATTGCAGAAGAATTAAAAAGATACAAAGAAGAAAAAGGTTTGCATGATTTTACGGACCTATTAGAAAAATTTATTGAAAAAGAGATTGAATCTAAATTTGAGGTATTATTTATAGATGAAGCACAAGACTTATCTTTATTACAATGGGATATGGTTAGAAAGATATGGAAAAATGCAAATAAAACTTACATAGCTGGTGATGATGATCAAGCTATCTTTAAATGGGCTGGTGCAGATGTGGATCATTTTATATCTTTAAAAGAAGAAGTAGATAAGATTAAGACTTTAGATCAGTCTTATCGTATACCAGGTGGACCTATTCATGAACTGTCACAAAAAATAATAAGTAAAGTACAAAATAGATTTGATAAAGAATATAAACCTAGATTAGAAGTAGGTGTTTTAAAAAGATATTCTGATGTAACCCAGGTAGATATGTCAGAAGGAAATTGGTTAGTATTGTCTTCTGCTAATCATTTTTTAGATGATGTTAAAGAATTATGTGAATTAAGGGGTTGGTACTATCAATACAAAGGAATGAACTCCATTAAACTTAAATTGTTATTAGCATTACAAAATTGGGAATCTTGGAGAAAAGGTTCTTTGCTTACGCATATAGAAATAAAAAATATTTATGAATATCTTGGCGCAAATGTAGCAGACGGATTTAGAACCGGTAAGCTATTTCATTCAGAGGAAAAATATACAATGAAAGAATGTCAAGAGAAATATGGACTTCTTACTGATAAAGTTTGGTACGAATCTTTTGAAGGGTTAGACACTATTACAGAAAATTATATTCGTAATATGCGTGCCAATGGCGAGAAGATAAATGCAAACCCTAGAATAATAATGTCAACAATACATGGAGCAAAAGGAGGAGAGGCCGATAAGGTATTGGTGCTACAAGATATAACTAATGCAGCTGTAGAAACATTTCAATATGATCCCGATGAATTACATCGGTTATTTTATACTGGAACAACTAGAGCTAAAAAAGAATTACATATTGTAGATCCAAAAAACTTTGATCGAGCATACATAATATGAAATGTTTTTATTGTAATTTTGAAGTTAGGTGGAACAATGATTTTGATACGGAAGACACATTTCCTGATTCAGAATATGACATTGTTAGTATGTATCAATGTGATGAATGTGATACGTGGTACGAAGTATTTCATCATAAAAAAGGAGAAAAAAAATGACAGACAAAAGTATGTTTAAAGAAACAGCATATGATTCTTTAGAAAAACAGATAGGCGGAAAACATTATAGTATGAAAATTCAACCAGCATACTTTATAAATGAAAACAAGTTGCTTTTCGCGGAGGGGAATGCTATTAAGTATATTTGTAGGCATTCTAAAAAAGGAGGAGAAGAAGATATAAAGAAAGCTATACATTATTTAGAAATGATTCTTGAGAGGGACTACTCATGAATTTTATGATGTTAATTACTATTGTAATATTAATTAATTATTTATTTTTAATAAAATGAATACAGCAAAATGTATTATATGTGAAAAAAGAAATATTGTTTTTGATTGTTTGTATTTTTGCAAACAATGTTACAAAAACATAAAAGGAGAAAAAAATGAAAAAATTAAAAATAAGAAACAAAATATTACAAATAATAGATAAAACAAATGCCTAGAACAATTCAACCACCTTTATTTGCTCCCGAAACAGAATGGGTTAAACCCGAAGAACTAAAAGATTTATCACACTACAAAGAAATAGCTGTAGACTTAGAGACATGTGATCCGGACCTAACGACACTTGGATCGGGGAACGTGGTTGGTCGAGGTCATATTGCTGGTGTTGCCATAGCTGTTGAAGGCTGGGCTGGATATTTTCCTATTGGTCATGAACACGGAGACAATTTAGATAAAGGTTTAGTTTTATCTTGGCTTAAAGATGTTTTTAAAAAAGAAGATACAACATTTATTTTTCATAATGCAATGTATGATGTGTGTTGGTTAAGAGCAGCAGGTATTCAGATAAAAGGAAAAATAGTTGATACTATGATTGCAGCATCATTAATAAATGAAAATAGATTATCGTACAGATTAGATTCACTTGCAAAAGAATATGTTGGTATTGGTAAAGATGAAAAAGTTTTACAAGAAGCAGCGAAAGCATGGACCATTGATGCAAAAAAAGATATGTGGAGATTGCCTGCAATGTTTGTAGGTCAGTATGCAGAAAGAGATGCTGAATCAACTTTAAAACTTTGGCAAAGATTACAATCTGAATTATATGCGCAAGAATTATTTGATATATTTAATTTAGAAACAAAATTATTTCCTTGTTTAGTAGATATGAGATTTAAAGGTGTGAAAGTAGACCTCGAAAAAGCCAATAAAATCAAGGAAAATTTGATATCTCAAGAAAAAAACATACTTCACAAAATTAAAAAACTAACTAACATAGATGTAGAAATATGGGCAGCGGCTTCTATTGCAAAAGTATTTGAAAAATTAAAATTACCTTTTGACAAAACAGAAAAAACTGGAGCACCAAGTTTTACAAAAAACTTTTTAGCAAACCATCCAAATGAAATTGCACAAGACATTGCAAATGCTAGAGAAATAAATAAAGCACACACAACTTTCATTGACACTATAACTAAACATTCTGTCAAAGGAAGAATACATGCTGACATAAATCAAATTAGATCAGATGCAGGAGGAACAGTTACAGGAAGATTCTCTATGTCAAATCCTAACTTACAACAAATTCCTGCAAGGCATAAAGAATTAGGTCCTATGATTAGATCAATTTTTATTCCAGAAGAAAATTGTAAATGGGGATCATTTGACTACAGTCAACAAGAACCAAGAATTTTAGTACACTATGCTAAATTACAAAATTTAGAAGGAGTAGATGGAATAGTAGAAGCTTATCAAAAAGGTGATGCAGACTTTCACCAGGTAGTAGCAGATATGGCAGGC
>Ga0208149_1000473_pt1 | contig 15636 bp, 22 predicted proteins | sample DEB08_DNA_15_FD_184533 | JGI IMG/M metagenome (GOLD analysis project Ga0208149, IMG submission 184533) | Aqueous microbial communities from the Delaware River and Bay under freshwater to marine salinity gradient to study organic matter... | ecosystem: Environmental > Aquatic > Marine > Coastal ... | reverse complement strand
TCATTAGATCGCTCCTGTTTATCTAGCAGGCCCTTGAGTTCCTGTTCCACGTGATTAAGGCATTCTAAGTTGCCCATAAGCTCACGATAATGCTCCATCGACTTAACGTTTCCGTTTTGCATATAGTCGACGCAGCCTTGACGACGTTCACGGAGTACCCGAAACACCGCTTCGGCGATTTTTATTTCATCCATTCAGCCCTCGCATATTATCGTACAACATCTAGGGCATCCTAGCACATGTTGTATAAGATATGCTAGGACAAACTAGATATTTATGCGAGTTCTTAGGGGCATAACCGCTCATACGTCTCGTTGTGAACGGTTACGTCGACAAGAAGACCCCTGTCGTGAGCGATCAGCCAGTCAACAGTGTCCTCGCTGTCAAAATAATGAGGGCGGGCAACGTCGCAATAACTATTTCCGGTTATTGTTGCGCACCCACTTAGTAGCCCGACTGCGCAAGCCACTATCGTCAAGTGCCTCAACTTCATCTTCGACCTCCTTCGCCGTCAAAAGGTTATCTATCCGGTCGTCTTTAATCTCGTCTTCAAGATCGTTCCGACCATCCGCTTTACCACGGAAGTAAACCGTCACGACCGCAAGCAGGGCCGCCCCGATAAACCACAGATACATCTTGATGCGGGCAAGGAAGAACATCACCGGTCACCCATGTTCCACTTCTTCAGACGCTCCATGTCCACCACGCCCAGCGCCACCAGAACGATCAGAGCAAACACTCCCATTATCAGGAGCTTCTGCCACTCCAGCCCACCGACAGTGGCAATCGTCGCAGGGGACGCGATGCTGGCCAACTTTGCCACAGACGAAGCTTGGATTGTCTTGGACTGTGAAACCTTCTTGCGTTCCGCTTTCGGACCCGCTTCTGCGCCGTTCATCCATTCTGTAACCTTAAAGCAAGGGCACATTTTAGGGGAAACTTCGTTATGGCCCATGATGGTGGTAATCGCTGGATATTCCATGCGAAGCTGCGCAATCAAACGGCGCAATGCCCGGTCTTGTTCCGGTGTGAAATTCTCTTCAAACTTATCGTCTTGCGAACCGCCGTGCCCACCCCACAGTGAGATGCCCACAGATGTCTTATTGTGGCCTTTGGCGTGAGCCCCTGACCGTTCAATCGGGCGACCTTCAGTAATGGTGCCATCGCGGTCAATCAAATAATGATAACCGATGTCCGACCACCCCCGGCCTTGCGGAGCAGGGTCCGTGTGCCAGCGTTTACATTCGTCGCGCTTTTCTTCAGCCGACTTATCCGCCCACCACTCAGGGCGTGTCGCCGTGCAGTGAACAATGATTGTGTCTATTTTTCGCATTCTACAAACCTTTCCGCTATTTTGCGGTGTGACGTCAATATAACAACTTTTCCGTTTTTGTCATACACAACGTACTGACCGAGTTTATTAGGCCCTACCATCTTCCTTGATTACGTCCTATCAACCAAATAAAACCGGCCACAACCGCGACGCCTGTTGCCGCAGAAAGAATGCCAACGCACCACTCTAAAATAAGGCGCTTGCGCTCTTCTTTCCGGTAAAGTTCTTCTTTTCGCTGTTTGCGCATCTGTGCTTCAATATGCAAAACCTCTTCCCATGCGGAGGGGCCATATTGAAAACTAATGAAGTTTTTTATCTCCTTGCGCATCTCTTCCATCTTTTTTCTTTGCGCAAAGATTTCAATAGCGGTCTCGTTATCAGACCCTTTAAACGTATACCACGGAGGATTTTTTGCCTTGTCTTCAGCGTACTTAAAATCGCTAAACGCCTTACCCCATTGAGATAATTGACCAGACATGTCTTGTAATTCACGCCCCACCGCAATGCCTTTCTTTATGGCATTATAGGCGCTTGTTGCAACGCCAACGGCTGTTATTGGGTCGATCATCCAGTCACACTAATACCCTATCTGTTGCGGAGCTGTTCTTCCATGTGTTTGATAGTCGCGTTGGCAGCCGCAAGCTCGGCTTTGACCTCGGCCATCTCCTTGAGCAACAACTCGACCTTTTCTCTGAGGTCTTTGTTTTCTTTTTGTAAATTGTCCACTTGCGCCTTCAAACTTTCCCGGAACTCCGCCTTGTCTGCTTTATCTGCTTCTTTTGCCTCCGCAGAAATTTTTGCCTTCACTTGCATCCACTGCCAAAGACCCCCTGTGCCAAGGATGCCTATCGCTGCAACAATAATAGGGGTCCAATCCATCACTTCCTCGTCATTCTTTCCTGTTCATACAACTGCCGAGTAACAAGATTAGCGAGAAATAAGCCCCACGCTATCATGGAAAAAACTATCATAATTTTAGTTTGCATGGCAGTACGAAGTTCAGTGCTGTTATCAAACATACTAAACGTCGAAAAATAAAAAGCTCCCGTAACAATGATAGACATTGTCGTAAGGAGCATGACCATTCTTCTTATCTTTGGTGGTGACCACACCGTCGCGATGATGCAGCCTACACCCATAAATTTCCAAACTGTCGCCGACAACGTCAGCCAACTGTCCATCGGAAAGAGACCTGACAGCACGAAGCTGAAGAGGCCGAACAAGAGAAACTGGGCGGGGCTGTCGGAGTGGACGACCGCGTCCAATGTCTCTTGAACACGCGTCATTTTCTTACCTTTGACGCCGCTAGAAGCAACGGACTTACTGTTGCGCAGATGTTTACGATGGTCCAGACATTATCCATGACCGAACCCAACATCCGAATTTCGTTGATTACAGCATAAATCCAGCTCGTCTGTGCGACAATCAATGCCAGCGCACAAACCCAAGCCAAAATCCAGCCAAGCTTTTCGTCAACGGTCTCTGCCTGACGAATTGGTTTGATTAGATAATACAAACCAAACATGGCGATAAAGATGGGTAAAACATCTACGCCGCCAGAAAAATCATTTAACCATGCCCAATCCATTACGCACTCCGTAGTTTAGAAAACGCCCTTAAATCTCTGTGGCCGAGCAATAGGACTAAACCCCTTAACGACCCCGCCTCGCGCCATGCGCTTGGCCTTGGTTTCACCAGCCTCAGACAGAGCAATAGCCACCGCTTGGTTCTGCGGATAACCCTCATCTCGCAACTTACTGATGTTGCTACTGATTGTTTTCTGGCTCTTGCCCTTCTTCAATGGCATATCAGCACCCCATAAAGTCGGTGCCTTTGATGGCCGCACCCGCACCGCGCATTTTCATCTTGCGCATCTTGTCGCCAGCCATCGGCGCTTTCTTCATTTTGCCAACCATCTCAGGTTTTGGCGCATCCTTCGGCGCAGAGCCGTTAACTTTTACTTTGCGATTTTTCATGTCTGTCTCCTAAATGGACTTAGTTGCGTCGCTTGCTGCATAACTTGCTGCGTGTTTATCGGGCCTCCAAACATGGTCGGAGCGTTGTACTGCTCTGTCGGTGAGCGATTGAAGGAAGACAAGCCGCCAACAACATAATCAGATGGTTTATCCCCATAAATCCTATTCTTTGCGTTCGGGTCTGTTTCCGGCGCTTCTGGAACCAGCGAAGCTATCCTGCCGTTTGTGGCAGGTATCCCGCCGTCCGTGGCAGGTGCCGTCATATCTACATTCGTCATCGACGTCATGCTGTACGGAGTAAAATTATTAATGCTTCTGCCGCTAGAATATTGGTCAACCAAGCTCTGAGCCGCGTCAATCGCCGCCTGATTGTTTGGAGCGTGTTGCTGCACAAACGCCAAGCGGTTCTTTGCAATCTCAGGATTGGCTTCCATCAAAGCGTTGTTATAGCCAATCTGGCTGGTATTAAACGTATCGTGAGCTGCCACATACTCTGGATTGCTAACAACCCCCGACGCCCAGTCGTTCAAATGCCACTGAGCAAAATCATCACCAGACTGCATGTTGTCCAAAGCGCCTAAATCTCTTGCCGCCTCATACAAAGCTTTCTGAGTTTGACGCTTGGTGCCATCCGCAAACGTCAGCAAAACCATGTCATTACCGAGCTGCTCGTTTTTACCAACGTTCAAGTCCGTCATTTTGACGTCGCCACCCTCGGCATAACGTTGCGGATACGCGTAATTTAGGCTCTTTCCCATCATTGCTGTGGTCCCCCTTGGTTACGCTGCTTCAAAAGCTCGCGGTCCATGGCAGACTGAATACGAGCCTGCGTCTGTTTCTCTTGCGAGGCCAAACGTTGCTGGAATTGGTTCGCCCGCAATTGCTGACCCTGCGCATCCAACTGGACCTTGGCTTGGTCGATCTGGTTGTCGGCCTGATCCGCTTGAGCTTTTTGCTGCAATTCGGCTTCCTTGAGCTGAACCAGTGGGTCCGGGGCCCCCGCGCCAGATAGCTGTTGCGACAATTCGCGAACCTGTTGCAAACCTTCCGCTACAAACTGAGCCGTCATCTGCTCCATTTGCAGCATCTGTTCGTCGTCCGCAGGCTGACCGCCTTGTTGCTGAACCATCTGCAAGTATTGCTGTGCCGCCTGCTCGCGAGCCGCGATCTGGACATGCTCCATAACGTGCTTTTGCAGATTGATAGCAACCGGAGGCATCTGAGCAACCATCGGTGTCGCCCCAAAAGTAAGGTGAGCCATGATGTGCGCCTGATGGTTCTGACCCTCAAACGCCGTCATCGGCAACTGATCCAATGCGTTGATGTTCTCTTGCGCCGGATCAAGCGGCTCTGGGATTTCCGCAGGCGTCGCCTTCATCAAACGATCCACGTCCGCTACGCCCAAAGCTTCATACATGTCACGGAAAACCTCGTGCATGTTGTGTATCTCTGGTGCTTGGGCCGCGAGCTGTAATTTGGTCTGCGCGAGCATAATCCGCTGCGCTTGGCTAAAGACATTCGGATTGCTGACCGGAATAACGTCCACGCGGTCGTCAAAGTCTTCCGCCATGATCTTCTGGTCACCGCCCGGAACAGAGTACGGATACTCCTGTGGCAGGCTCTCAGACATCACGCGAGCAAGAATTTTAAACTCCTGACGCATCGCATAGTGCAAACGCTTATGCACTGCGCTCATGACCCGCGAGCCTTGTTCCATCATCGCAATGGTCGTGCCCACCGGAGCCTGTTGATTGCCGTCGCCAACCTTCAAATCAGTGATGGTCGCAAACCGCTGACCCGCCTGAACCACAAAACCCAACAGGTTAAATAGCGTCTGGTCAGGCCCCTTGAACGGCAGCGGCATGAGGCTATCCCGAATGGCCCCACCGGGAGCGTCCACGTCGCGGAACTCACCGGGCTGCAACGGATCATCGTCATCCCGAATACGCAGTCCACGGGCCTTGAAGCCCGCAGGGAGGTTGGACAGCGTACCGGCATCGATCAATTGTCGCAGTGCCGCCGTGGCGGTCCGTGACAGACCACCAATCGTGTGGATCAAGCCAAGGCCATAGAAGCCAAAGCCCGGCAGGAACTTGTAGTGCGTGAAATACTGAATTTTCTTCTTCAGCTCGTCTTCTTCACGATAGTTCCGACGAATGGACAGGATTTGCCCATTATCCAATGACATTGTGACAATGTAAGGAACGCGGATACCCGTTGGTTCCCCGTCCTCGTCGACCTCTTCATAACCTTCAAGGTCCAGATCAACATGGCATTCCAAAATCGTGCAGTCATAATCGATCTGGCTAGGCTCGATGCCGTCAATGCGGTCAATCGTGTCCTCAACCTCGTTTAATTCCTTCTGCGCAGGAATAACCTCAACGTCCAAATACGTGCCCGCCAACTGACGCTTGCGCAAATCATTCAGCGACATCCGCACAACTTGCGTGATGTTGGGGCATGTTTCGAGGTCCGCGGTCTCATACGGAACAATCAAGTTCTCCGCAGGGACAAACTTGGATACCGCACGACCTAGCGTCTCGTCATAGTACGTCTTCTTGAACGTCGAACCCGCCAGCGGCAGATAGAACAGCATCTGGTCCATATCCGGCGTGTATTCTTCCATCACATTCGTGATGTAGTAGTTCATAAACGTCTTAACGCGCTGCGCTTGGGCAACTTTAGCGTTGGTTTCGGAACCCATCACAATCGTGCGGACAGGCCCCGAAGGTGGTAAAAGCTCATTAAATGCTTGAGCTTGAAACTGTGTGGCAGCTTCCGCCAGCAAAGGGTGGGTAACGCCAGTCGCGCCACGGAAAGGCTGCGTCCGCTCCTCGTAGGTAAAGCCCAAAAGCTCTAAACCATCCTTGTAAGCGTCTTCCCATTCCTGACGGCTCGCCTTGTTGGCGTCATACTCGTCCAGCAATTCGCCCGCAATCCGTGCCAGCTCGCGATCCGGCATCTCTTCCGCCAAGTTCGCATAAAAATCTTCGTTCATGCCGCGCTGATCCTGCGGCTCAAAATCAATCTCAACACCGCCGTCTTCAGTCGGGTTAATGCCAATCTCACCGACGTTCTCAGCTTCAATCATCGCCATAACGTCGTTGTCAGCCTGCGGAAGCTCAATCTCCAGCTCCGCGTTCAACTCGTCCTCGTTAAGCTGAGACGGCACCGCCGTGTCCATCAAACTGCTCTGGTATCCATTGCGTGGTGTTGCCATCTAACTCTCCCTGATACCTACTGATAGTTCCGGTATTTGCGTGGCGAAATACCCATAACTTGTCTCGTGGTATCAAAATAACCCTGCTCATTGCGAGGGAAGTAAACATCGGGCCCCGTAGAAGGTGATACAAAGTTCCGTGGGGCGCGGGGCTGATCCGGGGCAGGCGTCGTCTGCTCCGAAGGCGAACGCCCCATAATCACATCCAACTGCCGAAATATCTCCGAGTCAACCATCTGCGTCAATTGCTGCGGCGTAGCATCAATACCCGCCTTCATGAATATCTGACGACCAACTGCATTGTTCCGCTGATCCATCGCAACGTCCCGCGCATTCTGACCACCCATAGGCCATGGCGCAAAACGATCCAAAAACTCATTGAACGTCCCAGCACTCTCCGCCGTCTCCGGGCCATACTCCTGTGCCGCAATCGCCGAACCCAACATATGACCCCGCGCATCCTCTAACTCAGGATACGTCGGCATGTCATGACGCGGACGCGCCATCCGTACACTCTCCGGCTCGCTACCCGTCGGAATAACCATCTGACCCAACTCAGGGTCCATCTGCGACGGATAATCATAACGCTCAATTAACTGCTCCATAAAGCTCGGGTCTGAACCATAGAGAGCCGCGGTCCGCGAACCACCGACCCGGGCACTCTCCCGGAGTCCCGCAGTCGGATCATCACCAGTCAGCTTGTCGTACAAGACAGTCATCATGCCCTCTTCTTCGGGCATCTCTTCCTGAATTTCTTGCGGCAGGTAATCCAAATAGGCGGGGTCTGATCCGGGGGCCGTGGTCTGTAGGTCAATAAGCGTGACGTCGCCGCCATCCTGCATATAACGAACAGGATCGTGCCCAGCCGCACCTAAATTAACCGCAGACTTGTACATATGGACGCCTTTCTGGTTTAATAATACACTCGCACTCTAGCAGAGTTTTGTTCATCTTCCCAGTCATCAGTTGGTAGCTGGACAAAATTTCCTTGCCTATATCGCATAAGTGCCTGCGTCATACTATCAACCAAATCATCATGTTCCCCATTCGGGAACGCCGCTACTTCCTCTATCATCTCATCAGCCCACGTCTCATCGGGGGCCCAAACCATGCCAGCCTCAAACAAGGGTGACACACTATGTACTCTTGATACCTTATCGTTACCACGGCTCGGAGTAAAGTTAACAACGGGTATCCCCATATTGCGCAATTCATGCGTCAAAGGCATACCACTCGCCTTCGCCTCAACAATTACCGTGTCAGGCTCCCAAAATTTGTACTCATCCAAGGCGATCTGCTTCAACTCGGGGAAATCCCATCTCCCCTTCTTACTGTCCAACAATATTAAGTTGGGCCCCGAACCACCCTCGTTCGGATAAAATACACCCCACGTCGTAATCGCACTAAAGTCCGCCGTTTCCCGCTTACTAAACGCCGTATCGTAACTCTGGATCACATACTCCAACTGCGGAACCTTCGGCTTCTCCCAACAACGCCACCACTCACGCTTGATAATCGCGTTCTCTTCACCCGTAGGATTTTGCTGATACTGCGCGTTCCACTTAGACGGAGGAATAGATGCGCGGACCGCGGTCAAATCTTCCAAAGACCAAAATTCTGGCCAGCACGGAGTCCCATCCTCAAATATCGCAGGAAGTTCTATAACTTCCCATTGATCCGCTAACGGGTCTTTAGCCATCGCCTTCAACAACTGACCCGTCATGTCCTTCTCTGACCACCGGGTCTGAACCAAAACAATCGACCCACCCGGCTGGAGACGTTGTCGGGGGCCCCCAGTGTACCAATCCCAAGCATCGTCAAAACCACTGCTCGACATCGCAGTCTGCTCCGAGTGCGGGTCATCGATAATCACCAAGTCACCACCACGACCAGCCAAGTTCGAGCCAACACCAACAGCGTAGTACATCCCACCTTTGTTCGTGTCCCACCGGCCACTCGCCTTACTGTCCGCAGCCAGACGAACCTCCGGGAAAATCTCCTTGAACTCGTCGCTCTCAATCAAATTCTTCGTCTTACGGCCAAAGTTAACCGCCAACTCGGTCGTGTGCGTCGCCTGAATGATCTTCATTTTCGGATTACGGCCCATCATCCACGCCGGGAACAAATACGACGCAAACTCCGACTTCGTGTGACGAGGAGCCATGTTGATTATGACCCTCTTTAACTCACCACGGGCCACGCGTTCTAACTTTTCAGCAATGATTTTGTGATGACGGCCCGCGATGAAGTCAGGCCAAACTGTTTTCACGAAAGTTAAAAAATCATTTTGGCACTTTTCGTTAGCTTCAATCTGCGCCAATCGAAGCTCAAGCTTTAGTTTTTTCTCTTCTAGTGCCGGATTATTTGCTGCACTCATGGGGGCCCCTAGCTAACTTTTGATACGCAGTTTTTCGTGTTCCACGTGGAACAAAATGCGGATGTTTCACGTGAAACATAGCACGGAATATATGCGATTTTAACCGCAAATATATAACAGTTAAAGCCGATACGAAAATTTAGGTAATTATTCGAGAGAAACATGGCCCTAGCCACCGTGACCGGGGCGCGGGGGCGGGGGTCGCGGCGCGTCGATTTCGGCCTTCGATCTGCGGTTTTTGACCCGATAGTCAGGGGCCCCTGCCCGTTTTTCTCGGCCCTCTGATGTCGGACCGCGGTCCAGCAATCGCGGCGCTTGCCGGTCGATCCGGTGCCCGCGGATCGTGGCCCGATGCCCTCGGCGCTGGGCTAATTGCCACCGGCTGGGCTGCTCGATCCATGCAGCGCGGCGGGCGGATAACTGCCACCGGCCAGCGATAACCGCCACCGGCTGGGGGTGCGCGGGACGCGGCCCGTACGTTTTGCCATGGGGGCGCGGCCCTTGGCCCGCCTTGTTTAACTGTTAATCACCAGACATAAAAAAGGCCGCCCGAAGGCGGCCAGCGTTGCGCGGTGGCGCTGGTTTAGCTGTGGTCAATACTGACGATAATATCGCCGTCGCGGATCATGTCTCGGACAGTGTCTCGGATTTCAACGTAGCCGGTATGGTCACCCTCTAACCGCTCGACGCGGTCGCGTAGGTCTTCCAGCGGGCGGCATTGCTCGACGGCATCGTCAATCATCCTTTCCAGCTCGGGCCGGATAATGGCCAGCAACGCGGCGGCGGCCTCGTCGCGCTGGGTGCGTATGCTTTGAATTTCGCCGCTCATCTGGTTAACGCTGCGCTCGATCCGCTCGGCATAGTCGCGCAGGTTTTTGAGATCATGCGCGGCTGCGTCGAGATCGTGGGCAAGGTCGGTCTGGTCAGTCAGTCGGACATTGCTTGCGATTGCGTGTAGGTGGTCGGGGTTTGTTTTTAAGTCGATCATGGCTTGCGCCTCCGTAGTTGTTAAAAGTTGCGACGGGTTGCCCCCCGTCGTCTGCGATTATATGCGATAACTTTTGAAAAAGTAAAGCCGCAAAAGAAAAGGCCGCCCGAAGGCGGCCAGTTGCTGCGATGCGCTGCCCCTAGTCAAAGCGGGCAATCTTGGCGGGACCGTCCAACCCGTCGCGGATCGCGACTATCCCGTAGTCGTAAACATAGCAGAAAAACCGCCCGTCAAATCCAAAGCGGGCCAGCGGGGCCATGTCCGGATCGTCCGCAAATTCGCTGCGATATGTCCCGTCGACGTCGACCGATCCGCCGAAGGGATAGCAAAAGCCGCCCATCTGATATTCGGCGTCCATGCCGTCCGCGATGGCGTCCAGCGTTAACGGCTCGCCGCTATTGCTGGCCATGATGCAGGCCGCGCAGAAAAAGTCGGGGATGATCCCGCAAGCTTCCAGAATGTCGCCGGGCCGGGCCGATCCGATGCGACGATCCGCGGCAGGGTTTAGGACACGATCCAGCACAAAGTCGCTGGGGCGGATTTTCAAGGTGTGAATGTTTGCCATGGTTTGGCCTCCGTAGGTTTCAAGTTGCCGGGCTTGCCCGCCCGGTGTCTGGGATTATATGCGATAACTTTTATAAAAGTAAACCCCCATAAAAAAGGACCGCCCGAAGGCGGCCCAGTCACTACGGCGGCGCGGTAGTTTTATGCTGCGACCTTGTCCAGCAATGCCCCCGCTTTACGCTCGATTTCTATGCGGGCGTCTTGGTGGGGAATGTCGCGGGCGATTGCGGTAATCGCTTGCGCTGCATCCCATACGGTTTCAACAGGGCGGCCCTCTTCCTCGATGTGGCGGGCTGCCGCTGCCTTGGCCAAACGTCCAGACAATCCGGCGCGTTTAGTCAAAAACGCAAGGCGGTCGTCGTCATCGCTCGCAACTTTGGCGGCCTTGGCTGCCTGCACACCCTCGACAAAAGTCGCTGTCGATCCATTGGCAAACGATTGCAACGCAGGGCGGGCCTCCGCTGCGAAGCGATCCGGCGCGAATTTAGTGTGACGGATTTTAATTTCGTGGAAATTTTCAACGCCCCAAAGGTTGCGGTTCATACAAACCCCGCGCAGATACATCGCCGCAATGCCTGCGGTCTTGCTGCCCGTCTCACTGTTCCAAGCGTAAAACCCGCGGAACATCAAATCGGGCTCGCCGTTGGCAAGCTTGCCCACCTCGATGGGGTTGCGGTCGTCAACAAGGAAAACAAAAACGTCGCGGTCGGATGCAAACAAAGTCGTCGTTTCCATGCTCACGGGGATTTCTGGATCATAAACGGCCAAACCGTTGCGGCTGCCGGTCATCATGCCGGGCACTTTCCAGCGACCGCCAGACGCGTCAACCAAGTTTTTGATCGGTTCCAAAATTTCCCAGTCATAAATCCGGCCATAATCGGGGCCAGTTGCTGCCCGTAGTTCGCCGCCGTCTTGTTGGTGCCCGTAAACTTTGACCAGCTCGCGGCCTCGGTTATAGCGCAAACCCCATTGGATACAGTCCGCCGCCAATGGCGCGGGCAAGTCTTTTAAATATCCAGACGGTGCGCCCGCCAGTTGGGCAAGCTGTCCAAAGCTCCAATTGGTCGGGGTGTTGATATGCTCGCGACCGTTGTCGTCGTCATATTCAACAAAGATATTTCCGGCGCTGGGGCTGCCCTCGTCGATGTCGCCAACAATTTTCATTTTGTGGGTGTCGACTGTGCGCGACGTCATGCGGTGGGCGTCGATTTTTTTATAGGCCAGCATATCATCAAGCGATAAAAACTTTTGATCGTCTGGGCGGCTAAACCACTGCGACGAAACTGCGCTGTTTCCGATACCATGGGCGAAAGCGTTGGTTGTGTAAGTCATGATTTTTTTTCTCCGTAGAAAGTTAAAAAGGCAGGCCATTGCCCGACCTGCCTCTGAACTGTCGCATAAAATCCCATAGGGCGCAACATAATTTTTAAAAAAGTTATTCCGCGCCAATATCGCCCGCAACATGGTGGCGGATGATCGACCGCGGCGGCAGTGACTTGGCAAAGCGCCGCACCTTTTCCGCGTCGGTCTCGTCGGGCTGGTCGCTGTTTGCGGTTTGATCCCACCAAATCCGGCAGTTGCCCGCGTCGGCATAGCATCCCCCGCGCTGGGTCGGATCGGCTGCCTTTTTCTTGCTCGGCCCATGCGCTGTAAATCCGATGATGTAATCACGATCCCGACGCGCACAAAGTGGATCGCCGTTTCCACACTGGGCGCAAGATATGTCGCGATATTCTGCGGGGCATCTTACAATGGTTTTTCCGTGGGGTGCTGCCGTCTTGCGACCGTGCCAAAATGTTTCGGGCACGACCACCACCGTCGGAACATAATCCGCCGCAATGTTGGCGTTTTCTAAATATTCCGTTGAATAGTTTATAACCGTCTTGCCCTCCCAGTGATTTCGAAACCACTGGTTCCAATGAAAATGCGTGTAGGTAAACGAGACGCCCTTGGGTGGTACAGCATCCAACAACGCGTCAAAATATTCCCAATCTATTTCGGCCGCGCCTTTACCACTGCAATTCATTTTGCAATCGCTTGGGCAAGTTGCGTATTTCTCGCCACTGCCCGCCCGATAAGTTACCGCGATGCCTTTGGTTTTTTTGGCCCGACTAATTTCTACAGTCTTTAACATGGTTTGCCCTCCGTAGGTATAAGACATATCGCATACTATACGACATAAAAAAGCCCGCAGTCAAGCGGGCAATTTTTTCAAAAGTTATCTTCGCCTTTTGCGGATGCGCTGCTGCGGTCGTTTCATCGGTCGCCCCCGCTTTTGTTTCTCTTCCCATTCGCGGACCTTTTCGGGGCCATGTTTCAGATATGCCCAAAGCTTTGCAATTATCATCATCCGTCGTCACCCTTGCCGTTTTCCGGTTCGTTTATGAAAGTTCACAATTCTCCCGCAAAAAGGCCCCTTCAATCCTTCGCAAATGTAAAAGTCTGGGGTCTCTGTGAGAATTTTATACAAGTTCAAATTCTCGTCTCTGTAATACCTTTCCATCATCCGTCGTCCCCCCAGTCTTTTTGATCCCCGCGCTCTTCGGCTTGCTCATATCCCGCACGATAGGCCGCAATCTCGTCTTTGGTCATGTCGCGCATGTCGACACGGTCGCTCGTATAACTGCCGCCTTTGTAATAGTGCGGCGTATATCCACGGCCATACCAAAAGTCTGCGCCGCCCCGATCAAACGGGCCGCCGTGGCGTTCGTCGTATTTCTGATCCATCACGCGGCCTCCAGTTCAAGACCGGCACATGCCATGGCGTGGCGAACGGACGCGGCATAGATGTCAAACGCATCTTGCTTGCGCAGGTTTGAGTTGACCTCCAGCCCGTATCGAACGGCATAGCCAAAAGAAGTTTGGAACAGCTCAACCGACGCTGCCCCGTCGATTTCCGTTTTCATCAGTTGTTTAAGCATCTCATATCCTCCGTAAGTTAAAAGAGACTATGGGATGTTATGCGATTATCTGGGACTTATCAAGCCAAAAATTGTTTCCCAGTCGGGATCGCCTTCACACTCGAACAGCGGCTCGACCTCCATGCCTGCCAACTTCAGGTCCATTGCGGCGCTGCCCGGATACAAAAACACACGCTGCGGCATAGTTTTTGTTTTCTTTTTCAGCACCAAAACCCACGCACTGGCATGAGCATGGTTTGAAAGCCAAGCGACTTGGTGGGGACGCAGCTCGACGGCTTTGCCCCCCGTCGCCTTCAGCTCAACAAAATGAAAGTCTCCGTCTTCGTCACAAAGCAAGACGTCAGGCACCCCGGGCATCGCCCACGTTTCAAGCCTCGTCGCTATAATCTTCCGCGAACTCTTCGTCAGCCCCCGCTTCATCATTTGCCAAAAGTCTGACTCGCGCTTTGTCGCGGTTCTGGGAATTGTTTTGTCCTTCGGGAGTAACGTCGATAGTGATCGGGGCATATTGGTTTTTTATCTCTTCAAGGGCCTTCAGCACATCTTCCTTGCTCATGCTGTCGATGCTGCCGTGGCGGATTTCTGATTTGCTCACATAGATGTCGCCCTGCGCTTGCCCCCGTCGATACTCAGCTTGGACTGCTGCCGAATATGCGCCGTTCTGCAAAGCCATATCACGGATGGTCTGCAAATCTCGCAGGTGTCGTTGGTAGGTCACGCCATACTTTTCGTCCAGTTCGGCGCGATAAGCTTGGATGGCTGCAACAACATGCGGGCTTATGTGTGGATTGGTTAGCTCATAGGCCCGACTATGGGCAGAGCTTGCGGGATAGCCTGCATTTATGGCCGCTTCCCTCATTGTGATCTGTCCGTCTTTCGAGACAAGCTCTTTTACAAACAGCTCTTGCTTGCGTGTCAAAGGTTGGGCCTTGGTAGCCCGTGGTCTTCCGCGTTTTCTTACAGGGGCCACAGGTGTGGATTTTGCGGTGTCCCCTTGTCTTCTTCGAGCCATGGCATTCTCCAGTTAATTAGAGGTAGTTTAGCTTAAATTAGCCCCTTTGTTTATATAGAGCCAGAAAAAAAATTCGAAAAAATTTTCCCACGACCCCCTTAACGCAGTCTTGCCCCTTGCTGGTTACACAAACTCTGGTTTCGTTACATTTTATTTTTTCTGTTTATGAAACTTGTAAGTCTATATATATAAAAGACTTTTTGTCCAAAGTTACACGGTTACGCCGGTTACGGGCATATTCACTTTCACCTTCGGTTTGGATTTGAGGTTCTATATATAAGAAAGCGTGTTTCTAACAAGACCCGTGGTCCGCGGTTCATTGTGCGCTCCAGACGCTCATGTTGTCGTCGAGCATTTTTTTGAGGCTTTGTATTCTGGCGATTGATCCGTGGGCCAAGTTCCGTGGTTGGCTTCTAGCGAACGTAGCGACCCAAGACGGGGAGGTTGGTGTGTGCATGACGTCAGTGAGGGTATGTGCGACTGCTTCGAATACGTCGCGTTGTGTTGCGCCGTGTTCGACTTCTCGTGCGATTTCTGCGGTCAGTTGCAATTGGATGGAAGTGATGTAGTCGATGGTATCGATCATGGGGAGAGCCTCCGTGCAGGATTATAATTTAATAAAATATTATTTTATTTTTACACGGAAGGCAAGTTGTTTAGAAAGGCGGCTCTTGCCCCGCATACTCGGGTTTCCACGGTGTTGGTTTGTGATCCGCGGGCTTTGAGGAAGAGGTGTGGTTCTTAGGTTTTGGCTTGCGGACCCCGAGCTGATCGAGGTCCGCTTCGATCCAGAGTGGGAGTTCAGTCGTCGGTGTCATCATCGTCGACGTCCCATAGTTCGGGCTGTTCTGGTTCGAGTTCGTCTTTCCAGACTACGCCGATGACGTATGTTGAGTTGAGGCAGATGGTTGTGTCGTCGTCTTCGAGGATGATGTGGACGTATTTATCGTCCCAAGCCCATGTTTTGACGTCTCGATAGACCAGCGGTTGGTTTTGTCCTGATGCTGGGTGCATGTTTACTGTGAGTGCTTTCATTGTTCTTCCTCCGCGATGTACACGCGTTTCATCGGCTTTGTTTTGAAGAAGCCTTTGTATTGTGGATGTTGGTGCATGAACAAACGTGCGTAGAGCGCGATGTAGTCATTGCTGATTTTGTAGTCGTCTCCGGTGGTGACGATCATGGTCTCCCACCGGATGCGATTAACGATTAGCCAAGCGGACAAGCGAGAGTGTCCTCGCTCGATA
>Ga0208149_1000472_pt1 | contig 15637 bp, 15 predicted proteins | sample DEB08_DNA_15_FD_184533 | JGI IMG/M metagenome (GOLD analysis project Ga0208149, IMG submission 184533) | Aqueous microbial communities from the Delaware River and Bay under freshwater to marine salinity gradient to study organic matter... | ecosystem: Environmental > Aquatic > Marine > Coastal ... | reverse complement strand
CACGGTTCGCCACATCTGCATCTCAAAAAATAAGTTGAATGGTTGGCATGGTATGATAACATCACACATAGATGTTCACAGAGGAGTGTATTACTAATGTTGTTAGATTGGCCTATTATGGAGGTATATACTGAAGAGTCTATACCTGCGTTGAAAAAGAAACAGCGAGAAGAAACCAAAAAGGCAAAAGAGTATGAGAAGACAAATTACGATTTAAAAAATCCTCATCAAGATGCCGCCTTTAGGTTGAAGAAGGCAGTAGGCTTACTTGAGCATGGCTTACATGTTGAGGACTATTCTCCCGGACAGGTTTTGGTAAATAAAAAGTTTGTTGTAAGCTTGTCCAATAATAAGTGGCGAATCGTAGGAAAACAGACTTGGTATGACCACAAGCATGACTTAACTCACTTTGTTTGTAATTATATACTGAAAGAAGATTTTAAGAAACCTCCGACTCCGGAACAAGAACTAGATTACTTTCAGGCGAAGTTGAAAGAACTATTCAGTAAAAAGCCGGACTGGCTTATGGAAGAGATAAGAAAGGCGGTACAGGATGAAAATCCTAACCTTTGATATCGAAACTACCCATCGTGAGAAAGCGAACGGGGCTACGACACCCCTTCCCTACTTCGGAAACTCTATGGTTTCGAACGGATATAAATGGCTTGGCGAACCCCACGTTCACTACCACTGCTACTATCACAGTGTCAAACAGCCTCACGACTTTGCGTTCGAACTTTTCCAAGATGCTCTCGACAAAGCCGACGTTGTCGTAGGACAGAACATCAAGTTCGACTTGTCGTGGATACGCGAGTGCGGATTTAAGTATGATGGGCATGTCTATGATACGATGGTGGCGGAGTATCTCTTGTCACGTTCGCGGCGTTGGCCTCTCAGCCTCGAAGCTCTCGCTGAGAAATACAGTGACATACCCAAAGAGAAAGACCTTATCACCCCCTACTTCAAGGAAGGTAAGACCTTCTACGATATCCCTTGGGACATCATCGAAACTTATGGAAAGGCGGATGTGCTTGCCACAGAGCAAGTAGCCATTCGTCAACTCGAAGCCTTCGGCACAACATTTGAGGAACTATTCAATGAACAACAAAGCACTCTTGCCCACCTTGCGTCTGTCGCTTGAGGTGACCAACGTCCTTTCTGAAATAGAAAGAGCCGGAATTAAGATAAACAAACAAACCCTAGATGACATACGCCGAGAGTACGAAGCAGAACTCTTGAGTCTCGAACGCCGTCTTGGTGAACTAGCCGCGAACGCGATGGGGGATACCCCTGTAAATCTCGACAGTCCGGATGACCGCTCTAAGCTGTTCTATTCTTGTGAGGTCAAGGACAAGAGGTTGTGGGCGGCTACCTTCAATCTGGGGCATGAGGTTCGCGGCGCGACACGCAAGCCGAAACAACGAACTCGCATGAAGAAGGCAGATTTCAAACGGGCTGTCCTCAATCAGACTACCCTTCTCTATAAGACTACGGGTAGCCAGTGTACCTTCTGTAAGGGAAAGGGAAGATATACGCCCCTGCGTAAGGACGGGTCTGTGGGTAAAGCGGTTCGCATCTGTCGTGATTGCAACGGTTCGGGGGTTCGTTACGAATCGACGGGGGAGATTGCAGGGTTCAAGCTGATACCCCGCGACCCGTACGATGTCGCCGCCGCCGGATTTAAGACCGATAAGGACACCCTAGAAAGTATGTTCACGTCCTTGCGTGGGGATGCGCGAGAGTTCGCAGAGGCTTACATCAGGTATAGTGCTGTTCGAACTTATCTGCGTTCCTTTGTCGAAGGGATGGAAACGAACATGGACGCGAACGGTTTCATCCACACCGAATATATGCAGTGCGTGACTGCGACAGGACGTTTGTCTTCCCGTAACCCAAACTTCCAGAACATGCCAAGGGGTTCTACATTCATTATTCGTAGGGCGGTGGAGAGCAGGTTCGAGGGAGGTTCGATTCTTGAAGGGGACTACTCGCAGTTGGAGTTTAGGGTTGCAGGGTTTCTTGCAGAGGATGAGGGCATCACTTTGGATGTCGAAGCAGGAACGGACGTACACAGCTACACAGCAAGCGTTATAGGCTGTACTAGGCAGGAAGCCAAGGCACATACCTTTAAGCCGCTGTATGGCGGTGTGAGCGGCACTGAAGACCAACAGAGATACTACCGTGCCTTCAAGACTAAGTATAGTGGCGTGACGGAGTGGCACGACAAGCTTCAGAAGGATGCGGTGACCAAAGGATATATCACCTTACCATCAGGCAGACAGTATGCGTTTCCGGGAACACGGTGGACTGAGTGGGGTACGGCAACTAATCGAACTGCCATCTGCAACTATCCCGTTCAAGGATTTGCCACGGCTGACCTCTTGCCTATCGCTCTTGTTAGCCTCCACAACAAAGTTCGCGAACTAGGTTTGAAATCTGTGATATGCAACACGGTTCACGATTCTATCGTCATGGATGTTTTTCCGGGCGAAGAACAACGATGTATTGACGCGATGTCCCTGAGTATGTTATCTATTCCTGAAGAGACAGAAAGTCGATACAACGTACGTTACAACATGCCAGTAGGTATCGAATTAAAAATGGGAAAAAACTGGCTTGACCTCGAAGAGGTTTTGGTTGTATAATACCTTTACCGCAACTACCCAGCTATGGAGATTGATATGGGTACAGAACTTGTAAATGTAAATGAAGAACACAACAACATCCTTGCAGCCCTCGAAGGTGATGACTTCGATGCCTTGATGAAGGCTAGTGGTCAGGACGATGGTGCAAGCAGTTCGAACAGTGGGGGTCTTCCACGTTTGACTATCAACTACTCAGAGGAAACCGATGATGGTCTGCCTCTGAAGAAGGGCGTCTGGAAAATCTGGAACGGCTCTGCTGTCATGTATGCAGAGACTGTACAGATTCGTGCCTTGTATCGTACTTTCGAGTGGTCTATCTGGGACCAAGAGACTCAGAAGTTTTCGTGCAGGTCAGTTCAGCGCACGTCTATCTTCGACAAGTTTCCTGATACGGAAGGTGGCAACAAGTGTGGTCGCCTATCCAAAAAGGAAGAAAGCGAACTCGCAGGGGATGACCCTCGTGTTCTCTTGAGTCAGTCAGTGACCTGCAATCAGGTTCTTTATGGTGTCATTACGGCAACAGGAACTCTTGCAGACGGAACAGAAACCTCTGTTACGGACATGCCATTCGTGGGCTACTTCAAGCGTTCGGGTTTCCGCCCTGTCAGTGACTTCATCAAGCAGAAGCTGACGGATAAGAAAATCCTCATGCAGAAGGCAATCATCGAGATGACCACTGAGAAGCACAAGAATGGCGGCGTCATTTTCTGGACACCGAAGCTATCCCTCGTAAAGGAAGTATCGGTCACACAGGAAGACAAAGACCTCTTGAAGTATTTCTTGGAAATGGTCAACACCTACAATGAAGGGGTGATGGAACAGTACCGCACCTCTGCCAAGATGCTGATGGATGATGAAGATGTAGACCTCGCCGAAAGACTGGCTGGGTAGTCATGCTTCAACTCTTAGAAGTACAGGACTTCTTGCAAAAAGCAGGACGGGGGGAGCTTGACTCCTCCCGACTCGAACCTCTCATAGAAAAGTTCGGAGAGGATTGCAAGGATGCCTTACGCAAACAACTCAGTCGTCGAGGCGACTATCGCATTCGTATGTCAGGTCTAGGACGCCCCCTATGCCAACAACAGTTGGAAAAGGCAGGCAACGTCCAAGATGTGGCATACAACGATGTGATGCGTTTCCTTATCGGTGACCTCGTCGAGGCCGTTGCTGTCTTCACCCTGAAGGGAGCAGGCGTTCGCGTCGTCAAGGAACAGGAACAGTGTAGCCTCGAACTCGCAGGTGAAACCATCAACGGAACCTTAGACATCGTCCTCGAAGATGAGGAAGGTGAGAAGGTTTGGGATATCAAATCTGCAAGCCCATGGTCTTATGAGAATAAGTTCTCAGGGCGTGGTGGCTACGAAGCCATCAAAGAAGACGATGCGTTCGGATATATCATGCAGGGGTATCTCTATTCTGAGTCACAGGGTAAGCCCTTCGGCGGGTGGATAGCCATCAATAAGTCGTCCGGAGAGTGGGACTTTGTGCCTGCACCTCGCGAACAAGAAGAGGACAGGAAAGCCTATCTTTCTGATGCAGAGAAGCGAGTGAAGCATCTTATCAACGACGGCAAGTTCAAAGTGCCGTTCGAAGCCGCAGATGAAGCGTACACGGAGAAAGGTGTTCGCATCGAGACAGGGAACAAGCTTATGCCGAAGACCTGTTCATTCTGCTCATTCAAGGAGAAGTGTTGGAAGGGTGCTGTGTTTCATCCGAAGGTAACTTCTCGTGCTAAGTTCAAGCCATCTACTTGGTACACGAAGCTTGTGAAGACGGAGCTGTGATATGCCGCTCATCTACACAACTCGTTACCCTTTAGAACTCATGGACATGAACCCCCATATCAAGTTTGTGTATATGGAGTCCCACTTGGGAACAGGTGGTGGTAGGGATACCGTCAAGGTTCGCAACCTAGAAAAGTCCCTGCCATTGACGCTACGAAACCATTTTGCAGACGACGGATATCTTACAGCAGACACAGAAGCTAGGGATATCCCTGTTATAGAAAATCAGTTTCAAACCATAACCCACCACTTGAGAATGGGAGATATTATATGCCTACCGACGACAGTCATATCAAGCGAAATCACGTCTCTAGAAAAACGCTCCCCAAAAGTAGGAATGTATCTCTCAAAACGTCTGGACAATCTGAAAAACATGTTTCTTCCGAACGGATAAACCGGAGGATTAGGTTTCGTTCGAAGTTCGAGGTTAGCGTTGCCAAGTCTCTGGCAGACCGTGGCATCAAGTTCGAATACGAGTCAGAGAAGATTGTGTTCGTTCCTAAGCCGCGAACATACACTCCAGACTTCTACCTTCCCCACAACGACATCTACATCGAAGCCAAGGGACACTTGGATAAGGGCGACCGAGTCAAGATGGTTCTTGTAAAGGAACAGAACCCTCACTTGGATATTCGGTTCGTGTTTCTCAATGCGCGAAATAAGATTTATAAGGGCAGTAAGACAACCTACGGAGACTGGGCTACTCGTCACGGTTTTGAGTGGGCAGAGAAAAGCATACCAGAGGAGTGGCTAAAATGAGTGACGATGACGACATCTTCGAAAAACTTTTCGAACTGAACCAACAACTAGAGAAGAACTCTCTCCTTCCTGACCGCTACTACATAATCCTCAACGAGGTAGATGATGAGAGCGTGTCTATGGCTGTGTACGATACGACAGACCAAAACCATGATACCAATGAAATATCAGCAGCACAGGTTTTGACTCTTGGTCTTTTGGAGATTATGGAATCTGACTTCGAAAAAGTTATGGAAGCCGGAATGTTTCGCTTATCTATGCTTGACTTCGATTCGAAAACTGCTAAGATAACCGACAGGTCTTTAGGAGACAACGTCGTTAAAGTAGATTTTGGAAAGAAGCACTAGGATGACAGACTACAACAGAATTATAAAAGAGATTGAGGAGAGGAAAAAACAATCCTCTATTCAGTCGGATATGGTGAACAACCCACCGCACTACAATCAGGCAGGTATAGAGTGCCTCGATGCTATTCGCGCCGCAACCAATGAAGGTTACGAGTATTACCTTCAGGGAAACATACTCAAATACCTGTGGCGGTATCGCTACAAGAATGGTGTGGAAGACTTGAACAAAGCCCAGTTTTATCTTCAACGTCTTATTGAAGAGGTGGAGTGATGCAGTGTTGGCATTGTAATGGCGAACTGATTTGGTGTGCCGACCACGACGTCGACCACGAGTTCACGAACTACGCCATGTTGACAGAGTTGCACTGTCCCAAGTGCGAGAGTGATTACGAGATTTACTATCCAAAGAAAAAGGAAGACAATGACAGAATACATCTGTAAGCATTGTCGTAACATCCAGTATGTAAGTAAAAGGATGTTCGAATACGCCCACAGGGTTTTGTGTCGCGTGTGTTCGAACGAAATAAACCCACAAGACACGCAGGAGAAAAAAGATGTCTAATACGCTACCTACCCCCTACCAACAATTCATTCACAAGTCACGCTACGCTCGTTGGCTAGATGAGGAGTCTCGCCGTGAAGACTGGCACGAGACTGTCGAACGCTATGTTGACTACATGGTTAGTCACGTTCGTGAAAAGAATGCGTATGAGATGCCTGACCAGTTACGCCGCGAACTCACACAGGCTATTATCAACCTAGATGTTATGCCTTCTATGAGGGCTATGATGACCGCAGGGCCAGCCTTAGCTCGTGATAATATCTGTGGGTACAACTGTTCATACATTCCCGTAGACAGCCCTCGTTCGTTCGATGAGGCCATGTATATTTTGATGTGTGGCACAGGGGTAGGTTTTAGTGTTGAGCGTGAGAACGTCGATAAGTTGCCTGTCATCAGTGAGAACTTCAGCAAGTCAGATATTGTTATCAACGTTGCCGACAGCAAGATTGGGTGGGCAAAGGCATTTCGCGAACTGGTTGCGCTTCTCTACGCAGGTACGATACCTTCGTGGGATGTCAGTGGGATTCGCCCTGCAGGTTCGCGGCTGAAGACTATGGGTGGACGAGCATCCGGACCACAACCATTGGTTGACCTGTTCAACTTCGCTGTTGGGATGTTCAAGAAGGCGGCAGGACGTCGCCTCTATCCTATCGAAGCCCACGACTTGATGTGTAAGGTTGGTGAGGTTGTCGTCGTCGGTGGAGTTCGCCGCTCTGCCTTGATATCCCTGTCAAACCTTAACGATGACCAAATGGCACACGCCAAAGCAGGTATGTGGTGGGAGAATGAGGGGCAACGTGCGTTGGCGAACAACTCTGTTGCCTACAAGTCCAAGCCTGAAATCGGAACCTTCATGCGTGAGTGGGTGTCCCTCTACGACAGTAAGTCTGGTGAGCGAGGCATGTTCAATCGTGAAGCGGCAGACAAGCAAGTTGCTCGTAACGGGCGTAGGGAAACAGGACACGCTTGGGGAACGAACCCCTGCTCCGAAATCATTCTTCGTCCCTACCAGTTCTGCAACCTGTCAGAGGTTGTGGTTCGCTCACACGATACCCTGAATGACCTGAAGCGGAAGGTTCGCCTCGCAACCATCTTGGGAACCTTACAATCAACCTTGACCGATTTCAAATACTTGAGGAAGATATGGAAAGACAACACAGAAGAAGAACGCTTGTTGGGCGTGTCCTTGACTGGTATCATGGACCACAACGTCCTAGCCGGAATGACAGACAGCCGAGCATGGCTCACCGAAATGAAGCAGATAGCCATCGACACAAACTTGGAGCTTGCCCAGACGCTTGGAATCCCACAGAGCAGTGCAATCACTTGTGTAAAGCCGTCGGGTACTGTATCACAACTGGTAGACAGTGCAAGTGGGATTCACGCTAGGCACAACGACTACTACATCCGAACAGTTCGCGGCGATAACAAAGACCCGTTGACCCAGTTCCTTATCAACGAGGGTGTCCACAACGAACGGGACGTCATGAAACCGGATGCGACGACAGTCTTTTCGTTTGCGATGAAGAGTCCGGACAACGCTGTCCTTCGTGATGACAGGACTGCTATCGAACAGTTAGAGTTGTGGAAGCTCTACGCGAACTATTGGTGCGAACACAAACCATCAATCACAGTGTCCGTAAAGGAACACGAGTGGATGGAAGTCGGGGCGTGGGTATATGATAACTTCGATGTTTCATCGGGAGTGTCGTTCCTTCCGTTCAGTGACCACACCTATCAACAAGCCCCCTATCAGGACATCGAACCTGACGACTACCACGATTGGCAGAAGTCTTACGAACACGTGGTCTTGGATTGGAACAAGCTGACTGACTTTGAGAAGGAAGATAACACCAGTGGTTCACGGGAGTTAGCTTGCACAGCAGGTGTCTGTGAAGTTGTTGACTTGACAGCCGCATGAGGATTTGACAATGGTAGGCACGATTGATATACAAGAATACATCGAACATGAGGACGGCAGTGCCACCATCACGTTTGATTGCGACGTCAAGACACGGGAACTCCTTGTTGGTCTAGGTCTCGTGTCCCTTCTTGAGAAGGCAGTAAACGAAAAGGATGGATACGACGTAGCCAACCCAAATCAACTGGAGTTAGACCTGTGAAGAATCTTGAACCATCAGTAGCGAACCGCAAGAAGTTTGACCTCGACCTCGCCTACGGTAAAGTTCGCGAACAGAAGGTTGCAGACATGCTTACGGACAAAAAAATAGAGGTCAAATCTGAACGTGACCTCTGGACAAAGACTGGCAACATTGCCATCGAATATGAATGTTATGGTAAGCCTAGCGGCATTACAAGCACAGATGCGGACTATTGGTTCCACAATCTATGTATCGGAGACGAGACGTTCGCAACCCTCGTCTTCGATGTTCCTTCCCTACGCCGTATCATCGAAAACCTAGACTACAAACGTAGTGTTAGCGGCGGAGATAACAACGCTTCACGAATGTACCTTCTGAGTCTTCAGAAGCTTTTCTCAACCGATGTAATAAAGGCGTATAAAGATGGCAAAGAGACCACGTAAAGCAACCCTGTTCGACCTTCATGTGTTTATGAACGACAGGGGAGATATCGAGATAGAGACGTCACGGGTTGACCCTGATGAGTTCGCGGCTGTCGTAGACCGGGATATGCCCTACTACGAAGCGACACACGCCGTGGCAAGCCTCATCAGGTTCCTCAATGAAATGGGGGATGAAATCCGCGAACGTGCGAGACGCTACGTCTAGGACATCATACCTTTCTTCATCTTGCCACCGTACATCATGCCGGACATGCCCATCTTGTCCTTGCGGTCCATCATGGGGTTCGATGACATTGCCATGCCGCCACCGTACATAGGTTTGCGAACCATCGAGCCGTAAGCGTAGCCCTTGCGGTTTTTGTTCTTCATCTTCATTGTTGGGGTTCCTCTTCTGTACCTATTAAGTTTAATGCTTGACCAGCGGTTTCAAGTCCGGATGTAACGGATGATGCTAGACCATCCGACTCTCCAGTCAACGTCAGTTCGTTTACTTCGGGACCTAGTTCTTTGAATAAAAAGTTTTTTGCTATCACATCAAAGGTGAACATGTCTGTAGGAGATAGTAGTTCCGGAGTGTTAGCATAGAGTGAAAGAATTCTAGCAGCCTCTTTATCCTGAAGAGCCAACTTCATCAGTTCGATTTTTCCAGACCTCGATGCAACGAACAGGTATTCTGTTGCAACGTAAGGAGCACTAACAACACCTCTTGCTAGACCATAGGCACGACTTATTATGCTACTAAATCTATACCCTGTGGTTGCATCACCTACAATATTTTTTGCTGGTATAGCATAAGACGAGTCGTTGACGTGTCTGACAATGTCTTCGACGAATGATATATGGTCTTCATCCATTCCGATTTTTTTCAAAGCATCTCTAGTTCCCGGCTCTTCAAGCTTGGCTAACAACTCTTGAGGACTGAGGAATGTTTTTGGAACCGCACCTTCTAAACCTTCCTTAGTAACCTGTGAGACTTTTCCTCGAACAGGAGAGAGTCCTCCGGCTTCAAACAGACCTTCGATTGTGTACTGAGTTGTGATGTCTTTCCACATCTGATTTCTAGCAGCACTATCGAGACCTGCAGCTTCTGCAACTTTATCAAACCTTAATTTCAGAACATCGAGAGAACCACCCTCTGAACTAAAAATGTAGTTATCGACGAAGTTCTTTCCGGTCATGTTTCCAAGAATTTCTTGGGTAAGTTTTAATTCGAGTTGTGCATCCTCTGTCAACTTAGCTATGTCTCTAGTTTGCTCTGCCCTGTAAGTCTGGAAATCTTGCTTTAAGACTTCCCATGCTTTGGCAACTTCCGGACTTTCTTTGATAGCTTCTGCCATCGTATCCCGTGCGATTATTGCTTCACCTAAATTTACTAAAGGAACTTCAAATTGTCCCTCTGCTGTTTTTATGGTTACCAACATGTTCGATTCGAGTTCGTCAACTTTGTCAATCAGTTCAGGGTTTATGTTTTTGTTTATCCTAGCAGGACCATAAACATTTCGTGACTCGGTATAGTTTTTCAAGAAGTCTTTTCCAAACTTCTCGTAGATAATCTCTGTAAGGATGTCTTGAGCATCTTCAAAGTTGCTTATACCTTCATCCGTTGTCAAATCGAACATATACCGTCCTGTCGGATTTTTTTCATCGACAACAAAATCTCCGAACGTGTATTCAAAGTTTTGAACAGCATTCTGTAGGCTTGCTGGTCTATAGGAAGGGTTAGGAGCTACAGACAAACCCAAGGCTGCTTGAGACGTTATATCGTTAAATATCTCAGAGGGAGGTTTGGAGTACACCGAACGCAACCCTGTCGTTCCTAAACCTTCTCCTTGACGAACAAGATTTCTATTAGTAGCTTTTTGAAGCCTGTCAATGTACAGGCCTTTTGTTTGTGGCGTTCCCACTTCTAGTTCGTACTTTCGGCGAGTATCGACAGCCATATCGTTATATTCTTTGTAGTTACTTTCTAGATGTAGGTCTAAGTCATCAACAAACTTACCAAACACACGTGCGTTTTCTAAATCCCCAGAATTCGCATAAGAGGCTGCCGTTCTGACGAAAGCTCTTCTTAACAGTTCTAAGTCGTACGGGTCAGCAATTACAAACGGGTTGAAGTTCGGGTCGTGCTGAGTCAGGTATAGGCTAAACTCTAAGTCTGACATGCGTTTTACTTTTTGAACTTCTTCTGCAGGTATGCCTGAATTTATCAAATTATCTCTAATCGCATCGAGATGTCCGGGAGGAAACTGATTGACTAGGATGTTGTCTACGGCTTGTCTAGCATGTACGCCGTCTCTGCCCAAGAACAATTCAGATTCAGGCCCGAAGAAACGCCTAAGTCCAGTAGTTCTGTCCTGTCCTTCTACTAGCATTTCTACAACCGGAAGAATATCAACTTCCCCGTAGTCAGCCGCGAACTCTTTGAACGGTTGATAAATCTCATCGCCTCTCAGCCGGATTGCAGCAACACGTCCTGCAACATATGTTTCAGTGGCATTGTCAACAGCCTGCCCATGCCCTGTCGTGTTTCGCAGACCTCTAGCTGTAGCCGTAGACAATCTAATCTTATTACGAACCTGTTTGTTTTGATTTGCAATGTCTTCAAGTTCATTGTAAGGTTCGCCGAGTGACCTCTTTACTGTTTTTCTATAACTACGAAAAGCAGCCATAGTCTGGGCGTCAGGAAGTTTAGAATCGTCTAAGGTACTTGTGAAAACTTCGATGTCATCTAGAGCTTTGAGTTGTTGACGGTTTACTTCGTTTATCTCTTTCTGAAGATTGACTATGCCTTGCCGCCTCATCTCTACGAACTCAGCAGTTCTTCTTCTGGCTCCGGGGTCGGATATGTTTCCGATGCGTTGCTCTATCTCATCGAGAGTTCTACTAACTATGAGATATTCTTTTTCGAATGACTGCAGGTCTCGTTCCATAAAATCTAAATCGTACTTGCTTAAAGTTTCTAAGCTGATTTTCTTACGGTTCAATTCTCCGGCGGCTGCTAAAGAAAGCAAACCAGCAGTGTGAGAATAATCTCTGTAGACCAGCTCGGCAATCTCATCTTGAATTTCAACAGGAAATCTACTGATAATTTGCTTGGTAGATTTTTCTACATCAGCCATAGCTCTCAGATGCTGGTCTCTGTATTCAGGAGGAAGCTTCTTAAAGAAGGTTAGAACATTTCTAACTGAAGCTGCTTCTTCTTTAGTGAGTGGACGCCCTATAGACATTTCATAGTTTCGAATAGTCTTATCAACAAGGATATCCCCTGCAACAGGAATTGAACCGAGTATGTCGCCCAGCATAGGCATTATCGGACGAACAGTATCAGCCATCCCTCTAGATGTACTTAAAACTTTATTTCCGGCTCGTAGGGTTGCAAAGCCTATTTTATAACCACCCAGAGACATAGCAATGTTAGAAAAGGCTTCGCTGGTATCCTTATCCTCTGAAAACAAATTAGATTGTCTTCCAATGACAGTACCAATACCAATCATAAGCCCTTCGGTTGTAGTCTTTGTTGTATAAGGGGCAAACTTTCCTCTGAGGATGACATTATATCTTTGGTTCTGAATCTGTTTGAGTTCGGCTTTAAGTTCGCGGCGTATTTGATATACAGGCTTCTTTCCTGTTCCTGTAACTTCTCCAACACTGTTATAAATATTGACGGTTTTTATATCGTTGTCTCGAAGCCCACGCTTTTCTAGGTTTTCAAGCTCTTGATAGATTGCGGAGCGACGATTATCTAGATATCTAAGCTCTCTGTTAGTACGAGTCTGTATGAGGCCGATGTTGACTAGTGCAGTATCTGCTTTGTTCCTACTTTCAAAACTACGAACCTTTTCTAATACCTGTTTTGGGTCGTCCGTATCTTTGAGAAGGTTCTTGTACTTAGAACTTTTCTTCAAAGCGTTGGCTTCCTGAACAGTTTTGACACCAGCAGCAGTTCCCAAGCTTCCCATAGAAAACGCATAGATAAGTTCTTCACCTACAATTACCCCAGCTTGTTGCCAAGGGGTTAAACTATCGAAGGTGATGCTTGCCATTTCGTAGGCTGTGTTTTCATTTACGAACTCATTTAAGATTTTGTTACCATTGCTATCAAGAATAAAAGTACCATCGGGATTCTTCATGTAGGCAAGATTTTCGTATTCCTCACCCTCGTATTCTTTTTTGAGAAGGAAATGAATGTGTTCGTTGTAGTATTGGGCTAGAGTTGCACCGGATATGTTCTTTGCAAGTTCGCGAACACTTAGGGATTGTTCTAACCTCTTCATAGTCCAATCGAAAATTTTCTGCGCCCGTTCTTCGTCGGTGAGGTCAGGGTCTGCCATCAATCCTTGCATTAATACTTCGCGAGAAACAGCAGGTTCGCGAAGAGCTGCATATTCGGCCTTGAAGGCAGGGTCTCCCGGAAGTTGCCCACTTTCATACATTGCCCGTATTCCAGCAGGAAGAACTTGCGTGAAGAAATCTGGAACAGCAGGCAGGAAGCGTCCGGCTTCGGCAAGCCTTTGCCCCAGTTCGTATTGAGTATCCCCTAAGATTATGTTTTCGGCTACGAGCTGTTGAACTTCTGTAGGAAGGTTTAGGGCATCTAGCTGATTTACGATAAGCTGACGAGCCTTCAAGTTTCTTTTCAAACGGTTGCGAAGCCTGTTAGGGTAGGTTCCTGATGCACTTAAGTCGAACTCGCCTGTAGCAGTTTCGAAGGGAAGTACAACCCCCTGCTCTCCTTCTTCAGGCTGGTAGGCCGACCACATCCCGAATAGGTTGACGCGAGTTTCGTCGTCCATATCCTGTGCTATGTAGGCTGGGATAGGTTCGTTTCCGAGCATCTGAAACTCTTTACCTTCTGGATTTGAGTCAGACTTAAAGTTGCTTATCCACTGCCCAAAAGTTTGTTTGACGGGTGGAGCAGCCTTTCGGCGGTCGATATCTGCCAGCTCTAAAGCACGAGTAGGACTCTGCGCGAACTCTTGAGGAGTCAGCCGAGGGCGAGTAGCAACGGCAGGCTTTTCCTCAGGAACTTCTGGAGCCGGAGGAGTTGGCTCTTCAGCAGTAGGAGGAGGAGGAGGTGTAGGTTCTTCCGTTACAACTACCGGAGATTCGGTAGTAGTTTCGTCAGGGTTTTGTTCGTCCGGATTTTGTTGAAGTTCAGCCATAGGGTCAACTCTACATAGTTGTCAGATTGATTATAGAAGCTTTTTCCTGTTCAGTTACAGGTCTGTATGTCTTAGTTTCTGGGTCCATTGTGTACCACCCTGCAGGATAATTCGGAAGTGTTTTTGGTAGATAGACAGCCTCGAACGCAGGAGTATCTTGAAAAGTAGGTACTTTCGTAACAGTTTTAACAGCATCTATTGGAAATGAAACAACGTCTGGAGAAGATACATCTTCCTGTACTGAAGCCTTAGGGGGTTCATATGTCCGACGCTTGAAGTCTGCCAAAATTGCATCTGCTTGAATTCGACGAGCAGTAGTAGCAGTTAAGGTTATGTTCTTACGAAGGTCAGTTCCTATTTGTTGTTTAACTTTGATGTCTCTGACAAATTGATTTCGAACCGTGTTGAGAGCTACTAGTATCTGTTTTTTAGTTCCTAGCTTCGTCGCACCTAATCTACGTAGCTGAATCTCAAAATCTTGGTTAGATAGACGTCCTGCTGGGTCTATTGCACGAGCCATATCAGCAGCAAGCGTCAAGCGTAGAACGTCTGCTTCTGTCATCGCTTCTAAGTTGATGCCTAGGTCCATATCTTCGTTTACCCTCTCAACAACTTGCATAAGACTTTCTTCAGTTGTGCCGTCTTCAGTTTTGAGACCACTACCAATATCGGCCTGTGTGCCAAAGTAACTATTGATACCCTTGCCTATCTGGGAAACTTGGTCTCCGATACCTTCCATAGTACCAAAAAGATAACGAACCCAACCTGTATATTCTAGCTCTCCTTCCTCGATAGCAATGAGGCGGTCTAGGTTACTCACAGCACGTTCAGTAGCTTCTACGCCGTTCATAAAGTCTTGTTCATCTTTTATGCCATATATCTCCATGGCGTATTCTTTGATGGTGACTTTAGGAGTATACATTTCTCCTTTGTTTTTGCTAAATACTACGTTTGTGTTGCTTTTTCTGAAGAAAGAAGAGTCGACAGGAAGCAGGGCTGCTAGAGCCATCGTCTGTCGGTTCAAGTCTGGCCCTGCAGTAAAGTTCACAACGTATAGCATCTCCTTCAATTCTTCATTAGTTGCAGACTTTTCTCCACGCATTAAGCTCCCGTAACCCATGTTTTCGAACTGTACTGCCAACTCAAGATGTTTATTTTGGCGGAGAATGTATGCTTCTTTAGACTCGTTTTCTTCGCGTTCTAGACTAGCATCGAAGTACATGAAGTTCGCAAGATATTCATCTACACTATTAAATCCGGTTCGTGACGCGATATTCGTCAATCCGTTTTTTAAAGCTATAGGAACAACTAGCGAAACTGTTGTTTTTTCAGAATCTGGTTCGAGATTTTTAAAAGGAACTACCAAAACAGCTTCTGTATCCGGGTCAAATACGATGTTTTCTTCTTGAATTGCGGCTTGAGTTTGAGCTTCGTAGTCCGGAGTCATGTTGAGTTCTTTAGAAAGACTGTATAAAACGGGGTGGTTCTGTTCAAAATCATATTCATAAATTGTAGCACCTTCATACCCCGCCACTTTTTGGTTCTTAGTATAAAGTCTAGATGCAAAATCTTCGAGCTGTCCCATGTCAGCCATAAACTGGGTTCGTGCTGTGGGATTATTCTGTAAGAAAGATTGAATAACTCCCGGATTAGTTTGCGCGAAAGAGTTTATGTCATCTAGCTGTCCTGTGTAAAAATCAACTTTAGAGGGGTCGTACTCTTTTGAAAACGGAATGAATAAACTCTGCCCCTGTTCTCCATAGAGAGTATAGCCGGGCTTATCCGCTTGGTCCATAGCATTGGACAGGTCGTAAAGGTTTTCTATCCCTGTAT
>Ga0208149_1000470_pt1 | contig 15675 bp, 8 predicted proteins | sample DEB08_DNA_15_FD_184533 | JGI IMG/M metagenome (GOLD analysis project Ga0208149, IMG submission 184533) | Aqueous microbial communities from the Delaware River and Bay under freshwater to marine salinity gradient to study organic matter... | ecosystem: Environmental > Aquatic > Marine > Coastal ... | reverse complement strand
GCCTGATCTTCCGTGCTATCGCTAACGGTGCTCGTAAGGCTTCTCCTGTGTCTGCCACCTCCTTTGTGGAGCCTGGTGGTACTCAGATCCGTGTTGGCACCACTGCTAACTTCTCGGATGCTTATGATGACGCTGCTCTGGTCACCGCCTTCTACGACGCCGCTGCTGCGATGGACGAGAAGGGTGTGAGCCAAGAGGGTCGTGTTGCTGTTCTGACTCCTCGTCAGTACTATGCACTGCTGCAAGGCATCAACTCCAATATCCTTGTCAACCGTGACGTTCAGGGCGATGCTCTGCAGTCTGGTAAGGGTATCATGAGCATTGCTGGTATCGAGATCTTCAAGTCTACCAACATTCCTTTCTTCAGCAACTACGGTACCAAGTTCGGTTCGACCGGCGGTACTACCGACACTGGTGTTGCTTCTCCTGGTAATCTGGGTAGCTTCATTGACACCGGCATGGAAGATGCTGATGCTGCTGCTACTGGCATCAACAACGAGTATGGTCTGGGTTCTGAGTTCAGCAAGTCCTGCGGTCTGATCTTCCAACGTGAAGCTGCTGGCGCTGTTGAAGCTATTGGTCCTCAGGTCCAAGTCACCAGCGGTGACGCTTCCATCATCTACCAAGGTGATGTGATCGTTGGTCGTCTCGCCATGGGTGCTGACTACCTGAATCCTGCTGCTTGTGTGGAACTGTTTGCTGGCGCTGCCTCTGGCGACGCTGCTTTCTGATCTTTAATTCGATCAATACTGGGGGTCCTTCGGGACCCCTTTTTTTTATCTTTCGATAGGTAACTATGCCCTTTCCTACTTATGCTGCGTCCACCGAACTGGATGCTGTAAATCAAATACTTAGCTCAGTGGGACAGGCTCCTGTCACCACACTAGATCTGCAGAACCCTGAAGTATCTATTGTACTCAACACCCTCCGGGAAGTTAATCGTCAAGTTCAATCTGAAGGATGGATCTTCAACACTGAACGTGAGTATGAGATGACTCCCGACAGCTCTACTAATCAGATTGCATATCCATATAATATGCTGCAGATTGATACTAATACTGAGTATCATAAGAACAAGTATGATGTAGTTCGCCGTAACGGTAAACTATATGATCGTCTGCATCATACCTTTACTTTTACTGATTCTATTAAAGCAGACGTTGTTTGGTTCTTTGACTTTACCGACGTTCCTCCTGCTATTCAAACCTATATTACTGCCCGAGCTGCTCGCATGTGTGCTACCAAGATGATTGGTGACCGTGAGCTTAATGCACTTCTCCAAGAACAAGAATTTAACACTAGAGCTTCTGCTCTTGAATACGATTGTAATCAAGGCGACTACTCTATGTTCGGGTTCAGAGATGGTGAAAATTATTACAATAGCTATCAACCCTTCCAAGCATTGATGCGATGAGTACTGTAACCCAAAGGATTCCCAATCTTCTATCTGGCATTTCACAACAACCTGATAACCGTAAGTTTCCTGGACAACTGCGGGATTCTGTGAATGCTTTTCCTGACTATACTCTTGGTCTTCTCAAGCGTCCTGGTGGTCAATTTACATCTAAACTATACGGCGCTACTCCTGAAGGTAAGTGGTTTTCAATCCTTAGGGATCAACAAGAAAAGTACGTCGCTCAATATGATGACTATACCTTCCGTGTGTGGAGCCTTATTGATAGTGCATTAGGAGAAGCTGGTTCTCCTCGTGCTGTTGATATGGGAACCAATACAGGTGTTCCAGGTACCTGTAAATTAGAGGATATTCTTTCTATTACTAATGCAGGTTCAGGTTTAACAGATGGTACTTTTACTGATTTAGCTACTGCTACAACAGAGTCTGGTACTGGTTTAACTGTTGATCTTGTTATTGCTAGTGGTGTTGTTACCACAGTAACCATCAATCAATCTGGCTCTGGTTATGCTGATGGTGATACCATTACAATGAGTGACACTGGTACATATCCCAGTGTTGAGTTTTCATATGATGAAGGTTTAAAAACTAGACTGGCTACTTACAATGATGCAGTAGAAGATACTGCTGCTGCACTTACTGCACTTCATGCTGCTCAAGCTGACTATGCAGAAGCACTTGCTGCTAAAAATGCAACTCAAACTGCACTGTTTGATGTTAAATTCTATTATACACCGCCTGATCAACCTAACACAGTAATTGAGCAGTATCTCTATTCTGGTATTCTAAAGGATGCTGATGGGACTTATACAATTAAAAACCCAGATGCAGTAGATGTAGCAGATCGTTTAATTATTACTGATACTTTACCAGATAACATTCGTTTAGGTATTGAGTACACTGATGAATACCCGCTGCTCGCTGCTGAAGGTTATCGTGTCTACCAAGCCTTACTAACTGTTGCTGCTACTGGAGCAGATAGTCTAACTATTACTGCTGCTGGCACAGGTCTTACAGATGGTACTTACACTAATCTTACAACTGCTACCACAGGCACTGGTACTGGTTTAACCGTTGACATTGTAGTTAGTGGTGGAGTAGTAACCACTGCAACTATCAATGCTCAAGGTACACAATGGAAAGAACCTGTTCCAACAGCGTATTATGCTGATGGAGATACTGTTACTCTGACTGATGCTGCTTATAGTGCTGTTAGTTTTGAGTATCAGTCTCCTGTACAAGAAGCTTATAGTACTGTAAGCAGTGCCCAAACTGCTTATGACAATGCTGTCTCTGATGAAGCTACAGCTAAAACCAATTATGATGCAGAAGTAACTAATTGCACTATTACCACCATCCCGTCAAATGCTTACCTCACTAAAGTAGTTGATGGTGTTGACGTACCAGTAGATCCTGAGGACATTGAACTTCTAACTCTTAACGACTACACCTTTGTTCTTAACAAGGAGAAGGTTGTAGAGTTGGAGACTACTTTGTCTGCTACGCAACCATATCAAGCGTTTGTCACCCTTAAAGTTGTTGGTACTGGTCATTACCGAATCTACCTTGATGGTACTGAACGTGCTACTTACAACGCTGGTACTGGTGGTGATGTAGATGCTATTATCACTGACCTTGCTTCTGATATTGATGGTAATACATTTGGTAGTACTACCTTCTCTGCCACTGTAGTCGGTCCTGGTATCTACATTAGTGCTGATGCTGCTTTTACAATTAAAGTAGTTGGTGGACCGTCTGAAACAGCAATGACTGTTTTCCAGGATACTGCACCGACTGTTGCTGATCTTCCTCTTCAATGTAAAGATGGTTATGTTGTAAAGATTGTCAACAGCGAAGATATTGATGTCGATGACATGTATGTCAAGTTTGTAGCGGATGGTACTGCTACTTACGGTACTGGTATCTGGGAAGAGACGATTGCTCCTGGTATTAAGTATGAGTTTGATGAGCTGACTATGCCTCATCAGCTTGTTCGTAATGCTGATGGTTCATTTACTTTTGGTCCTATTAACTGGGAAGATCGTCTTGTTGGTGATGAAACCACTAACCCTGACCCTAGTTTTGTTGGACAGAAGATCAATAACCTTTTCTTCTATCGTAACCGCCTAGGGTTCTTGTCAAATGAAGCAGTAGTCATGAGCCGTGCTGGTGATTACTTTAACTTCTGGGTAACGACAGCATTGACGGTTACCGACGATGATCCGATTGATGTAACTGCAGCATCGGTTAGACCAGTTAACCATCGCTTTGTCCTTCCGACTAGTGTTGGTTTGGTCCTGTTTAGTGACACCGAACAATTCATCCTGACTACTGACGCTGACATCTTGAGTCCTAAGACAGCCAAGATCAACGAAATGTCAAGTTATGATTGTGACCCGGATGTTGCTGCTGTAGGCATGGGTACGAACGTTGGTTTCATTTCTAAGACTCCTTTGTATTCTAGGTTCTATGAAATCTCCAGAATTAGTAAGGATAATCCACCAGACATGTTTGAACAAACTAAGGTTGTTCCTGAACTTATCCCAGCCACTGTTGATAGCATGATAGCATCTCCTGCTATGTCGCTTGTCTCTATGGCAACGACTGGTAGCAGCACGGTCTATCAATTCCGCTTTCTTGATCTTCAAGGCGGTCAACGCCTGTCTTCGTGGTATAAGTGGGATTTGACTGGTACAATGCTTGACCAGTTCTTCGATAGTAATGAGTACTATGCCGTTGTTAAAAACGGTACTGATGTTTACGTTCAATCTTATGACCTGACTCAAGCAAGTGAGGAAGGGTTCTTAACTCTACCTACTGGAGAAAAGACTGATGTTTGTCTCGATCTTTGGAACGTTAATCCTTATCGAACCTACGACTCTTCTGCTGACACAACTCGTATCTTCTTACCGTATGATGAAGTCACTGATGGTACGCTCGCTGTAATCATCCTAGGAGGCTACATAGGCGACGATGAAGGCACAGGTAGTCAATCGGTAGGACGAGTGCTTTACCCCACCGTAGAGGGCACTGCAGGTGCCTATTACGTGGATGTAGACGAGGACTTTAGAGGACGTGATCTAATTATTGGTTACAACTACACGATGACTGTTGAACTTCCTGAGTTCTACCTTATCTCTGCTGAAGGTTCAACTGCTTCGTCTGACTTTACCTCTGATCTTATTATCCACCGAGTTAAAGTGTCTACTGGTCTTAGCGGTCCTGTGAAATATCAAGTGACTATCACTGGTCGTCCTGAGTGGAGTAATACTATTGAAGCTGTTGCTCCTTACGATTATACTTTGAACAATGTGAACATGGCATCTGATGCTATCCACACTGTACCGATTTATCAACGTAACGAGAATCTTAACTTTAAGATTATTGGTGATACACCATTTCCAGTTAGCCTTCGTAGCTTGAATTGGGAAGGTAAGTATAACCCACGTTTCTATAGGCGTTCCTAATGACTACATCCACCCGTGGTTTTACCTTTAAACCAGCTACCATTAACGACGTATACGAACTAACCAGTCAAATGCTGGATAGAGGTTTGTTAGACTTTGAAAGAGTAGGACAACACCCAGTCTTATCTCTTGCTATGTATATCCATGAAGATGACTCCTATCTAATCTACGGACCTGATGGGAGTCTCTATGGAGCTTACGGTGTGTCGGAAGATAATGCCGTTTGGATACAGATGACGAAGCAAGTTAAGAAGAATCCACGCACTACTGTTAGATTTGGTAAAGCGTTAATGGAACATATAAACCGTCCTTATCTATGGACGACTATTGATATAAAAAATACTGATCTAATTAACTTAGCTAGGTATTTAGGTTTTAAGGTTCTGCGGGTATTTCCAGATGGACCTGACAATGTTTACTCTATAGAAATTGTACGATTATGCTAAACTTTGCACCTGCAGCAGCAGCTAGCGGCGCATCATACAGCGGGGGTGCAGCTACTGGTGCTTTTACATCTAGTGCTGGTAGCGGTGCCTCTAGCGCCGGTCTATTCGCTAACCCTGTAGGTCTTGCTCTTGCTGGTGGTCAGCTTGCCTTTGGCATTGCTAACATGGTTCAGCAAGGCAAGGCTAGTGAGCAACAAGCTTACAACCAAGCCTACAAAACTGCATACAGCAACAGCATCAACCAATTCAGGGTTGAACAACAGAACAATCAAATCGCAGCAGCCTTTGGTGCTAAAGTAGATTTTGTTCAGAATCAAATTGAAAACAACTTTGCTGCTGCTCAAGCATCTTGGGTTGCTGAGCAAATGCGTTTGAATGAAGTTTATGATACTGCTGCTTACAAAAGTCAAGCAATGCAGAAACTTCTAAAAGAAGCACTTGGTACTCAAGCTGCTCGTGAAGTCTACGGTAAAAGTGCAAGACGTGGAGCATTGGTCTCTACTCTTGGTGCTTATGGTCGCAGCCGTGCTCAACTTGTCGATTCTTTGATGAGTGAAACTACTGCTGCTCAAATGAGAATGGAGCGTGTTGAACAACAGAAACGAGCACAAGACAAACTTGCTATTGCTCAACTGTCTGTGCTTCCTGCTGCTGCTACCTTTACGCCTACTCCTATGGCTGCAGCGTCTGGTCCTGGATTTGGTCAAACTGCTTTGCAGTTGGCTGGTCTTGGTATGCAAGCGTTCCAAACTGGTTATGGTGTCACTCCTAGTGGTGGTTCTTTCTTAGGTATTCAGAAGGCTTAACAAATGGCAGAATTTCAAGAAGAGAGTCTGTTTCGTGGAGCAGCGCAGAGCCAAGGCTTTGCACCTATGCAAGCTCCCGATACCTCTCGTTTCCTACGGGAAAACATGGGTCAACTTGACCGTAACTTTGCTCAACTAGAGAATGCTCAATCTGCTGATCTTGAGAACAAACTAAAGCGGCAACAAGAGATTCTGTCTACTCTTAGTCAGTTCTCTGAAACTGCTATGAAGTTTGCAGAAACTCAAGGTAAAGCTTACATTGATCAGCAAATTATTGAAGGTCAGAATAAGGCACGTAGCCTTGGTAAATCACTAAACTACGGTATTTCTGCTGAAAAGGAGCAGCAATTCAATGATACTCTAAATCAGGAAAAGCAAGTTCAGTCTAAAATGGCTGATGTTGCTCTTGATATGGGTAAACAGAATGCACCTATTGAAGCAGTTAACTACATTAAATCTCTTCCTCAGTACCAACGTATCGGTGCTTACCGTACTTATCTAGCTAATAAAGCTGGTACTTACAAAGCCTACCTGCAAAACTTCCTTCAACGTGGAGACATCAATCTTCCTCGTCCTGGTGGTGGTACGTTTACTCCTCAACAAGTTGATGACAACCCTGAGTTGTTGCAGATTGTTTTAGGTGCTGCTGGTCGGATGTTTATGGCAGAAGAAGTCGGCATTGGAGCAGACTTCAACCCTACGGGAATCGCTGCTAAACCATTGTATGAAGCAATGGACAAGACAGATGACGAGTATATGTACAACATTCGTCAACAGAGTGCTATCAATAACTCTGCTGATATGATTGCTCAAGCTCGTGAAACCTTCCGTGCTAATGGTGATCTTAATGCATACTTGTCTTCCTTGACTGGTAGCATTAATGAATATGGTAAGATGCGAGGTAGATCTGAAGCTCTTACTGAAATCTTTAAAGAGATTGAAACTGCTTATGCTGCTGGTGATACAGAGATCCTAAACGCTTTGGATCAAGTTGTTGACGGTGATGCTAAAAGTCAAACCTGGCGTCAACGGTTTGCCAACCGTATTGAAGGTGAGAAGGGTCTTAACGCTGCTATTGATGCAATTGATCGTCGCAACCGTGCTCGGTTAGATGAACAAGAAAATGAAGAAATGAAGCAGCGTAAGCGTAGCTGGGAAGATGCCATGAAGGATATGGCAATGAGAGGTGAAACGCTTACTGAGTTTCAACAGAAGCAAGCGTTGGAAGATGCTATGAAGGAGACAGGTAAGCCTGCTTCGGCATTTCCTTGGATTCAGGATCAACCGACGAAAGAAGGTCAAGACCGTGAACAAGAAGAAGCTGCTCTTAATGACCTTCGTCGGAAGCGTGGTTATCTGATTGAATCTGATCTTCGTAATGTCAGTATGGACACGTATCGAAAGTTTATTTCGACTGTTCAAAATGACGAACCTCTTGCTAAACTTCCTAAGCACTTTGAGTCTGATGCAACCAGTAAGATCAATGCTTTGACTGATGATCACTTCAAGGTGACTGAGGGTGATGCTCCTAAGACGAATGATTGGCAGGATATGGCACGTCGGGCACGTGATGCCTACCGTGTTTATATTCAAGAAAACATTCTATCTGGTATGACCCAGCAAGAAGCTCAGCAAAAAGCGTTGGATCGTGTCGAAAGGAATTTTGCTGTTAATACCTACAGCAAAGATCCTAACGTTCCTTCAACTCTTCGCTATCGTCAGACTCTTAGTTCTGCACGAACTTCTATGGCAAACCTGCCTAAGATTGACACCTATGTTTTTAACGGTACAGACAATGAACTTAAACAGCTTCAAGCTTACAGTAAAGGACAAGGTGCAATCCCTAAGCTGTACTACGATCTGGCAGTCGGTCAAAAGAACCTTACTGCTTGGGACATTGCCGCTGCTCAGTATCGTGCTGCTGGATACGGTGAACTCGGGAAAAGCACTGAAAGGGTCCAGTATGAGCGGATGGATCCTGCAGTACAAGCGGTCATTGATTATAAACCCAACGTAAATAAACTTAATCGAGCTACTACTTCTAGCTTTAACGCTCAAACTTCTTCACTGCCTAATCCTGCTTTGAAACGTGCTGCAGATATTGTAGCTAAGTATGAAGCAGCGGGAGCCGGTTATAATGCAGTCAACCAGATTGGTATCAAAGGTGGTACTGCTACTTTAGGATTCTCTGGTGATTTCCGTAAGATGACTCAACACGCTGGACGTGCTCTTACTGATATGACTGTTGGTGAGATCATGGATCTTCAAGCTGAACCTAGTGGAACTAGGATGAGTAATACTGATTGGATCAAACAAGGTAAACTCCATGCTGTTGGACGTTATCAATTCATTGGTCCTACTCTGAAAGGTCTTGTACAACGTCTTGGTATCTCACGTGATCAAAAGTTTACTTCTGAACTTCAAGACACATTATTCCTTTCTCTTTTGAAAAGCGGTGGTCTTGGACAATGGGTTGGACCAACTAATCACGCTACGGCTGAAGAAAAAGCACTTATTGAACAAGCTCGATCACTATTATGACATACAGCAGTTTTGATCCGTCAAAAGTTCAAATTGATTCAGCTAGTAACCTTGGAAACCTGACGGATCGTATTAACCAAGAAGAAATAGCTGAAGCACAGAAACCTGCTCCTCAACCTGAACTTGATGAAGAACAGCAGAAGAAAGCTGCTGAGGAGTATGAAAAAGAAAAGGCTGCGATGCCTACGTGGAGACGCTCCTTAGAAGAAGGTAGACCCGATCCTGATCTTATTGCTGAGAGTGACATGACTCTTGAGCAAAAGGCACAAGCACGTCTTGATGAGTTTCGAGCTGCTAAACGTAGTATGCAGCCAAGTCAATACGGTCTTAGTGAAAACACCATTGAACTCTTTGATGCCATTAAAGGTGGTGCTGCTAAAACTTGGTCATCTATTATGACCTTGCCTGAGCGTGTTGTTGACATGTCTACCGGCGCTATGCAGCGTGAAATCGAAGAGACTGGTAGGTATCGTCCTGAGTTTGATCCTCTCGCTTTGTCTGACTATGACCCTGGTCTTAAGACTTGGTGGGGTAAACTGATGGAAATGGGTATTCACTTCACTGGTCTTGCTGGTGGAGTGAAGTCCATTCCTGGTGTTGGCTCTAAGGTTGCTGGTGGTGGTGTTGCAGCTGACATCGGTGTTGGCTTTGCTAGTGACATTGTTTCTTCTACTTCTCAAGAAGGTAACCTGTCTCAAGAGATCTTTGAGTCTAAGGTTGTTGAACGTGTTCCTTATATGGGTGAGTTCCTCAATCGTGGTATTGGATTCCTTGCTACTAAAGACTCTGATCACCCTTGGTTGAAGACCTTTAAAAATGCTTTCGAAGGTATTGCAGCTGACGTTCTTGTTGGTTCGGTGCTTCGTAAGTTTGAAGGTGGTGAAGCACTTGATGCTGAGCGTAAATCTGACATCACTCGTCAAGTAGATGAAGCTATTGAAGCTGAATCACAAGCTGATGCTGTTAAGTATGCAGAAGACTCTTCCATCATTCAATCAGCTAGAGAGCGTTTACAGCAAATTAAACAGCAGATCTCTGATTTTGTTACTGGTGATGACGATCGTGCTATCTTAGACGAACTAAATGCTCAATTTGATGCAATGTCTAAGCAAGTAGATGAGATGAGCAAAAGTCTTGAGATAGGTAACTTCAGTGCTTACACTAATCGTGACATGGCTGATCCGTGGCAGGGTGCTCCTAGTTCCCGTGCTAAGTCTGCCTTCGACGGTGCTGAGCAAGCTAAGCGGATGAATGACCAGTGGGATACTCCTGGTGCTGGTTCTACTGACTCCATGTTTACGCCGGTTCAAGCCTATCGAATGGCGACTGAATCCGGTATGACTGAAGCTGAGTTGGATCGTCTTGCTAAAGAGCTTCTTACTGATAGCCGTTATCAAGAGATGAAGGCTGAGGTTGCAAAGAATAAGATGACCTTCAAAGAGGTTTATGGATATGCTTTTGAGCGTATGCAAGAAACCATTGGTCGTGATGCTACCTCTACTGATCCTGAAGACTTCTGGAAACCGTTCCTTGATGATGTTCAAGACCGCTTTGGCGGTACTGAAGCGTGGTCAATGAAGAACGTGGTTGCAGCTGACCTTGTTAATGCTTCGTTGTTCTCTCAACTGCGTGACCTTGGTATTGCTAGCCGAGAGATCTTTGACATTGCTGATGTGATGGATACCGATGGTCCGATGAAGACCATTGCTGAGCGTTTGATTGTTGGTCTTACTAACGTTAAGCGTTCTCGTTATCTGATCTCTACTGAGTTCCGTAAGCTGCAAGGTCCAAAAGCACAAGCTGCTCTTAATGAACGTGTTGAAGGTTTCCGTGCTGAATCGGAAGCTGCTGTTAACATGTTTATGGAGATGGCACAGAACTCTGATAGTGATGCTGTTGCCAAGGCTTTGGTTGAAGCATTCTCGATGAGTAATAAGATCCAAAACTGGAAGGATCTTGATGCTTACATGAAGCAACGGATTCGTAACTTTGGTCTTCAAGATGACGCCGGTATTGTCATTAAAGAGCTGCAAGGCGTGATGATGCACAGCATCCTTAGCGGTCCTAAAACGGCTCTGAGAGCTATGTCTGGTACGTTTACTGCCTCTGTACTACGTCCTATGAACACCGCTGTCGGTGCAAGTATGCGTGGTGATTGGGATACTGCTAGAGCCAATATGGCATCTATGAATGCCTTCATGCAGACTATTCCTGAAGCTTGGAAACTCTTTAAGACTAACCTTGGTTCTTACTGGGCAGGTGATGTTGCAACTGTTAAAACTCGTTTTGCAGAAGCACGTACCAAAGCTGATGATCAATGGGCGTTGTATGAGAACTGGGTAGATACACGTGGTAGTGATGCAGACAAAGCTGCATTTGCTGTTGCTAACATGGCTCGTTCTCTTAATGATAACAAGTTCCTGACTTACAGCACATCTATCATGGGTGCTACTGACGATGCCTTCACTATGCTGATGGCACGTGCACGGTCCCGTGAGAAAGCATTGCGTCAAGCAATGGATGAGGGTAAGGCAGGCAATGTGTCTGAAGTTACCCCTGAGCTACTGCGTAAGTATGAAGATAACTTCTACAAAGATCTGCTTGATGCTGATGGCAACATTAACATTGAAAGCGATCTTTATCTGAAGTCTACTGTTAAAGAAGCTACCCTTACTCAAGATCTTAGTGGGTTTACTGCTGGTCTTGAAGGTTTGTTTAACAGCTATCCCTTCGCTAAACCTTTCTTCTTGTTTGCTAGGACTGGTATTAACGGTCTGATGCTCAGCTACAAGAGTATGCCTGGTTTGGGTCTGCTTCATAAGCAATCCGTTGACATCCTCCGTGCTAAGCCTGAAGATCTTGATTCAGTTCTTAAGTATGGAATTGATAACCCAGAAGACCTTGCTAATGCTCAAGCTTTGATTGCTGGTCGTCAAGCTATTGGTGGCTCTATTGTCACCATGGCTGGTATGCACTACATGAACGGTGGTCTTACTGGTAATGGTCCTCAAGACCGACAACTCCGTAAGCTCTGGATGGATACTGGCTGGCAACCACGTAGCATTAAAGTTGGCAACGTTTGGGTCAGTTACGACACCTTTGAACCGTTCAACACTGTTCTTGCTGCTATCGCTGACATTGGCGACAACATGAAGCTGATGGGTCCGCAGTGGACTGAACAGAACCTTATGACTGTTGCACTGGCTGTTGCTGGTACTGCTACCAGTAAGTCTTATCTGCAAGGTCTTGGTCAGTTTGTTGATTTGTTCTCTGGTGAATCTAAGCAACACGAAAAGATTATTGGTGGTCTTATAAACAACACCGTTCCTCTTGCTAGCCTTCGTAATGAAATCGGTAAGATGATCAATCCTCACATGCGTGAGATTAACGGCAGTCTTATTGAAAGTATCCGTAACCGTAACCTTTTGACTGAGTTTGGTGATGATGCTCTGGCTGTTAAGTATGACATCCTGAACGGTAAACCAATCCGTGATTGGAACTTTATGGAGCGTATGTGGAACTCCCTGAGTCCCATCAGTCTGCAAATGATTGATAGTCCTGGGCGTACTATGCTGTGGAACAGTAATTATGATCTTCGTCTTGTGAGCTACAGCTCTCCTGACAATGTTGATCTTTCTGAATATCCTCAGATGCGTTCGTGGTTCCAAGAAGAGCTTGGTAAGTTGAACCTTGAAAAGACTCTTGATGAACTTGCTGGACGTGAAGATGTGAAAGCATCTATCAAACTTATGCAAGATGATGTACGGAATGGTAAGCAGGATCTTGATCCTATGAAAGCTTATGTTCATAACCGTCTGATTCGTGACAGGTTTGAACGTGCACGTAAGAAGGCATGGGCAAAAGTCCGTGAGAATCATCCTGATGAAACTAATGTTCTTTATGAAGAACGTGCACAAAAACGTGTTGATCTTTACCAAAAGCTTCGTGAAAGCAAAGGTCAACTTATGCCTAACATTTAATCCACCCATTCCTTTTTGTTAAAGCGTAATGGCAACTACACAAAACACATACACTGGAGATAACTCAACTGTTAGTTACTCCTTTACATTTCCATATCTTGAAGAGACGGACATTAAGGTAAGCCTTGATGGAGTCGTTACAACTGCATATACCCTGTCTAACGCTACAACGATTACCTTTGATACGGCTCCCGCAAGTGGAGTTGCTATCCGTATTTATCGGGACACCAACAACGACGAACTGGCGGCAACCTTCTTTGCGGGTTCCGCCATTCGTGCACAGGATTTGAATGATGACTTCCTGCAGAGCAACTACTCTGTTCAGGAAATCAAAGCTCGGTATGTCGATGCTCAAGCACCTGTAATTCAGGGCAACATTGACATGAATGGTAACCGTATCATTGATCTAGGTGATCCTACCAGCGATCAAGATGCGGCTACTAAATTCTACATTGACACCCGTCTTGGTGACATCGGTATCCCTGGTCATACTCGGTGGCGTAAAACTGCTACTGCTTCCCAGACTACCTTCTCTGGTACTGGTGACTACGGTGGAACGCTGGCTTACACCGTTACCCGTGAACAGGTCTATCTGAATGGTGCTCTTCAACAACGTGATATTGATTACACTGCTGATGATGGTACGTCTATTGTCTTTTCTGTTGCACTGACTGCTGGTGATATTGTTGACATTGTTTGTGTTAACAACTTGAATGCTAGTACTGTTGCTGACGCTGCTAACATTAACTATGGTAGTCAGTTTACTGGGCAAACTACTCGCACTGTTGCTGCTAAGTTGGCTGATGTTGTCTCCGTTAAGGACTTTGGTATTGTTGGTGATGGTTCTACGGATAACACAACCGCTTATACCGCTTTAGCTGCAGCAGTCCCAGCCGGTTCTACAATATATTGGAGTCCCGGTATTTATGTTGGTACATTTAAGGCTACTAAAGCGCTTAACTTGATTGGTGGTCCTGGAGTTACCCTAAAAGCAGCTAACGATACTAACACTACTTCTATTCTTTGGATTGAAGGTCAACTTGGTTCAACTTCTGCCCTTTCAGTTGCTCCCACTTATGGCGATTTAACTCTTAGTGGTGTCAGTGGACTAAACGCTGGTGATTTAGTGCAGCTTCATTCTGGTATGCAACGTCCAAGTGACAGCTCTCCGGTTAATTATGAGTTGGTTCGAATGCTTGATTCTACTACGGTAGAGGGTCAAGTCATGGCTACCCAAGACGGTGCGTCACCCACCTATCAAGTTGTTACTCCTAACAAAAACATCGTTATTAGTGGGTTTAACTTTGATCTTGGTACGTCAAGATCAACATCAGCAGTTTTTGTTCGCTATGCCGAGAATGTCACTGTAGAAAACATTTACACTACTGGCGGTGAAGGCACTACTGTTCGTCTTGATAGGGTTTACGGAGGTCAAGTACGGAACGCCACTCGTATTAAACCTTCCGCCACTGGATCAGGTCAAGGTTACCATGTCCAGTTTCTCACTTGTAAAGATGTTCATGCATCTGAAATTAGAGGTGTTGCCTGTCGTCATACGTTTGATAGTGACTCTAATTACTTCCTATCGCTTCGTAACTGCTTAAGTCACTCTGGCGTCAGTAGCGATGTTGTTATGACTCATAATGGTTATGGTGGTTCTCATACTTATGAAAACATTAACATTTTTGAGCTAGCAACTAATACTTATGGTATCCATACTTCTGTGCAAGGAATACCAGCTGCTAACGTTAACACTCAAATAGCACGAGATTTTGTAATTAATAATTGCAAGATTATGCGTAGAACTGCAGCAACTTCTCAGGCTGCTGCAATCTATTTCCAATACGCCACTGCAGACATTCAAATCACTAACTGCGCTATCCATAATCCTACGGGTGGTTCATTTACTAACCAAATGGCTGTTCGGTTTGAAGGACCTATTGGTGGTACTAGTCGTATTTCTGACATCCACATTCAAAATTACGATTGGGGTTTGTACTTTGGAGATACTCTTACTTCAATTACATCGTATCCACGTCACTATGAGCGCGTAAATATTGAACGTATTAATTGTTATTTTGTTAATACGCCAATTTATGACGGCTATCCAGCAGGGCGTTTTTTCTACCCAATTATTAGGGATGTAAACATCTACGATAGTGGTGCAATTAATCCTGATTTTGATTGTCTAATGCGGATTAGCAACAGTCATTCCGGAGAAACGGTACTTAATCTTTCTCAAGTAGTTAGCGCTACTTATACTTTGCAAAACAAAGTAGTGGCTAATCCTAATAATAATTATGTGTTGTTTGGGTCGGCTGACTTTCCCGGAAGTATTGGCTCCAGCCTTACTCCTGCTAGCAATACATTAACACAAACTCAACTACTATCAGCATCTGGACCAGCTGGACGTATTCTTAATGCGACAACGGTTACTACTGTTGATCGTGGTTGTGGTATTGGTCAAAGAGCAGTTTGGTTATGTAATGGAGCTGTGTCTATTAGTGATGCTTCTACCGTAAGTGGAACCATTACCGGCTCTTCTTTAGACATCATTGAAATGGTATGGAACGGCTCTACTTGGAGTAAACGAGCTGTAGGTACTTGGAGTTAAAAACTAAACTACGCAACACTAAACCCTTTTACCCCCTTTTAGAACAATGATCGCACTTATCCGTCCTATCCTTTTCTCCTTTCTTAACAGCGAGAAAGTAAAGCGCCTTATTGTTGATCTGCTCCGTAAACTTGCTGAGCAAACCGACAACACTGTCGATGACCAAGCCGTTGATTTCATTGAGCGTGGTCTCTTCGGCGGCTGATGGACTTGGGAGCACCTCCGGTACTGCCGGTTCTAAGGCTCCCTGAGCCGCCTCTACTACCCCGTCCGGTACTGGAGGTACCACGAGCTACTTTACCCTCGTACAAGCCGCTTGTAGTGCCTCCTAACGACCTTCGTCCACCTCCGGGTGTACGCGGTGTTAACAGTGACGAGGAAAAGACAACGGAGGAGAAACCTAAACC
>Ga0208149_1000469_pt1 | contig 15708 bp, 18 predicted proteins | sample DEB08_DNA_15_FD_184533 | JGI IMG/M metagenome (GOLD analysis project Ga0208149, IMG submission 184533) | Aqueous microbial communities from the Delaware River and Bay under freshwater to marine salinity gradient to study organic matter... | ecosystem: Environmental > Aquatic > Marine > Coastal ... | reverse complement strand
CAATTCGCAGTCAAGTTTCTGACTTTGGACGTGTCAATACTGCCAATGATGTATATCGCAGAAATGAAGATGCTACATCTGGAAAGATGACAAGCCATATCACTCTCTACGAAGGTGATTTCGGAATCGTCGAAGTTGTTCCAGCTTCCGTGTTCGTTGATCGTACCAGTGGAAGTGCTACTCTCAACGGAGATAGTGCATTACTTCTGGATACAGGTTCTTACTGCTTGTTCACACTTCAAGCTGATAACCGCACTGAGTTGGAAAACCAAGGCGGCGGACGCAGAGGTTTTTGTGAGATGATTTGCACCCTTGGTGTTGAGTCCATCAAATCACATGGTTTCTTCTATAACTAATCCTTAACAGAGGAGACTTAATAACATGGCTAACACAGATGTAACTATTTCGCAGGTCGATATTCTCAGCCTTCAGGAAAAAGCCGCTGGCTTTACACATAAGTGGACAATTGCGTACACTGATGTGGATGAAGGTACGGGAGCTGCCGATACTGTCACTGCCGCTTTAGGCAACACACCATCCAACTTTATTGTGGCTAAGGTAGCTGCAAATGTCACCACGGCATTTGCTGGTACTTCTGGTGCTTTCACGATGGAAGTTGGAACCGATGGAGATCCAAACAACTTCATTGAGTCCACCTCAGTCAAAAGTGCAGGGACGATTCTTGCAGCCGCTGGTGCAGCACCAGCAACCTTGGCAGGCTCTCATGACCAAGCCGCAGATGCTCTGGAAGTTGTGTTTACGAACGCAACCTCTGGAAGTCCTTCTGCTCTGACAGCAGGGAGTGTAGACATCTACATGCAACTGATTGAGTTGGCCTAAAACGAATTACCCCTAACCAACCCGTAGTCATAAGTTTATTCCTTTCGCTTGTGGCTACGGGTTTTTCTTAACATGGCAGATACAGAGATTAACTTAAATTTAACACCACCTGCGGAGAATGAAAAAGCCGTAAGTGTAGTCATTGACTGGAAGCAGTTGGTGAATAACGCTCCAGCAGGAGAATCTAATGGAGACACACAGACATATAAGCTGTTTCCATTGAAGACAGGAACCATTGTGCGAAATGTATTTACGGTGGTTGAAGAAAATTTTACAGGAACCACAAGTCCATTATTTAGTATAGGGGATGATGATGACCTTGACGGTTATATGACTGCCAAAGTACTTGATCCCTTATTGGCGGCCCGTGCTAGTGCATCAGACGGAGATTATTTTGATGCAACAGACACGACAAGTTCAGCAGGTGAGACTGATGATGTGACAGTTACATTAGTGTCGTCTGCAAATAGCAAGATATATTCCTATGATGATACATCCGCAACTAAGTATTTAATAGTACGCTTGCAAGCCAGCGACAAACTGGGTGCATCAACAGCAGGTAGATTGCGAATTATTGCAGATGTAATCTTTGGAAACTTACTATAATGAACCAAATCTTCGCACCAAACTGGAGCACCCTTGCTAAACAAAAGGGACAAAGCTACGACACCTTCATGCGTGACCTTGAGCGTTATGTCAGGTATGACGTAAACATGAAGCAGCACCAGGAGACTGAACGGGCTATGAAATCCCGTTGGGTTGCCCGTAACCTTGGCAAGCAGGTTGTTGAAGGTCTTGGTCAAGCGATTGCACACATACCCATTACAGACTGGGCAAATGCAATCAACGCATGCGGCGAAGGATGTTGGGAAGACAAACAGTTTCGGAAAGAATGGCTGCGTGACAACGAAAGCCACAGAGCACAATCATGAGGAATGTTGCTGTAGGTGATAGTGTAACAGCCCCAACGCTAGGGTTGTTGTACCGATTCATGCACACGATTGGTGCATCCTCTTTGAATTCTGATGAAGGCAATGCAGCAGTCGCAAGTTTCAACAAATACGCTCGTCTTGCGAGAGAACGGGCGAGGTGGCCACACACTGTTAAGACGGATCAATTCATCCCTGATGTCCGAGTACGCAGTGTAAGTGTAGGGGCAGGTGGAACGTATGCCTCTGCCCCTACAGTGACCATAGCAGCACCAGCAAGCGGAGGCACACAAGCAACAGGTGTAGCAACGATAAATGCCAATGGTGAGGTCAACGGCGTATCAATTACCAATGAGGGCAGTGGATATGCAGAAGTACCAACAGTTACGTTTTCAGGAGGTGGAGGATCTGGAGCATCTGCCACCGCAACTATTGTTGCCTACATTGAACATGGGTCTGATGACTCCGACGACCCTCCTGGAGTTTTTACTTCCACTATTGCAGAGATGCTACGGGTAACGGAGACAGATCCATACACACAGGATGCAGCTCCAATAGAAGTGCCATTCAGGGTGCTCTATGAAGCGAGCGACTACGGGCAATCATTGCTCATCAACCGCAGCAGCACCAGTCCAGTATGGTGTACTTACAGATTCCCGCAGAATGACTACGCAGTGGGAGAGACGGACTTTCCTTATGTCTGGGCAGAATATGTCTTGCAGGGAGCACTGGCAGATTGGTATCGTGCCAACGGACAAGCCGATAAGGGCGGCATGGCAGACAGACAGGCAGAGCAGATTCTACTACTGGAACTCGATAAGCTGGAACGTCAGCAAGGCCAGGATATTTACACACACTTTTCAACACACCACACAGTACACGCATTTAATCAAAGGTAAGATATGAGCACAGCAGTTAAGGTAAGGAACGGATATGGCTACAAGGATGTCATTGCAGACACATCGGTAAATACAGGCGAATGGGTTTTAATTCAAAGCATTAGTGATAGCACAGCATTCACTACTCTTACAGGCGACATTACGACAGGCGGGCCATCGACGCTGCCTAAAGGGATGATAATTGAAGGAAACTTTACTACTATCACTCTATCTGCTGGTGAAGTAATCGCCTATCAAAAACCATAATGCCCTATCTTTGTTCCAGTATAAGTACGGGGAGTAGTGCGGCAAGTGCAGGTGCAATCACTGCATTCACCAATACCTACTCCGTTGACTTTGATGGTGTAGATGATTATGCTACCATACCTGATACTGTAAGCAATAGGGTGACAGGCGATATGTCTATCTCTTGCTGGTTTAAGCTAGATACTACTGGGGTTTTTCAGGGGTTGGTAAATAAGCGTGATGTAGGTGGAACTAATTGGCAGTTTATGGTTCGTGATACCAATGTTCTTTATATTTATGATGGTTCAACTGTAATAAATTCTACATTTACACTTAGCAGTGGTCAATGGTATCATGGTGTAGTGACAATAGAAAGCGGTGTAGAAACTAAGTTTTACGTTAACGGAATATTACGAGACACATTAGGAGCGGTAACTATTACCGCTGACGATGCCGCAATAGAAATAGGGAGGTTGTATTCGGGTTCATACATAAATGGCAAAATAGATGAAGCGGCAATTTTTACCTCTGTATTATCAGCAGCACAAGTCACTGCCATTTACAATAGTGGTGCACCCGCAGATCTGAAATCCTATTCACCTGTTCTCTGGACAAGATTTGAGGAAGGCACAGGCACAAGTATCACCGACTCATCTGGTAATGGTCACACTGCAACTCTCACCAACGGCCCAACCTTTTCAACTGACGTACCCACATAAATTATGAGCGACGAACAACGATACTGCACTGTTCCTGTAGCGGAATACGATAACATCAACTTGGAGCAAGTTGCTGCCACTTATGGGCGTGAGGTTATCCTTGACCCACCTATTGTTGCAAGCGGCACGGAGCGACTCATTGGTTTTTGTGGCAATAAACCTACGACTCTGTACGGATACACCGCTTACACTCCTGAACAATGGCAAGCTGAAGTCAGTAACCCTGAATCAGCTTACTACATAGACCCTGACATCCTATAATGGAGATTGACGCAAATGTAGTATTCGCAGGAGTCGGTGCTTTGGCGGTAATCGGAGGAGCGATTATGGCTTATGGCGAACTTAAAACTAAAGTTGTCGGATTAACGCAACGTGCTGAGTCTGCGAATCAATCTCGTGAAAAGATCCATGACAGGGTTGGTAAGCTGGAGGAAGAGACTAAAGTGCAGCGTGTGCAAATTGACGACATTCGCCAGAATAACAATAAGCTATTCGAGTTAGTTGAAGGACAATCAAGGACACTTGGTGAGATAAAGCAGGAGTTAGCTGTCATTATATCCAAACTCAAGAGTCATGGCTAAATTTTTGGATAGTCCTAGTATCGTAGAGTTAGCAGGTAGTGATTGGCAGATATTACTGGAGCCTGTTCGGTTCCAGTATTGCGATGACCCTGCAACGATCTGGACTGTACCAGCAGGTAAGTTGACTGATGGGCCGAGTGTACCAATGTATTTGCGGTGGTTGATTAACCCTGCGAAGTTTCCATTGTCTGGTTACTTACATGATGATTTAAGAGTAAGGTGGACAACGGGCAATGCTGCAACTGATGGCATGCTCAGGGATGCTGTAATGGCTGAGGGACACATGAAGTCATGGCAGGCATACCTTGTATACCTTGGAGTACGTGTAGGGACACATACAGGCTTTAAGAGCGTTGTACCTACAGATGTACTGGATCAGGCGATTAGCGAATATGCGAGACGCAAGAAAGTTCCAGCGAGTCGGATTGAATTTGACGAGAAGCACAGCGAATTGATAATAGTATAACATGAAAAAGAAACTCTTATGCCTGACCTTATTTGCATTCACTGGATGCTCTACACTTGATAATGCGATCAACTCTCTACCTGGATATGAGTTTGAGCAGTTTGATTATTCACGCACAGGGAACATCACCAGCACGTCTCTCTCGGCAAGCAACGCCAAGATTGAGAACAATATGCTGATCGTGGAGAAAGCACACGTCACACACAGCAATCCATTGTTTGGTGTGAACATTAGTGTGCAGGGATTGAAACGACCAGCAGCCGCATCAATGACAGGAGGTGTTGCACCTCATGGTAATGACTGAGATAGAGTCGGTAATATGGGTGCTTGGCAATATGTTTTGGATCTCATTGATTGGTGCGGGATTACTTTGGATTATTGGAAGGTATTGGTTTAAGTGAGTGAGTTCCGAACATACGGACAGATGGATGACCCTATCGTAAGAGATGGGGACAGAAGCTTCGTGGGTATCAATAGCTACCTTGAGCCAGAGACTTTGAGTGAGGGTTATGTTCAGGACGCACAGGACATGCGTATGGACGGAGAGCGAGCTAGAGTCAGAAAAGGTTGGGATTTTCAAGCAGGACTCACAGGTATTTCACCATCATATAGCTACAATGCAGGCACAGACCAAGTATGGGGGACGGGAGTTTATAGTGACCCAGATGACGGGAATAAGGAGTGGATCGTTAATGCCACAAGACGCAAAGCCATTCTCTGGAATGAAAGCGAGCAATTGTACGTTAATTACTACACAGTAGGCATTGACCACCCTGACGTAAGCACAGCCAACGACACATTTACTAAGAGCGGTGGACATAGCTTACAGACAGGAAGTGCTGTGCAGGTTACAACAGACCTTACTTTACCATCTCCTCTTGCAATCAACACTACCTATTATGTCATAAAAGATTCTGACACTGTGTTTAAGTTGGCGGCAAGCTATGCGGATGCGATAGCAGGCACACAGATTGATATTACTACACAAGGAAATGGTGAGCACACATTTCGTGAGACAGTAGACAGCACGGCAAATCCTACGATCGTGCAGGGATTTAATCAGGTGTTCATCCTCAGATATAAAGCAAGACCTTTGGTATGGGATGGAACGATTACTGCGACAGGCGATGTGGTGGATAGTCAGTTTGTTAGTCTTAGCAACACAGCAACTTTACAAGCAGGAGGTGCAGGAACAGGCGATGCGTTCCCTTCAACAGATTATGGCATTCACTTTCGTGATCGGCTATGGGGCATACAACCTCCTGATGTGGTCACTCCGACACAAGCAGTCAAGGGAGCACAAACAGTTATAGGGTCAGATTTACTGGAACCAAACAACGTCACGCCTACTGAATCTGAGTTCTACATGAATCAGGGGTCAGCAGACTGGACAGTTGGATTCAGTACATACCAAGAGAATAGCCTGATCGTCTTTAATCGCAGGAGCATACGAATGCTCACCAATGTTCACGCCACTTCGATCAGTGAGAACTATCCGATTACCACAAGGTATGGTTGTGCAGCAAGACGCTCAATAGCCCAAGGAGGTGGTTATATCTTCTTTTTAAGTGACGAGGGTGTGATGACCTTATCGGCTGCACAGGATAGCGTTACAGGAATGGGTCTAACTGTCAGTAAGTTACAAGGCGGAACAGAGCCACTGAGTAAATCTATTCAGGAGCAGGTCAATAATATCGACTACACTGAATCGGTAGTGAAGTCAGCATGTGGAGTGATCCATGACAATAAGTATTATTTAGCAGTGCGTCTGACAACTGACAGCAGCAATACCACAGTCTTTGTTTACGACATCATCAATCAGGCATGGGTCAGTAAAGACACGTATCCTAGTGGGATTGAAAACTTCCAGAAGATTATCTACAACCAGAAGATTCGACTCTTTGCCACACTACCGACAGGGTGGTATTTGATGGAAGAAAACGCTGGGCTGGATGATACCAATCGGACTGTTGGCAGTGATTCGGAGACAGATACAGTAGCTATTACTGCAAAGTTAAAGACAAGGAATTACACATTTGGAACCAATGCAATTAAGCACTTTCAGCGAGTTAAGCTTGGAGTCAATGTTGTGTCTGGTGATGCTTTTACCATCAAGTGCAACAGCACAGACCCAGACATTACAAAGACTGTTGGATCATATACAGCAACAGGAACAGAAGACCTTGCGTTGAATTACGGATCAAGACAACGTGGATACAGTTGCAATATTGAGGTGGACGTAACGGCAGGGAGTCCAGAGTTTAGGTACGTAAGTCTATCGGGAACACAGCAGGAACAATTAGGACGCAGAGAGGTCAGTTAAGATGCCATTACCAGTAGGTGCTCCATTAGACCCAAGCACATTTGGGGGTCTTTCAACCAAGGATACTGTAGATAATACTGACTGGTCAGGGGTAGATCTGTCTATCGTCAACGGGGGAACAGGAGCAAGCACCGCAGCAGGAGCCAGGACAAACTTAGGTCTAGGGGATTTAGCCATACAGAACACTGTAAGTAACGAAGATTGGGATGGTGCAGATTTAGCAGTTTCTAACGGAGGCACAGGATCAAGTACAGCAAGTGGAGCGAGGACAAACTTAGGTTTAGGAGATTTAGCTACCCAAAACACTGTGAATAACGGGGATTGGAATGGCTCGGATTTAGCCATCTCTAATGGAGGCACAGGATCAAGTACAGCAGGGGGAGCAAGAACCAATTTGGGCTTAGGTAGCGTAGCTACGCAGGACTCTAATAACATTGCTATTACTGGAGGTTCTATCACAGGAACAGAGGTTACCTTAGAGACTTTTACTGTAGCAGGAGCACCATCGGGCAGTGTAGGGAGAATAGGGTACTGCACAGATGGAGACGCAGGGTCTGCGTGTTTTGTGGTGCATGATGGGACAGATTGGAAAGTCTTATCACTGGGGGCAACAATATCATCTACTTAAACAAGTGACCATATTTGAACAGGCGAAACAATACTACGAGCAAGTTGGTATTGACATACACCTAGACATCGCCAATTATGCAATGCACGAAGGATATGTATTCCTCACTCCCGACTTCATGTTGTGGGGCAAACCCGTAAGACGGGATGGAGGACTTCCTGACGCACAGTGGAAAGTAGCGGAACCAGACGCTTTTTATGTGCGGTTCGCAGTAGGGAAGGGATGCCTTGATAAATTCTTAAGCCTCACTCCTTTATGTAGGTTGCCATATATTGGTTGGAGTCGCTACTTAAAGAACAAACCTTTACGTTATTACAAGACAGAACAACTATTAAGAGGAATTTAATATGGGAGGCGGAGACATAAATTACCCTGCACAACCTAGCTACGGCGAGGGGTTGGCAGATGCAATGCGAGCACAAGCAAGCATGGCAACAGGAGCAAAGATTGGTGAAGAGACTGCTGGTGCAGACCTGCTGGCAGCATTGAAAGAGTCGGGATTGATTCAAGAGGGTCAGTTACTTGGCGAAGCGATTGCTGATATTGATAAGAGGATTCGCTCCAAATATGGACAGAGTGAAGTTGATCTTATTGGTCAGAGATTACTTGGGGATATTGAGCGGTTTGATGAGAAGGGCGAGATCCGTGAGACAGTCTATGATCCGTATGATGATGCCGAACTAGGTGGCTACTACTACGCAAAGGGTGAAGATGAAGGTACGTTTGGCGGTAAGCAATACGAAAACTACCTTATGAAGGACGGCAAGATTGTTGCTGGTACTGACCAAGATATATCCACTGGAAGTTTATTACAGTACATTGATGAGGGCGATGACCCAGAAGCAATTAAAGCTGCATTTCAGAAACGCATTGATGAACCAAGGGGCGTTGCAAGAGAGGAAGTAAGGACTGGCGAGGCAGGCACCATTGCCTCAAGGTCTGGTGGACTCCTTGATTTATATGGTGGCAGCACAAAGGTACGGCAGTACGATCCTGCTGCTTATGAGCAAGCCATTAGTGAAGGCAAGTCAGAGGAGGAAGCACAAGCCGCCGCAACAAAATACGGCACAGCAGGATTCGACCCAGAAACACAAGAGTTCCAAGGGTTGGTTCCCATGCAGCAACAGGCACAGGCATACCTTGCATCTCAGCAACGGGAGTCTGACATTGCCGATGTTGAGAAGTTTGGCACACGGGCAACAGAAGCAATCCGTGAGCAGGGAGACATTCGTGGTGCATTGTCTGATTTATCTACATACCAGAATAGGAACTTAGCTCAAACTGGAACTGCTCGCCAAATGCTAATGGGTGAAGCAATACGCAATATAGGACAAGGTCTATCAGCAAGAGAGCAACGAGATGTTGAGCAGGCAAGCCGACAAGCTGGAGCCGCAACAGGACGTATGCGTGATTTCGGGAGAGTGGTTGGAGAAGCTACAGCAGTAACAGAAGGTAATCGCTTACGCCGACAACAGAACCTTGCACAAGCACAATCCATTCTTGGCTCTGAGATGGGCATGAAGGGGCAGGAGATGGCAATGGGACTCCAGAGGTTAGGTGCAGAGCAATCGACCGCAGCAGACCCAATGATGGCGATTCTAGGTAGACCTAGTTCAGCAGCACCCGCAGCAGGTGGACTCGCACAAATGGGAATGCAGACACAACAGCAGTCAGGCCCACAATTCTTTAACCCAGAAGCAGGTCTGGGATACATACAGAACGCAGCAACCAACCAAGCCAACATTGCAGCGGCACAAGCTGGAGCACAAGGTAGTGCAATGAGTGGACTCTTCCAAGGATTAGGAACAGTAGGAGGAGCAGCACTTATGTGTTGGGTGGCACGGGAAGTATATGGTTCAGATAATCCACGCTGGTTGCAGTTCCGTGCATGGATGCTGACCGACTCTCCAAAGTGGTTGCTCAATCTATATATCAAATATGGTGAGAGGTTTGCCAACTGGATTAGCAACAAGCCAACAATCAAGAGTATGATCCGTTACTGGATGGATACCCGTATCGCATAAGGAGGACACAATGGCTAGACAAATGTTCACAGGGAATTACGGAGCACCACTTGCACAGGTGGACACCCGACCTATCCTGGCAGCAGGGCAGGCATGGGGTCAGGCGTTTCAGAACTTAGGCCAAACGGCAAGCGATGTACTGGAGAAGCACAGGCAGAAGAAGGAACGTGCAAAGCTGGAACCGATTGCCGAGAAGTTTGCCCGACAAGCATTAGGAGACCAAGCACCAGTAGATGATGTGGATGTGTATAAGAAAGCACTACTCACTCCTGATGGTATGAAATTACTTAGCGGTATGCAGCAGTTCAAGGCACAGGAGCAGCAGATGCAACGCAACCAGCAGATTATTGAATTAGCAGATGCGGTTAAAGACTCCAGGATTAAGCTGGAGAAGAACCAAGCTGACCGCATAGGGTTACTTAATAAGTTATCTCAACAAACATTTAAGTCCGCTGAAACACAAGATAAATGGAATGAAGCAATACAGGCCGCCTTCCCTGCTAACGAGGTTGCCGCATTACAGAAGCGACAAGCGGAGGCACAAGCAGTTGGTTTGGAGCAAGCAAACAAGCTTAATGCCAGAAAGATCGAGATTCAGAACAAGATCGATGAAGCAGTTGACCCTGTAGAGCAAGCTAAACTACAAGCCGAACTTGCACAGGTCGAACTGAATATTGCACGGGCCAATGTAAGTGGCATACAGGCAAGAACGAAAGCTGTAGAACATGAAACAGAAACCAAGAAGAAGACGCAAGAACTCTACCCACTTGCCGAGCAGATTAAAGACGAGAAGGAGGAAAAGAAAGTAAGACGGGATTACACCAAGGCTATGACCGAGGGTGCGACTGCAACCACCGCCGAAAAGAAACGCATAGCAGAAGTCAGGAAGGCACGTAATTTCGTGCAGGTTGACTCCAATGGTAACGTGAGCGTAAAGCAAGGCGGCAAGAATATTGCACCCGATATACTGGAAGATGCTATCTTCGAGAAGGAGAAGCGTTGGCATGAGATGCGACTAAAGAAACTTCAGCAAGAGGGTATTCAGGCAACCACTAAGGGTAAGCAGGTATACGCCAATTACCAAAACTGGTTAATGACAGAAGGGAATGCTCGGAAGGTTCCAACCACTGAAGCAGAGAGACACATCGCCAAGCTACCACTAGAGCAACAAGCGGAGGCAAGCCGCAAGCGTTTATCTGTTCTTATGGGAGAGAGCGGAGATCTCAAGGGACAGGTTAAACATCTTGGTGATTCACTCATCACACCAAAACTCAACACAAGGATTGTAGCTGAAATGTATCGTCTTGGAAAAGAGGGCGGTAGTGATGCGGTAAAATTTGATGAGAAAAAAAATACAATGAAGTTGGAGTTCCTATTGGATGGCAAGAAGGAGAAATCCACCATTAAGTTAACACCAATGGTAACAAAGCAAATCCAGCAGTACCTCAATCTAAATGACCAACTCATGGGAATGCCGACCAATGAGACAGTCACACCAGAACCCACACCAACGCAGTTCAATAAAGAAGAGGCTACTTCCAATATGCGTAACTATCTTAATCAGTAAGAATCATGGCATTACTCTTTAATTCATTTGTAAAAAAAAAAGAACCTGCTGCCAATAGGGAGGAAGCACTCTCAAAACGTCAGGATGCTCTGATTAATTACCTAGAGAGCAATGAGGATCAACTTAGATTATTTGATTCTCTTGATAAGACGGGCAAGGATGAATACATTAATACGTTCTATGAGGTGTACGCTGATGAAGGTATGGCTACATTCATGGCTCTACCGAACCATTTGGTTTTCAAGCAGGATGGCACGGATGATCCCATTGGTAGTTCACCTATGGATTGGGTTGATAAAACAGAAGACAGACGGAAGTATGGCTTTGGGTTAAAGAAACGAAAAATCAAAGAACTTCCACTATACGACACGGGCATCGAGCGTTTGTATGATGCAGTTGATAAAGGTGATGTAAAACTCAGTCAGTTGGATGAGGGTAGTCTTGCTGTAATCGGTGGGATACTACACCAGCGGGGATCAGATAAAGCGGACGAGGCAAAGGTACAAGCCCGCAAAGCACTGGATAATATGATCCAGTCACATGAGGAACTTGGCCCAGAATACTTTGCTGACCCTGAAACATGGCAGATGCAGTTCTATGAAGGAGTGACCCGACCATTCTCTGACTTTGGTGTGTGGTTGGCAGGCAAGATAAAAGGAGATGACGAGATTGCCGAGACTCGTAATAAAGCAACAGCACTGGAGCATGTAGCCTACCCTCAGAACCGCACATGGGAAACCATAGGTGAGGTTGCAGGCTTATTCGGCGGAAGCGTAGGTTTGTACCAAGGACTTGCCAAGAAGGGATTATCACAGGTTATTAAAGCTGGAGCACAAGGAGGCTGGAAGGTATCTCCTGCGGCTTTAGGAGCAACCAGTGCTGGTGAGTTCGCATTAGGTGCTGCATACGGCATACCGACCTTTGTGCTATCTCCAGAGAATCCCAATAGGGTCATGTCAGGACTGGAAGCAATGTTACTTGGTAATGTGTTTAATCTGGCAACTGATAGTTACCGCACATTCAAGGGAATGAAGAAGGCAGATGTGGTACAACAACTGGACGAGTTGAAACCTGATGGATGGACTGAAGTTCGTGAGGGGATCATGAGCAAGTACAAGGATGTATCACCAGAGAACGCAGCACTCGCAAAGCAGTTTCAAGACAGGCCACCAACTTCTGAGGCCAAGAGTGCAATGTCGGGTAGAAACCTAGCGGACGACTATCGGCAAGCAGAAGCAGCACAACAACGCTTATTGCAGGAGCAGCAACCAAAACCAGCAGACATTACGCCATCAAAGGTTGAAGGATTGCAAGAAGCTATGCAAGCACGGCAAATCCAAGAGCCTACATCCACGCCAGTCTCACAAGGGGATAGTGCTGCGGTCACACCTGAGTATGCAAGAAACGTAGAGATAGAGGATAGACTTACTGAGTTACGTGATCGCACTGCTGTAATTCAGCAACGTAGGGGTGCATCAAAGAAGGAGAGGAACCGCATTCGTGATGAGGTAACACAACTCAAGCAAGAGCAGTTACTCAATAACACAGGTGACAAGCTGACTAAGTATGAGCGTATGGCAGAAGAGGCATACCCTGGCTCAGTGTTGGGTATCAATGCGTACACTGGTGACTTCCAAGAACTGCGTAAACTGGCAACAAGGGAACTTGGACTTCGTACAGGTATGGGTTATCTCGGAGCACAGACCGCAGAAGAGAACGATGGCAATCCATTTACAGGTTTTCTGCTCGGATTTATGATGCCAGTCCCCCGTGGTGCTTTGGTTGATAAGATGGGTAAAGCTAAAGGGTTGTTGCCATCGCTCAAGCCATTTGATTATTTAATCAAGCCACACGATCAACGCATCAAAGACATTAGCCCACTGGCATGGAATAGTGTGCAGGGTGTAGCTCGAAGGAATTTAGAGGACGCATCAAACTATATCCATAGAGCAAATCCATTCTTTGAAACACTGGACGCATTATGGAAATCAAAGGCAATAAGTCAGGATGACCTTAATGAGATAGTGGTAGCACTGCATCGTGGTGACAGACAAAGACTGTATGCCGCCTTTAACAGAGCAACACCATCACAAGGAGGGCAAGCAGGTGCGTTACAACAGGCACATAAGGAAGTGGAGGATGTGTTGGATGACTTGTTACTCAATGCACAGTACGCAGGTGTGGATATAAAGCACCGCCCTAATTACTTCCCGACCAAAGTAAAGGATCTGGAGTTGCTGCGTAAGATTCGTGGCTACACAGAGGATGATGTATTTAAGGCAGCAGTTGATGAGTTCGAGCAGCAGATCGGTGCAAGGGCGACTCAGGCAGAGAAGATGGAAATCTACTCGGAGGTGGTGCGTCAACAGGAACGTAGCAGTCCTAGCTATATGAACCGCAGGAAGATTGACGACTTTGATGTGGATGACATGCCAGCATATGAGAATATTAGAGACGCATTTTCACAGTATGTAGGCAGTGTGGTGGAGCGTACCAATATGAATACTTTCTTAGGTAAGTCCGCTGACAATGTACCTCCTCAAGTATATGGGAGGATCATAGAGAAATCTATTGGTAGTTCGATTGATGAGATGCTAGAGAAGATGAGTGCACAGGGGTTAGTCCCAGATCCTGCTGATATGCGTAAGCTAAAGAACCTGCTAAATGACTTTGCTGTTAATAGTGGACGCACAGCATCGGATGCACGTAATGCTTACAAGAATCTATTTTATGCGGCAACCATTGGTAATCCAATTAGTACGTTAAGCCAGGTGCCTGACCTCGCAATCATGGCATGTAAAGATCCTGCTGCTTTTGGTACGGCACTCAAGGATGCTATCAGGAATCGCAAGCTGGAGTTTGGTTTTGATCGTTATGGTAAAGACCGCATCGCCGCCGACATACTGACTACTGGTGATGGATTGCGTGAGGGGATTAAAGACCTTAAAGGCAATATCAAGTCAGCAAAGAGGTGGAATAGATTTTCCCAAGTCTTGCTTAATAAATCACTCAAGTGGGCTGCGTTCAAGAAACTAGATATAGCAATGAAGTCACTTGGAACCAACACGCACTATACGAGACTAAGGAAGTGGGCCAATGCACCCGATGGTAGTAAGTTGCGTAACAAGTTGGAGCGTAAACAGAAGGAGATTTTTGGTGAGAAGTATGATGATTTAGTTGCAGCATTGCAGCGTGGTGATGTAGACGATCCGCTGGTATCACAGGCAGTGTTCAATGAGATCACACAGATACACCCGCTCAATTCCGTACATATGCCGACAGCGTATCTGAAGAACCCAAATTTAAGGTTTACGTATGCGTTGAAGTCATTCATGTTGCGACACATTAACTTCATGCGTAGTGAGTTGATAGCTGATATACGCAAGGCTAAATCTCCAAGTGAGTTTGCGGAAGCGGTTGGCACGTATGGCACGTACGTGGCACTATTCTCAGGGACTACAATGGGAACCACGGTACTCAAGGATTTCATTCTAGGTAGAGATGTGACGCTATCAGATCGTGCGGTTGAGAGCATGACGCAAACACTCACAGGTATCAATAGGTTCCAGATATACCAAAGCAAGAACATGTTTGATACTGATAACCCATATCAACAAAAAATGAGGGTTGGTTCATTTGCACTAGATCTTCTTGTTCCTCATCAGCTTATCACTTATCCAGCAGCTGATATCGTGGGTTTACACATGGGTGAACGTAATAGGATTGAAGATTGGCATAGCACTCAACTGACACCTGTTGCGGGTAAGAATATATACTGGCAACTCGGCATGGGGAAGGAGAAGGAAGCACAGAAGAAAGCTGACCGACTCCACAAGCTAAAGAAGTTGCGGTCAGGTAAGTTTAATATTCAGGTGGTTGAATAAATAATTGACATCTTCTGATACCTCCACATTTGTCGGGGCATGAACATACTGGACGATACCGACGAACCACAAGAACTCACCCTCGAAGAGTTATGTTCCACACTGGATGCCATTTGCCGCAATAGTGGATTACCTCCTACTCTGGGCATTACCGCACTGGAGATAGTTAAGAGTGAGATCATTAGCGAGATAACCTGCACAATAACCAATGAGTGATATGAAGACACTTGACGACGTAATCACAATGCTAAAAAAAACAGACAATGCCGAGGAGCAGTTTCGTGCGGATTTGAACGAGTTGCTCCTGAAATGGAGTGGCACATACAGTAATGGAGCATTTTGTTCCGCTTCCATTATTGCGGATGGGGATGACGCTGGTGATTACTGGTTTGAGGTGTATATCCCTGCTATTCATTCTGAAGATGGGTCGGTAGAGCGTTGTGCTTTTAGTATAGAGTTTGACGAAATAATTGCAGCAAAGGAACCACAATGACAACTTGGTTACGTACAATACACGTCTTCTGGTGCGGCATTGAGTTCGGTGTTCGCAAATCAGAAATGGACGCACTGGCAAACGGCACGATGTTTGATACTTGGTATCTTGAGGTACGTGCAGTGTGTGA
>Ga0208149_1000463_pt1 | contig 15762 bp, 7 predicted proteins | sample DEB08_DNA_15_FD_184533 | JGI IMG/M metagenome (GOLD analysis project Ga0208149, IMG submission 184533) | Aqueous microbial communities from the Delaware River and Bay under freshwater to marine salinity gradient to study organic matter... | ecosystem: Environmental > Aquatic > Marine > Coastal ... | reverse complement strand
CTCCTGGACTTCCTTTTCCATCATATACTAAACTGGAAAATCCTATAGGATTTGAAAACTCTAATGCATATTTGGGGGTTTGAGTTCCAATTCCAATATTTCCATTATAAGTTTTTAATACAGTGGCACCAGTTCCAATATTTAAATCTTGTGTGTGTATAGTTGTAAATCCTACTTCACCATAAACATCCAGAATTTTTGTAGGAATAGTGGATCCAATACCTACTTTTCCATCTCTATATACAAATCCATTTGCTCCTCTCTCAAGTCCCGTATTTGGGTCGTTAAATGGAATTTCGTAAGCATTACCAATTCCCGATACATCGGTAATCTGAATCCTTACCGTCGCAATACCTGTTTGATCTTCAAAATTAGGACCAACAAAATCTACAGTAACACCAGTTCCTACAAAATTAAATTTGTTGAAACTATTTGCAATTCCGACTTGAACGTTATTATTAAAAATAGTAAATGATCCGGGAGTTGTTCCAGGTGGTACAAGTGAGGTTGATGGAATCCAGTATCTTTCCCCAGTTTGTCCACCAACATTAATAAGAACATATTGATTTCCTGGAGGAAATGGTTTTGCTCCAGTAGAAGACGGTCCAATTATGGGATCTCCTAAATCGGGTTCGGCCTGATCTAAACCCAAAAATTCGTAACGATCAGAAGTAATTCCTGATTGTGGAGTCTTCTTAACTCTTCCGGATAGTAGTCTTGCCATTTACTTATTGTTTTGCGGTTTCAAGAATGCTTAATACAATGTTTAATTCATTATTTGCACTTGCTTCAACTTTAATTACATCATTTGTTTCAAGCGCCAATCTTCCGTCTGGAACTAAAGTTATACTATCATTTGGCGGAACAAATGACCCATTTGCAAATTTATAATCTGTTGGAGTTTCTCCTGGACGAGAATGAATTGCAGTAACTTGTGCAGTTATGTCGGGAGTAAGGTTAGTAACCTGTGCCAAAATAACAATTGCAGCAACTCCAACAGGACAAGTATAAATGCCAACAGAACTTGTTGTTAGTTCTTTTCTGATTGTTTTAAAACTATTAAGTGCTACTGCTGCCATTTTAGTTACCTAATGCGATGATAAGTGGGGTTACGGTGTTTAATAAACTTTGACTAAATGATCTTCCAGAAATAGTTCCGGTTAATTGATTTACAACTACTCCATCACCAATTTTGAAATTACCTGCCTGATCGGTTGAAGTATATACAACTTCACCACCATTTAATTTAACAACTTCATTTTCTGGAACAACAACGCCACCAAGAGCAGGTTTTGCAGTGTTAATATTATTTCCAGAACCAACCCATTCAAAGGAATGAGACGAAGTGATTTGGAGACTCAATCTAGTAAAATAGACTGTGGTTCCAGTACTTACTGTATTATTTAGATTATTATTTAAAACTATCGTAGAATTTCCTTCGGATGGTAAAGAAGCACTTTCAATTGTGTAATAAATTGGATACAGTTTTAATCTTGCTGTTGCAGTTGTTCCTGCACCAGGAGAAGCAATTGATATTTGAGGAAGATCACTTAATCTATATTGAGATCCACTGCTAACAATATCAATACTAGAAACTCTTCCAAATTGATCTATATTTGAAGATGCTTCTGCTCTAATTCCATTTGGTCCAGTTGGAAAATCAATTGCAACTTGGGGGGGTTGGGTATACCCAAAACCAGAATCAAGAATTTCTATACTTTCTACTTCATAAAAAAGTTCGCCAAAATAAAGTGCTTGTCCATCATAAGGTCTCAAATTACCAACTCCAGAAACCTCAACAATTGATTGCTCTAATGCTGCTTCTGTTCTTGCAATTCCAGTGTAATGGTAAATTGACTTTGTAGTCTCATCGCCAACACCATCGGAAACAAGTCCAAAAGTTCCAAAGGATGAGTTAGAGTTTGTAATATCACATTGACCACCTGATGCTGTAAAGATTGCAGTCTGATCACAGATCGTAAATATAGAAACTAATTGTGAGTATGCTCCATTAGTAATCGAAACTCCAATACCACCTTGATTATATTGTGTATATGAGTCAACACTCATTGTTCCAGTAACACCAATATCATCAAATTTTCCTGGTTCTGCATCAAATCCATCAACTCTCATTCCAATTGATTTTGGAATAAAGTTTGTGCAGTTTCTAATATAAGGACCTTGTGTGATAGGACCAACACCAGGAGAATAAGGTGGGAACACAACTCCACCACCTTCATATGTGTGAGGAATAGTAGAAACACCAGTGTTTACTACAAATGTGGTTCCAGATCCAATAACCTCATTGACTCTAAACTCAAATCCAAGATTGCCAGTTGGATATAATGTTGTTGTTCCTGCACCACTTGTGCATGAGAATTCTAAGTTTTGAAGTTTTACAAATTGACCGACTTTTACAATTGCTCCTGGAGCAGTTACTGTTGTAATCCCAGTTACATTATCGTAAGAAGCAGTAGTAATTCCTATTGCACGATCTACGACAAATCCACCACCAACATAAGTATGGGAAATTGTAGAAATACCAGTATTGACGGTAAATGATTGATCTGTTCCAACTCCAATAACATCGAAAAGATATCCATATTTTCCTGAGGGGAACTTTTGAGTTCCTATTCCTCCACCAGAATCGCACTCAAACAGTAAATCTCTGATTTCTACAACATCACCAACTTTAACACTGAAGTTTGGTACTGTGATAGTTGTAATTCCTGTTGAGTTATTATAAATTGCTGATGTGACTCCAACTATAGTTGTATATCCAATTCCAGCATTTCCTGGATAAGTTGTTCTAATTCCAGAATTTGCTCCCAAAGCAAGAATAGTTGTAACAACTCCAACACAAGATCTCAATGCAGAAACAACATTGGCACATCCATTTACTGCATGGTTAAATCCAGTGTCTGGATCGGGTTGTATTGCAATATCTTTAACTTGCGTAAACTCATTTTGGAAGTTTACATACTTCTGAATTGTTCCACTAGGGCCATTGTAAGTGTGTGGAAGCGTTGATTGACCTACTATTACACTGAAAGTGTTTGTATCAATAACAGATTCTACATTAAATATATTTCCAAATTTACCACTAGGATATGTTACAATTCCTGGACCTGATGGGCAAGTAAATTCCAGTCCAGAAACTTTAACAGCATCTTTTTCTGATAATCCATGACCATTTGCCGTAATTGTAACAATTCCAGTTACATTATCGTAAAGTGCTCCTGTAACCGCAGAAGCAACTCCTACTGATAGACCTCCCCATGTCGAATTATTAATAACTGCTCTTGCAACTTCAAAAGAATAATCAAGAGTTGAAATTGTTTGATCAACTTCTCCTGGATTTTTGAGAATTTGTGGAATCAAATTAAAGTCTTCATCAAAATAAGACTTGCCTGCACCTACACAACTAGAATTGCCACCTCTGGTAATATCATGAATTACGCACTTCCAAATATCCTTAACGTCATCAGCACAATCTGCACTCTCTAATGTGACACCAAATCTAATTCCAGGAAGACCACTTGTATTTCCTGCACCAATTGCAGAAGTGATAATTCCGACCAATTGTTGTATTGTTGTTCCGACTGCAACACAACCGCCAGGAACTGCAATGACTGAAGGATTAAATGTTTGAGTAACAGAACCAACACCAGACTGATAAGAAATTGGAGGTGCTACATTATCAATTACTGATTTTGCAATTCCTGCGGCATAATTCAATGTTGCGATAGTTGCCGCAGATACTCCTGCTCCTGTAATATGAACAAGAGCACCGGAATCATTATAATATGAAAGTGCTGCTCCAACTGACTTGCGGTTGCTATTTGCCTTTAAGTCATAAGAAATTGCGCGGAAAATATCTCTAACATCATCAGCACAATCCGCTGTTGTTCCGGGTCCAGGGACAACAAAATTTAATCCTGTTGGTGAAGTCAAGAACCCAACTGCTTCTGCTGCAATATAATCAATGTTAGAATCAATCAATCTTGCAGCGTCTTGTTCTCTATGATTACCTGCAAAACCACTGAATCCACTTGTTAAGAATCCTACTGACTCTTTTGCAATATAATCAAGATTGAAACGAATCAATCTTGCAGCGTCAAAATATCTATCTGTTGATACGCCAAGAAGTGGTTGGAATGCAACAACTGCTGCACCATGAACCATATCCTCAGTGTCAATAAAACTTAAATCTGTAACGTGGCAACTATTGTTTACATGGAAAATATCTCTATCCTTATATCTTGGAGTTACAACACAGTTTCTAAGTTCTGTTCCTTCAACAGCAACTCTTGTTCCAAGAACAATTGGATTATTCTCAACATAAACACCAGGATAAACTTTAATTGTATCGCCAGGGAAAGCAACAGCAGCTGCTGCTTTGATAGTTCTCTTGGAATCATTTTCAGTCAAACCACTATTGGCATCATTTCCATTCTGAGTAACGAAAATAGTTTTACCAATTGGGAAATAAGAATCAATATTTACAACACCCTTTCCTGGAAATTCTGTGGAATTTAAATTGATTCCCTTTCCTGCGGCAATTTGTGTTACAATGCCAGTAAGATTTACTCCATTCCCAAGATAAGTTAATGCACTAACTGTGTTAGAAGTAATTGTTTCAGCAACACCAATATTTTGTGCTGTCAGGAATCCTACTGTTACAGTCTCTGCAACAGATACATTAGTTGCTGTAAGGAATCCAATTGTAGCAGTGTTTGCAACTGAAATATTTTGTGCTGTCAGGAATCCTACGGTGATTGTTCCTGAAACTCCAACATTTCCTAAAACATCTAATCTTTCAGTTGGGATCGTTGAACCAATACCAACATTACCTGGATCTGGTATAAAGACAAATTCTGATTGAGCAATTCCAGTTTGCTGTCTTCCTAGACCTTGTACAATTGTTGGGTAATATGTGGTTGATGTGGTAATACTAACAACTGTTGAATCATCAGCAGAAGACCAGTTTGGAGGTAAATCTGGACCTCTGGAAACTAAAACTTCTCCATCATTTCCTGAGTAGAAATTTCTTTGTATTTGGAATTGACCTAAAACCGGAACTCCAAATATATTATGATCAATAGAAAGAACAATTTTATCTATCTCAATATCAGTTATAACTGTTCCTGGATTAATATCCGTTCCTGAAACAGAATCTAATATGTTGAGACCATCAGTGCTTATTCCACTAATATATTTTCTATATGCTGGTATTTGAGTAAATGGGAATGTATTTTCTCTTCCAGAAACAATTCCAGATCTTGTATCAACAATTCCATTTGTTACATATAGGGGTCCTCCTAAAAGCGTTTCTCCTCTGACTTCTAAATCATAATACGCTATTGTTGTTCCAATACCAACTTTACCTTTCTCTGGAGTTAGAAATGTATCTCCGGTATCTAAGTTAACAACAAGCGCATCATATTCATCTCCTTGAGTATCGCCAATAGATACTCCTTTAATGGAAAATGCTTTACGATTTTCTCTGGTATCAATCCTAACAATACCACCAACTCTAGAAGTAGTTGCAATACCTACTTGAGATACATTTGCACCCAAACTGATTAATTGACCATCAACTTCCGTAAAAAGACCCGAATTTACATCACTTGCAAGTCCAGTAAACTTAATTCCAAAGTCAGTAGTTGACCTTTTATTTGGAATATCACCTATTAAAATATTACTATTTTCTGAAGTTAAAATATCAATAGTTGCTTGAGGATCCTCAGAACCAATTCCAATTCTATTTGTGGAAGGTATGTATCCTAATTTATTAGAAAAACTTAAAGTTGATCTACCAATTCCTGGAGTAAACGTTATATTTTGTTTGGTTGTGGATGAATCATCCAGTGAAGTCGGTACTGATGGTCTTCCCCATTCTGATGGAGAATTGAATCCTCCCGATATTAATACATCACCTTCCCTACCAGGAAAATTTGTTCTGGTAAAGGAAAATATTGTAGTTGCAGATCCTGAAGAATTTGTATGATTTGGTCTAATACTGAATGAACTTTGACCGACACTAACTACTTCAGTGTTTTCTTGGATGAAAGTTCCTGATACAAAATCTCCGGAGAAAATATTGCTTGTATCAATTCCGGAAATTTTATTTGGATCTGAGGCAGATACAATACCTACAGTAGAACCTAAAGAAACTGTAGATACGGGCAAATATAATGCACCATTAATGAATGCATCACCCTCTATATGTAATTTTCTTGATGATATTGTTGTACCAACACCAACCCTTCGAGTACTTCCGTCAACATAAAGAACGCCATCTACGGCATCAAGACCATTTTTAACGACAAAATTCTTGTTAACTGCCATTTGGTTTCCTCGAAAGGTTCACTATCCCCTTTTATGTATTTATAAAATTAATTAATTAAATGTGATTGTCGAATTCGTAGTAAAATAATGATATTTAACTTGATTTGTGGTGTCGTACAGCACAGTTCCTTGCGTAGTTCCACTTAAAGCAGTTAAACTATTGCTTGAGCAACTATATTTAATTACGACTACACCAGATCCACCACTTCCTGGAGTTTTTGACCCTATAACACCTCTACCTATACCACCACCTCCACCTGCTCCGGTTCTGGAAGCACCATTGGTTGCGTTAGTGCTTCTTATTGCTCCATCTCCGCCCCCACCTTGACCAGGAGCGCCAGACGTGAGTCCGCCACTTGCACTACCACCACCACCTCCACCAGCAAATCTAGTACCACCACTAACAGAATTCCTAAGAGCATTAGTAGCAAAGAAATCTAATCCAGTAACTCCTTGACCACCAGTTCCTCCAACAGTGCCACTACCATTAGTGCCAGCGCCACCAGCACCTCCGCCTCCACCTCCTAGTCCTTTTGGATTTGCTTCAGTATTTGCAGCACCACTTCCACCGGCATTCCCACCAGATCCACCAGCTCCACCAGCGGAACCATCACCACCACTATTAATGTTATCTCCAACAGCACCTCCACCTCCTCCAGATCCGCCAAGAGTTGATCCGCCAGATCTTACGCTAGGTTCTCCACTTCCAGTTCCTCCCCCTCCGCCGCCAGAAGAAAATGTTCCAGATCCACCACCAGAAAATATGAATGAAGAAGAACCTCCGATACCACCTCTAGAATTGACACTATTACTTGCAGCACCTCCTTCTCCAACAGTTATAGTATAACTGGAACCAGAGGCTACTGAATATGAACCTGTATTTACTTGACCACCACCGCCACCACCACCAGCATTGCCAATATCAGCAGTAGACGCTCTACCAAGTCCACCTCCACCACCTCCACCAACAACGAATACAGTAACTGCAAGTGGGAATGATATTGGTGTTGGACCTGGATCTGGACCTGGATCTGGACCTGGATCTGGACCTGGATCTGGACCTGGATCAGGTGCAGGTGCTGCTGCTTGTGTTGTTACTCTCCATTGTCCAGTACCAGTTCCAACAGAAAAATCTACGTTGGTTGCGGTGCTTCCATCTGCTGAGGAAGTTGTTCTTAGACTTACTAGGTCCTCATTTTTTACTGATAATGGTCCAGCACCATAAGGATTCAAAATTGTATAAATTCCAGAATTATTTTTTCTAATTAATTGTGCTTCGCCACCAGTAACAGTGAAATTAGTTGTAAGTCCAACATTTAAACCTCCAATTTCTACTGCTTCTATAAGTCCTCTTGTTTGACCTGTTGAATATTGTGTAGAAAAAAGTGCTCCTGTAACATTACTAAATGCTGTAATTGTGGGAGATACACTCAACCCTGCAACAGTTAATCCTTCAAAATATCTAAAAGTAGGATCTAAATCCAAAGGTTCCGTAGTTACTTGCCAAGAAGTGGTAAACCCAGAAACTCTAAAATTAACAGTTTTTGTGGCACTATAAGAAGTTGAAGATGTAGTGTCTAATGTGATTACGCTTCCATTTTCAACTCTACCAGAAGTTCCAACTCCAACAGCATCAATAGTTAGATTTGCATTATTTGTCAATATTTCTGCTGGGTAGTTAAACCCATCTTCCAATCCAGAAATTATAACTTGATTTGTAGTTACTGCAACTCCTGCTATGGAATTTGAAACATTAGTAAATGTAAATGGATTTACAGTTCTATCTAAATCTCTAACTGTAACCAACCAATCTTGAATGGAATTGCCAATAGATACGTTTGTTTGAAAAGTTTCGCCAAAAATTGAAGCATCTTCAATTGCCGGTGATCCAGAATAACTTGGAATAGTTAATTTAAGAACAACAGATTGATTATCTTTAATTTTTGAAGGATTACTTATAAATCTTAAAGATGTATCTAAGTCATCAGAAAAACTAAAATCATCTGTGTTATCTGCCCAAGACACGCTGTCAGAGTTTCCATTTCCAAATACACTAGCAAATAGTGAGTATTGTCTGTTTGCAACAGGATCTATTTGAATTGGAAAGGGAATTTTCATTCCAGTAATTTTTGCAAAATTACTATAGTAAACATTCCCTGGTTCTACATTTGATAAATCCACAAAGTCAAAAGGATCTGGAAATAATCCAGCAAAACCTCTATATGCATATTCTGATGCGTTACCAAAGGCTCCGATAAGTGGCATTTTATTAAGCGTAATTTGATTGTGATGCTAAAATTCTGTAATCGCTATTTGGAACTCCAGTGTTTCCAACTCTTATTATTACATAAGTATAAACATCAGTGGAGTTTGCATTTCCAGAAGTATAAGAAAGACCACCATAATATCTAGCAGTTATTGCACTACCATCAATTGTAATTGCATTGTTATAATATGGTACAGCACCTTGATTTGTCACAAGTGCAACAGTGATTGAGTCACCAACTTGAAGAACGCTAGAAAGACTTGATGCGTCAGATTGTCTACCACTGAAGTTTATTGTCCAATTTGCATTTGCAAGTTGGGTAAAGTAATAAACATTGTTATCGCCAAGATAGATTGTTTTTATTCCTGATGGATCTGAAGGTAGAGGTTGAACGTCAATTGTTGCTTTCTCAATAATTTCTGTTACGTTAAGTAGACCATCAATAAAGGTTTTTCCTTTTACTGAAAGTTTGGTGTCACTTGCAACAACACTTGTTCCAATACCAACATTGTCAAGATAATATGTTGTGTCTACAGGTCCACTGGTTATTTCACTCCAAATAGAGTCTAAACCGCCTACTGCACCAATCGTTCCATTAAAGGTTCCATTAAAGGTTCCAGTCCATTCTCCGGAACTATTTTGTACGGGTCCAAACTTTCTCCAAGCATTATTTTCAGTATAGACCCAACCAAGATATCCACCGTCTGTTGGAACACTGTAAAATTCAACGTCTCCTGAGTTTCCTGCAAGAGTTGGGTTTGTGCTTCCTACGGAATACTTTCTTGATATTGTGGCATTTCCTTGAAGGAATAATGAATTTCCTTCAATACCTCTGGCGGAATTTGATGTAATTTTGTCATTGAATACAACTGGACCATTAAATTGTGAAACGATGTTTCCATCTGAACCACCTTCAACTTTTATTGACTTGGAAACATTAATTTCCTGAGTTGTAATTACGTTTATTGCCTCATTATTTTCATTTGTGGAATCTTCACCTCTAACTGTTTGGAAAGGAGAGTCAAAAACTTCTTCTTGTCCAGTTGCTGGATTTACTTTTTTGTTTCCAATATAAAAATCCCCATCATTATTCATTCCAGTGTAAACATTAACTCCACCATTTTCTTTAAATGATTGAGAAAGAAGTTCTTCTTGGTTTGTTATTTCCCTATCTTGTCTTTCGGGAAGTGAGTTGGAATAGTTCCCTGGACCAAATCCAACATATTCAAATGTGTGACCAGATGCTCTTAAAATAGAGTATCTTCTAAATTCAATTGGGAAAGGATAAACTTTTCTTACTGCAACTCCTGATGGATGTGCAGAGGATTTGGTTCCAAGAGATCCTCTAATTATAGACAATGCTCCAGTAGTTCTTACAGATTGAGATATTCTTACAATCTCATCTTCTATTTCAAGATAATCGCCAATTTTAAATCCTTGATCAAGAACATTTGCGATGTTTATAGTTGAATTATTAGGATTTATACTTGAAGTTGTAACAGTGGTTATTCCTGCATACTTTGATACTATTCTATTTTCTGTTGTGTTTAGATTGTCTCCTTCTTCTGATGAATATCCAAAAGGAAGAATCCAATAATCTGTAGTGGTAGAAAATTCTGTAAGATTATTGTCAGCAGATTCTACGATCAAATCACTTGAAATTATATTAGAAATTACAAAGTCTCTATAATTATTTGAATTATCAACTGTTCTAACTTTTTGTCCTATCTTTGCAAATGGAATGTCTGATGAATTTAAAAGAGTAAGTTTTTTATTGGTAGAATTATATTGTGAAGAAGTTGACTTTAAAGACTTTCCAGTAAGATAAACTATTGAATCTTGAAGATCCGAAGTATTAATTGAAGATGATGATGTTGACAACAATGACTCAACATTTACTGTGTTACTGCTACTAATTCCAGTAATTCTATACAAATTATTATATTCAGAGTAAGATTCACTAGTAATTCCTGTTACTCTTAAAGTTTCTCCTACATGATTGTATATACTATCTACTCTTACTTTGGCAGCACTATGTGAAGTTGTAATAGCAAGTCCAACAATGCTTAATTCATCACCTACTTGATAACCGCTTCCACCAGATACAAGTTCAAAGTTTGTAACTTGTCCTGATGCATTTATTCTTACATTTATAGTAGCATTTTCGCCAGTAGAAGATCCAACTAATTGGCCATTGAAAAGATTTTCTGCTGTTCCAGTTGTCCCATATGCAAATCCTTCAAATCCTGGTATTAGTGATAATTTTGTTATTGGATTTAATCCATGATCTATATTAGTGGTAAATGTGTGTGCAATACCAGAAGAAGAAACGCTAGCAAGATTATATACAGAACCACTATCAGATAAGAATCCGTCTAGTGTTTCCTTTGTTATGCTATTTTGAGCATTATTGATAGTGACTTGTCCAATTGGATCCGGGAGAGCAAAAGATTTTGCGGATTCGGGGTCTTCATTTGGGTTATCTCTATCAATCTGTTGATACAAATACCTTAATGACTGTGAAAGTTTTAAATCATTATAAGGAGAAACGTTGGGTTTGTTTGAAGAATTTAAAACTGTTAAGTAGTAAATTCCATCTTGTTGATTTTGAATATATTCTTGAACTTGTTTCGATCTATAAATGTAATATGTTCCAGTATAAGTCTTGTTGTTGAAATATGGTAAACTTGTAGTTCTTGTCGCAGTATTATTGATAAATGATCCAGGATCTGTGGATAATGCGTATGTAAATTTCTTTGAATTTATTACACTAGCAACTACAAATGAACCATTAAATCCTAAATTATAAGTTCCAGCAGAATTATTGGCACTTAAAATATTTCTAATTTCTACAGTAGTTCCAACTTTTAATCTGTGAGGCAATTCAGTGGTAATTGTTGCAGTAGAAGAAGACCAAGAAGAACTTGCAATAAATCTTGTATTTCTTAACTTATCCGAACCGTTTAGTGCCTTTGTCGTAACTCCACCAGAAGTGAGTATATATTGAGAATCAACTTCTGTATTATTCAAAGGCAAATCTGTCGATTCTTGGATAACAAATCCTTCTACTGGAGGTCTTGCTTTTATTAAAGAATCTTTTGGTATTACATATCTAAACTTATAAAGAGTATCCTCAATATTTCTTGTGTCTGGAATTCTATTAATAAAGGTTCTTGGACTTACAGATAATCCAAATGATCCAATATTAGTATAATCTTTTACTTGAATATACCAATTACTTCTTACAGTATCCCATTGAATTGGATGACCTTTGTCTCCACTATTTTTGTCAGATACTCTACTAACTACACTTAAATCAGAACTTTCATTACTAAAAACATTTACAACAGGAGAACCGTTGGTGGCATCATTTAATGACGATGCTAATTTTATTTGAGTAGAAGAGATATTAATCGCATAATAAACTCTATCAAATAAAGTATTATCAGGAAGTTCGCCAGTATTACTAATTAATCTTACAGTTTCTCCTGTTTCAAAATCGTGAGGTTCTGTAAAAGTAATAATATTGTTTGCAATGTTATTACCCAATCCACTTTTCGCTACATTATAAGACTTTTGGTAGGAAGACTGACTACTTCCTGGCATCAAAATTTCAGCAGAATAAGTAGAGCTGCCGGATATAAAGTTTATAGTATCTCCAAGTTTGGCACCAATTCTATAACCATCAATAGTATTCTCGGGAGGTGCAGATTCTGATGTTTGATTGTAAAGATACAATCTACTTGTATCTGCCACGGTCGTTGTTTTCGTAATATCAATTGAATCAAATTCAATAGTAATTTGATTTGCATCAATATGTTTTGGTGGAATGATATGACTTACATATCCAACATCATCTCTATTGAACTTAGTATCACTAAATCCTTTGGAAATAAGAGACTTTGCACCAAAGTTTGAGTTTGAGTTTGTGATGGACATATCTCCACCACTTTCTGCATCAAAGTGTTGAGCATATCCAATTGCAAATATTGAAACGCATTGAATAAATGCATTGTTACTTGCTTTGATATGGAAGTTTTCGTATTCTGGTTTGTATCTCGCTAATGAATCTGAATAGATGTTGTCTACGCTTGTTGTGTCTAGATACGTTCCTGATTCTGGATCGTATTTTACAAACGCATTATTGTCTTTTTGTAGAGAGATTCCAGTAAATTGAGCAACAACAATGCTCTTAAATCCTTCAACCAAAGAACCGTCCGCATGGAGTCCACACATTCCATAAACAGATCTCAATGAACAGTTATGAATATATGGTGAAGCAGAAGTAACTGTGTCTACTGTAATATTTAAAGTGCCACCAGATCCACCAATGGCATTTGTTGGAATAATAGATGTAGCATATTGAATTTCTGTTGGGCTATTAACTGCCTTTACAGTAAACTGTCCATTATATCCACTTGATGTTACACCGTTGATACGAATTGGAGTATCTACTGCAAGACCTTCCAACTCAGATTCTAAGGTAACTGTAATTGTTCCTGATGGAGATACTCCGTCCCCAGATCTAATACTAGTAATTCCAATCTCAGCACCACGAGATCCGACAATTCGGAATTCATCAATTTTTGTCTCAATATCAACTTGTGCTGGAAAATCGTTGGGAATATTTCTTTCACTTGCAGGACCATAAGCAAGACCAATTTTTTCATAGTAAATGTCAAGATCTGTTCTTCCAAAATCTTGATTGACAAATGTGTCATTAATTACTACATTATTTGCACCATCTGCATATTGGAAAGCAGTTAATTTATGGTGAGAATAATTTGGAACAAAAGTATTGTCGGTATAATCCTTATAAACTTGACCATTTGGATCAGCATCAAATATTGATAGTTGCCAAATGTAGCAAGCACCAGTTACTTGGAATATTGATGACCTTTGTATATTAGAATCCGCAGGATCTGGAACATATTTTGGTCTGATTTTAGTTTTTCTCAGATCCATTCCCACAATAGAAGTTCCTCTGGGAATGATCACACCACCGTGAACAGAATTAAACTTGTAGAGTGCGTTATTTTCTGTTGTTACGTCAAAGTTCGTTCTTAAATCAAACTCATTAAAGTCTGATGATGTTTGACCATTGCGAAGTTGAAAAGAAGACCCTGTAAGTGGAATCCATCCAGGTCTATTGTCAATTATATGATCTCCGGGATAAACTACAACAGTCGTATTCCCAAACTTATCGTTGTTTAGTCCTGGTAAATATGAAAATCTTGCTGCTTCGATAAGTGCTCTTTGAATTGTCTTGAAAGGTCTTGTAAGAGCACTACCCGTATTTTCAATAGAATCTGTAGAGTCCAATGCATTAGGATCTACGTAAATGATGTTTCCTCTAACGGAACGCAAAAAATTCTCTAGTCTGCTGAGACCCATTTTATCTGCACTTATAAGTTCTATTATAAGTTATTTATCACATAAAAAACCTCCCAGAGGGAGGTTAAGATAAGCACAAAGTGTGCAATTCCTTCACACGGACATTTATATTATACAACACTTATTCTTTTGTGTCAAGTTTTTTAGCAATAGAAATAATTCCCCATACTAAAAATAAAGTAACCGAAAGGGGTCCCATTTTCTGTATGCAACTACACCATATCTATAAAAAAACTAGGTATTTTTACTTAGTTTGTGTTGATTCTAAGATATACTCTACGGTATTAGCAATATCATTCATAGCAACACGAAGATCTTTTTGTTGTCCTGATTCTTGACGACATATTGGACGACGATTGTCTGTAAGTGTCCAACGCCAAAGACTCATATCAGCACAATACCAAAGATTAATTCTCATTTTTGCTATGCTCCAACTTGACCCAGTTAAGGAGGGCATTGATTTCTGCTCTTTTTTCTTCCCCAAAGTCTTGCCCCTTGCTAAACATGTAGAAGTCTAATGCCTCGATGACATTCTTACGGTCTTTTTGAGATAATAGTGACATTTGGAGTTTAATGAACTCAGAGCCTCTAGACAGAATTGAACTGTCGTCTCCGCTTTACAAGAGCGGTGCATCACCACAATGCTTTAGAGGCAAATTAATCAACAGGCAACATTTCTGGATTTTCCAGATCTAATTCGAATAAGAGTGGATGGCATTGCTCTTCAATTAAATATGAAGAACATTTATACATGTCATCAACTTCATACCGTCTTTCTTTGTCTGCGATTTTAATTAACTCCTCATCGAATATAGATTCGTCGGGGAGGTCATCGAAAGTAAAGGGAACACCACTTATGAAGTACATAAGCACTATTTGCTTACCTTCATTGTACCATACATATCTGGCATCAATTCGGTATTTCATAAGTAGTTCTCTACTTTTGAATATTTAGGGATAAACCCTAATACCCGTGGGCGGATTCGAACCGCCGACTGCTCGATTTTAAGTCGAGAACCTCATTCCGCTGGGTCACACGGGCATTTGTTGGCGATAAACGCCAATGGTTCTGGAGAGAATTGAACTCTCTTCTTACACTTATAAGGTGTAGGCTTTAACCAATAAGCAACAGAACCGATTATATGACTATTATAGCATTAAAAGAAATAATAGTCAACTTTCATTTAATTGTCTTCTTCTTTTATGATAACCAACTTTTTTATTTAAAGTTTTGTAAGTATCAGTTAAAGAATGACAATTGGGACACAAAACTCGTAAGTTTTCTTTGTATCCATTTTCTCTTGAACCGTCTATGTGGTCTATTTCGAGATAAACAACACCATTTACTGGGTTTGCTTTTCCCCAACCACATTCAGAACATTTGTGTCCTGATTCCTCAAGCATATACTTTCTAACAAAATCGCTTGGTCTTCCATCTCTAACCTGTCCGGTTATTTTTTTGGACAACCAATCGCTTATGTTTTGTTGATAATAATCTTCTTGTTGGCATTTGTTGGAACAATAAAGTCCTTTTCCTTGAGATGGGAAATAATTAAATTGTTTTTTACAATTTTTACAACTTCCTATCATATTACTTAGAGCAGTGTTTATTTTTATTTATGCTCTAAGTAATTTAGGCACTTAACAATTATAAGGCATAAACCTCAGATTGTCAAGTGCTTGTATCAGTCCATTTTGTAAGTTGGTGGATGATACTTGAGATACTCTTGGAAGGTCATTTTCATTTCCTT
>Ga0208149_1000459_pt1 | contig 15791 bp, 27 predicted proteins | sample DEB08_DNA_15_FD_184533 | JGI IMG/M metagenome (GOLD analysis project Ga0208149, IMG submission 184533) | Aqueous microbial communities from the Delaware River and Bay under freshwater to marine salinity gradient to study organic matter... | ecosystem: Environmental > Aquatic > Marine > Coastal ... | reverse complement strand
GGCACAGTTTGTTGATCCATCTCTTGACTAGATGCAAGATCAGCTATAAAACTTTCTACAGCTTGAGCTTCATCTGCTCCACCATATCTTTTAGTTGCAAATGTTTTTACAACTGAGACAGGTAGAACTACGTTCTCTTCTGCACTAGTAAATTGATCCACAAGTGGACTAAGTTCTGGTGCTAGTTTTTTAAGAACGCCTGCAACAGATGGAGCTAATACTGTATCAAGTACAACCTTATCTTCATCTGTTAGAGATTGAATTTTGTTTTGTAAATCTTCTGATGGCATTTCTTGGGGTTGAGGCTGAGGTCTTTGTGCAACTTGTTGAGGTTGAACTCTTTTAGGTTGCATAGATTCTGGAACTTTCATTCTACTCATATCGGGTGCTTGTGGAGTAAAAGGTTTTTTATCTACTAATCCAGTTGTGCTAACTTTATTCCCTGCTTCAATTGCCATTATAAATGCCTATTACGTTTAGTGTTTAATAAATTATAATTTTTATCACTTACAAAGTTTCCTATTAACCAACATAAAGGTTCACCTATACCTGCATAGATTCTTCCTAATAAATCAAATTTACCTTGATTCATTCTCCATGCAATATCATTTGCTCTATGTTGTGCAATATGTTTCCAAACTTTTCTGTAAGTTTTAAATTTTTGAATATGTCTTACTGTTGGAATTGCCCAAGCTAAATATCCTTTTAAATGTTTTTTACTTAAATGTCTGTAAGTAAATCTTATATCTCTTACTAAATCAGCTGTAGATAATTCTCCTGTTTTATTTAATTCTGTACAAATAACTCTTTGTGATCCACCGCCACCACCTTTGTTGTGTACTACATATTTATCTGCAATATATGAATTGTCATTTGAAACATTAAAATTGTATAAAGGTGTTTTAGGACTTTCTATATCTTTTGATTTAATATCAGTAATTTCTAATAAACCATTTTCAGTTATAAGTTTATCACCAACTTTTAATTCACCTTTTAATTGATTATATAATTCAATACCATCACGTTCTTTTGTTTTTTCTGGTTTAATAGATTTCCAACCTTCATCTGTCATGAATGGGTGTTCTGAAGTAAAAAAATAATGTTCAGTATTATTAAATGAATATAATTTTCTTTCACCTAATAATGTAGGATCTAATTTAATAACTTCATTATCACCTTTGTATCCTTTTACTTTATCTCCAACTATAATATCTTCAATATTTTTAGTTGTACCATCTGCCATAGTAATTTTAGTACCAGCAATAAAACAACTTCCATATGCTGCTTCTTCTTTAGTTTGTTCTCCAAAGCTATCTTTACCTGTGCTTTCTTTTCTACTACCGTAGACTTCTTTGTTTTCTGCTTTTGCTTTTGCTCGATCTGCTACTTCTTTATTTTTTTTATTATTATATTCTTCTAATTGTTTTTCCATTTTTTTAGTATCATCTATAAATTTTTGAGATACATTTTTAGTAGCAATAGTATTTTTTCTTGTTGCAATTCTAGTACGAGCACCTCTAGCTATATCTCCAAATGCAGAAACTGCATTCATACCAGCAAATACATCTGTAGCTGGATTACCTCCTACTCTACCATTATCCATAACATTAAAATAAGATTTATTAAATTTGTCTGTAGGAGATTCTTGAATATTAGCAGCTATACTTCTAGCAATTGTAGCTATTGGCCCAGACGTTAAAACTTTACCTACGCTAGTAGCTAATGACTGTAATCCTGTTTTAACTGTAGATAAACCAGTTGTCGGTGCTTCTGGTTTTACATCTTCTTTTTCAGCAGGATCAGCTAATGTGCCTGCAGTTGAACCTGCAAATCTTGCAGTATCTAAAGGTTGTGCAGCAACTTTACTAATACCTAATTGTGCAGCATCTGAAGTCATTGCAGCTCTAGCATCTGCAGTTGTAGATGCATATGCTTGAGGTGCTTGAACTTGTTGTGCACCTAAACTTAAACTTCTAAAAGGACTAATAGGTGTTTTATCTACAACTATACCTGGAGCTTTTGGTTGTGTTGTATCACCAGCTATATCTCTCATAGTTGGTCTTTCAAATGATGATTTAGTTGTTTGTTGTGTAGTATCACCAGCTATATCTCTCATAGTTGGTCTAGCTACACCTAAACTAGTTGTAGTTGTATCAACTTGCGGATCAATTTTTTTAGCTTCTTTTTGTAGCTGTGCTTGGCTCAACATTTCTGAACCAGTATAATCTATTCTATCCCCACCTGTTGCAGGTTTAAATGCTTCTGTAGTTTGTTGTGCTACAGTTTGTGTAGTAGCTTCTGTAGTTGCTTTTGATGTATCTGTAGTACCAGCAGTTGTAGTTGTATAATCTGGTATAGATAATTTTTTAACAGGAGTAAATCCAACTTGTTTGACTGTATATTTTCCAGTAGTAGGATCTTGAACTAATTCAAAAGTTCCACCACCAATTCTATTTACATCAAAAGTTGTTGCCATATTATTCCTTATTGCGTTTGTTCGCTTCCTTCAGGTTGAGTATTTGCCGCACTAAAGCCAGCTTCCCCTGGCATCGGCACACTTCCCGTTCCGATGTTGCCACCTCCAGCTCCCGATACATCTGTTGCTGAAGCTCCAGGAGGTACTTCTCCAGTTGGCCCCATTTGACTTTGTCCTCTAGCAGAGGCAGTATTGTTTTGATTTCCATTTGCCATCCCCATTATTTGTGCATAGATCGCAGCTTTCTCTGGATCATTAATTAATTGATCTGGATCTATATCTAAAGACTTAGCAATTTCTTTTAAGCAAGTATGCCATCTTACAAATGGTGCAAGTGCAGGATTAGATGCAGTTTGCATAAATGTAATTAGTCTTTGTGATCTAACTTCTTTTTGCATCAATGAAGAAGTCCCTTGTGCTTTAACTTCCAGATCACCTTTTATGTTAGGAGAGTCTTCATTGAATTGCATGTTCCAATGATACAATGATTCTCCAAGGGGTTTCAAAAGATAGTCATCAATATTTTTAATAACTGTCTTAATACTTAATGCAGCAGCACCCATCAACATAGACATACCTGATGCAGTTCTAGTTGTAGATTGTACACCTGTTGCTCCATGTGAGTATGATGGAATACCAGTTGATTCATCTGCTAGCTGTCTGAACTTATCAAACATTTGTAAATTCTCTTGTGCAGTATTTGGAAATTTAAGACCATGTACTGCTTGACCTGTTTGACCACTTTGTCTTCTAAATATTTTACCAGGATAAACTTTCATATCTTGTCCTGGAACTAGCATTGTTTCATCAACATCAAATACTAAATTACCTGCTAAGGCTAAGTTATCAATTGCCATTCTAGCATGACCATTCATAACCATCTGTGAGTCTTCCATATTTTCTGGAATACCTACTCCAAAAAATTGATATGGATTTAATTCATATGGACATACTAAGTATGGTAATCGTTTTGGCGAGAATGGATTTTCTACCATTCTTAAAACTTTATTACCACATATCCATATATTAACATGAACTACTTCTGAATCTGTTTCATATGAAATTCCACATTCATCAGCAAGTTTTTTATCAATGACTCCCCAATATTCTAATACTTCAAATCTGTTTTTATAAATACTTGTAATATTTTCTCTATCATATAATGAAGATTCAAATCCTCTTGTTTGATAGTTAGGCCCCATCTCTAAACATTCTTGTACAGCTTGTCTATCAAACATCGGTTTATCTCCTAAGTCTTCTAGTTGCTGTTTGTTAAATGAATGTCTTTGAATTACATAATCACAATCATTTATATTCGTAGCATTTGGATCTGGATAAAAATCCCAACATGATACTGCTTCAATAGATGGAATAGATTTAGTTTTAGATACTTGAATTTTCGTTATATTACCTTCATCATCTTCTGTAGTATCATAGCTATGATATGTTTTAGAATCTGTAAACGGGCCTTTTAAAATTCCTGTACCTAGTAATGCCATTTCAAAAAATACATGACGCATAATTGTAATAGCTTTACTTTCTTCTAACTGGTCATGAATTAATTTCTCCATAGCTTCTGCTGCTAACTTAGCAGGTTCTATCTGTGGAGTACCTGTACTAGATGGGCCTTCTTCAAATCCTACGTTCTCATATTCTTGTGCAAGATTTCTCATTAAGTCTGTAGCAGTAGCACCAGGAGGGATGCCTTTACCATCACCTGCATAACCATAAGGATCCATTTCTTCTGGAGCTTGTGGTTGTTGTTCTTGTGGTGTTTTTAAATGAGCTTTCTCTGCAATACCTTCAGGTACTGATGTTGGATTAATACCTAAAGGGAATTTGTTTTGTGAAAATAGTACTTCAATAATTTGACCGAATGATGCAAGAACTTTTGTCTTTGTAATCTTAACAAAGATTCTAGACTTTTCGTTATCTCTAAAAGCCATTTCTGGCCCATACAATCCTCTATAATTTCTGTAAGCCTTTAACCATCTTTTTTCATCGTAGATTTTAGATGTCTCGGCCTGTTGAAACTTAGAACGTATGTGTCCTACAAGTCCGTTTCCTGCAGTTTCATAACTGCCATTTTTATCTTTACTATCTTCCATTTAAAACTTAGTAATCTTTTTCTTCAGCCATTCTAAAAATTGATGGATCTACTTTTGATTTAGATTTTCCTTTTTTATCTTTACCATCACCAGCCATATCACCTTGTTTAATTTTCATATTTGGATTAATTTCCAATTTATCATTAGGTCTTTTAGCTACATCTGGTGCAAGTTCTCCATGCATATATCTTTTCATCATTTGCTTTTCTCCTATATTAATAATCTTTTTGATCTGCCATTGTAAATAAACTGTCCTGTACATGTTCTGAACCAGATTTAGTTGGGACATCATTATCCGCTAAATAGTTCATAGACTTGTATTTTCCTGGAGCATGCTTATTAAAGTCAATGTTCATTGATTCTCTGTTTGGTTGTTTGCCATCAGCAGCTTCACTTAATTGACCTTGTTTTACTTTAGCCTTTGGGTCGAATTTTGCTTCCATGTTTCCTCCTGTTATATTTTTACTTTTTTAATTTTAAGTACATTTTTAGTAGGAATCACTGTATGACCACCACCTTGTTTAACTTCTTTGTTGTTTAACTCAAAATTAAAATCTGACATAAGGATTGTTACTTCTGAGTCATATCTCATTAACCATCCTACGGTACAGCAAATAGCTGTAGTTGATTTTTTTATGTCTGGTATATCTACCCAAGAAGCATCAGATACAATATCTTCCCAGTAAGCAATTACCAATTCATATGGAAATATTTTTTTATTAAGCTCTGGAAGTTTTCTTTTTTTCTGTGACATTTTTTAACTTCCCGCTTTTTTCCATTGCATAAAAAACAGCAGTACCTTTTTTAGTACCATACTGTTCTTTTAATTCTTTTAAAACTTTTTTACCTTTAGCATTTAAAGGCATTATAATACTTTTCCTTTATTAATTCCTGATTTAATAACATACTTATTTGTGCCATTGGCATTTTTATCTACAGACTTTTTAAAGTATCTGCATAAAAATAATTCTTTAGCACGTCTTGTTGCATCTTGAAAATAAACATTTACTTTGTGGTGTATTCTATTCATAATTAATATCCAAATTTTTTATCTGCAGCATTAAACTCTGTACTGAAGATAGGTTTAAAACGTTGTGCATATTTAGGGTGCATGGGTCTGCTCATACATCCATAACGTAATGCATCATATGCGTGATCTTCTGCATTCGTATCTACATCTTCTGGGTTTTTATCATCAACAGGTAGAGTAGTAATTGTTCTAATTAAATTTCTACAGTTGTTAAAAACTCTAAGACCTGGTTCTTTACCATTCATTGATAATCGTTTATGAATTTCAAGTTTACCACTAATTCTACTTTTAGGTGATCTATCGGATTGTCTCCAACGACATCCTTGTTGTATCATTGTCTCTGCAATGCTTGGGCCTACATCACCTCTCTTAGCCCATGTACTAGAGTCTAATACTCCGTATTGAATATATTCTCCAGATTCTAATTCTATAACTTTTCTTGCGAAAACATCTGCCGTAATTTTGGCAGTATATAACTCTCTATAGACCCACAAATTATTATTGTAATCAACAGCAAACCATAAAACACAAGCAGGAGAACTATAACCCCAGTCAGCAGCACGAAACCTATACCATCCTTTAGGTATTTCAAAAGGTTCGACCACATGGACTGACCTGCTAAACTCTGGAAAGGCTGAATCTTCATAGGCATCCCAATCTCCATCTAAGAACTGTTTACGCTGAGTATCAGGTAAAGATGCAAGCATAGCATAATAGTCATCTGTTTGCATCAGATAAGGATTGTCTTGTAACTTTGCAGGAATAAATCTACGTGTGATAGTCTTTACTCCGACAGGTGTGTCTATTTTTATTTCAAATGCAGAGTTAGGTTCTGCAGGGTCTACAAACATTTCTTTAACCCATTGTGATCCAATGTTACCTGGGTTGCCTGTAGCTCTTAAATAAACAGGTATGTCCTTATCAACTGATCTTAAAGAAGATCTTAAAAAATTATATATATCTGGCGAAGGATATTGTGGAAGTTCGTCTATTCCTATCCATGTGTACGACTGACCTTGGTAACGTAAAACGTCTGTCATGTTCTCTGCGTAACCAAACTCGATCTTTGCTCCCGAAGGGAATCGCCATTCTTTTTCTTGTTCTCTCCATTTTGCTCCTGGATATGCTTTAGAGTATAATAGTTGAGACTTACTAATTAAGTCTCTTAACTCTGGCATTGTACGTCTTATTAACAGTGCTCGGTGATGAGCCTTGGAACAATATCGAAGTGGATCTACTAGCATGGCATAAGACTTGCCTCCACCTCTTGCTCCACCGTAAAATACTTCTCGTTCAGAAGCTGCAAGAAATTCTGTCTGTGGGCCACTGTTTGGCTTAAAGATAACGTCTTGCGATTTTACATGCTCTTGTATTGTCTTAGGAGCACTATCTATTATATCTTCCGTAAGCAGTTGTGTGTCTTTTCCGTCTAACGCTTTGTTAATTGTTAACAGTTTATTTTTAACATTTTCTGCGTGACGTTTGGCAGAACGTAGTGATTGTTCTGCTGTTGCAACTTTCTTACGTGTGCGTGCTAGAATTTGTTTGGCAGATTGTTTAGCTTTCTGTCGTTTCGGTTTCTTCTTGGGTTTCGGAGGTTCTACCTCGTTCAACTCGTTTTTTAAGTCCGACATGTGAAATATATCTACCTGTTTTTCTGTGAAGCCATTGAGCTGTTTCTCTAAGAGAACAAGTTTTTAAATATTTCTTAGCTTGCTCTAGTGCTTCTAATTCTTCTTTGACTGGTTCAATGTAATCTGGATTATCAGATTGTTTAAAACCAAATGGAATCGTTCTAGCTCTTCTCTTGATCTTGATCGGTTCCATCTTTTGCTGGCAGTATGAATATACCATGGACTGCTTTCATATTAATATCAAGTTGATCTTTTTTAACAATACCAACTCTGTCTAGTAATTGAGTGGCAGCCGCTAGACGAATATTAGCGTGTGGTGTGGTACCATCTTCGTCTAGCAAATCGGTGAGACGTGTGGCTGCCTTGGCAGAGTGTGTGGATAGGTGGTTCTCTGCCAATTCTGTAATTTCTTTTTTTAGGTTTCTAACAACTTTAGGATAACTATGTTTAGCGTAACCTGCTATTTCGGCTGCTACTCTTGGATCTCCCTTTGCTTCCCCGAACAATACCTCGAGAAACTTCTCCTGCATATCGGTTAAGTTTTTCTTTTGACTTGGAATTATAGAAGAATCCATTGTTTGCATTAATAACTTCCATAAATTCTTTAAATGGAAGTGTATTTACCTCTTGATTACTTATTTTTGATTTTCTTTGCAAATTCAGCTAATGTTTTTGAAGATTTAAATTTCTTTAATAGACTTTCTTTCTTGTCAGCTGCTTTGATTTTAGTAGGATCAAATCTTTCTGATCTTTTCTTAGCTACCATTCTGTCCATTTTCATTTTATCAGACATTTTACCTGGTTCGCCTCTAGACTTTTCTCTAGCATAGCTAGATTCTGCATCAGATATTTTATCTCCCATTAATCTTTTAGCTTTATTTGAAGCTGTAGATACTCTTTCTGATTTTTTAGAAGGACTTTCGAAGATACTTCTAAGAAATTTAGGAGTTCTCTTTTCCTTATCAGACATAATATCTGTTTGTCCGTAATTCTTTGCCATATTTATTACCTTAAAGTTGTTAATTGGTACCAATTTAGTAAATATAAATCAGTGATGACCCTGTATATATTGCTATATTCTGAGTATGTGTGTCCCTTTGATTTATATTAAGACTATATTATTATATTATAGCTTGAATTACAATTTTGTCAAGTACTTTTTTTTAATTATTTTTAATTTTACCATTGACAAAATTGAATATGGGGTGTATAATAGAAATATACCCCTGGGGGAGGCTTTATATGTATATAGTACCTACTCGTACATTCCCCCTAGGGGATACCTTAGGGAATGGTCAGGGGATTTACTAGTATTTTATCAGAATAATATCCCCTATATTCTGGCCCAGAGGTAGTTAACAGCCACATCAGGGATTTTCTGGTGCTTACGTATGTATAGTATAGCACACCCCCCATGCCCCCTGCGTATCCCCTAGGGGTTAATCAATAAAAATAAATATAAATAAATTTCCCCTAGGGTATCTTTGGGGGTTATTGGTGTTTAACAGTTGTAATCGGGGGGGATAGTGTGAAAATTTGTACCTATTATCCCCTAGTGTAAATCAAATATAAAATTAAGTTTTATACAGGCACAAAAAAAACCCCTAGTTTATGGCTAGGGGTTTTTAAGGGTTAATTAAAATTAACTAAGCTGACTTTTTAACATCACCAGATACACTAAGATTTTCAGTAGCATTTATATATTCACTACGAATTAATCTGTCCTCTAATAATGCTGAGATATTGCCTAAGTTCTCAATAGTTTTCTCATCAACTAATTCTAACAATTTATTATAGTCTTTTTTATTAGCTAACTTATAGACACTTTCCAATTCATTTAAGAATTGACTAGATAATTGTTGAAAGTTTATTTTAGTGTCTTTGGTTTTTGATGACCTAGTACTAACAACGCTCGGATATTTAATATTCCAAACCTTGTCGATTGTACCTGTATTGACCTCAACTAAATCAGTACTTTCATTCTTAACTTTTTTAGTACCAGATTTTTGACCTTTTAATTTTACATCAATAAAAGGCGTTGCAATTTTAGACATGATTAAAACTGAATTATCCTTTTCAACTGAAAATTCATTTTTATTGTCATACATCATAATTGCCAATTTAACAGCCCTAGTTATTGCCATTTCAAATGCTGAATTAACATTTTTTTGTCTGTCATAACTAGCTAGATTATATAAATGCTGTCTTAAAAATTTGATTGTATTCCAATCTTTAAGACTTGTTTTATTGCCAGAATTAATCTCAACCATTAATTCATTAACATTTTTTGCCATTTTTGGAACGATATCAACCATTAAAGTCTTAGATACATTTTTAGCTAAAAATAATACCTTTTTTAATGGCTCATTAGATTTTAAAGAATTAAGAAAACTTTCAGTTTCTTTGTTTTCAATTTCTTTAATCATTGTTTTTTTTGTGTCGTTTTTAGTCATGTTTTACCTTTAAAATAGATTTGCCATTAATATTTATTATTAATTTTAAACAAATCATTAATATTTATAATAGTCATTTTAATAGTTAGGTCAATTAATTATTGATAATAATTTAATTTTTTTTCAACTTATAGTTGTCTTAACAGCTGTTAATTTGTGCCAATCTGACGCTGTTAAAATTGCATAGCTTAGGTACTAGCTATGTGTTTTCTGCATACCTAATAACCCTATGCAAAAATTAGATATCTAATAATTGCATAGCTTAGACTTGACCTATGCAAAATTTGCATATATAGTTTAACTTTATCAACTAACAATTAAAGAGGTTAATTTATGAATACAAATGAGAAAATAGAAAAAATAGAGCGTGAACAATTTAGAAATAAATTGAACGATAATCTAGATAAGATTAATTCAACGCTAACAAATCTTAATAGAATTTTAAGCGTTAATTTAATTTTTAATTTGCAAGGTACTGACTTTATTAAAAAGAATAAAAAACAAATTGATGAAGTAATACCTAGTTATATTGAAGTATTAAACGCCATTAATAAAAATATAAAATGAAAAGTAATTATTCTGGCGTATCAACTTTATATTATAGATGGAAAGTAGTTAATTATGGTTGAATTATTTTATTTATTTTTATTAATAATGCTCGGTTGCGTTGGTATCATTATTGCAAAGCATAATATTAATGTAATTGAGCATAAAAACAGGCAATATTTAAACGCCATTAAAAGCGTTAAGCCTACAATAAAAAAGCATGATTAAAAAAGATTACATATTAATTGCGAATACCCTTGCTAAAAATAAAGTAAGCAATGAATTAATTATATCTTTATGTGATGTATTCAAAAAAGATAATGAAAAATTTAATGCGAATATCTTTATTAGACATATAGAAAAAAAGAAAAAACTATATGAGCAAGTACAAGATGCAATAACAGTACCAAAAAATCCCTTAATATAAATTGCGAGGGGGCAAATTTTACCTAGCCCCCTTGACTTCCCCACTTGACATTGAAATTATAAAATAGTAATCTGATTCCATAACAGAAAGGAATACAGATGAAACAAATAATGTATGTATCAATCATGTGGTTATTTCTTGGTGCGTTAATCGGACTAATGGGATAGTTATGATTGATGAAAATGCGTAGCCCCTATCGGTAGCAATATCGGTAGGGGCTTTTTTATTGCTTGACACAATGACACACCTTTGATATTCTGTACCTATCAATCAACAACAAGGAGTTATTATGATAGATATAGAAACAATGGAACGATTAGAGCGTGAGCAACGAGATAAACTTCATGCTCAAGTGGTAGTACCTAATAAAGAAAAAAGCTATCACATAAACAACACAGAAAAACTAAACACAGCTAAGGATATATTCAAGAAAAGTAGTGGACTTGATAACATATCCCAGTTTGATATGAAGAAGTTTAGAGAAATAATGTTGGGATAGCTATGAAAAAAATAACTATTGATGAATACTTTAGTGAACTTATAACTAAAGAAAATTCTGAAAATGAAAAAGAGTTTATCAAGGCACAACAAAGACTGAATGAAAATATCAGTAAAGATGTGCTTGAACTTGTTAAAACTCTCAAAGCAGGTAGTATAAATCCACCTAGAGATTTTGTTTTTATGGTATATTTTAGAGTACTATGGGGCAGAATAGAAAACTTTTATAATGGCGAGGATTTAGACGACTTGAAAGCTGTATTTAATGGCATTATGAAAGATAATGATGATGTTGCAGAAGTATTAGATACTGATAGGCGTACTCTTAACTAGAATTTTTACTCCCTCTTAGTAAAAATAACCCCCTTTGTGCTTGACACATTGGGGGTTTTTTGTTATTGTACCTATTATGAATAAAGATTTTAGAAAAATAGATTTAAAATTAATTAAAGCATCAGAAATAATTATTAAATTAAAAACAAAATACTTATCTGAGCCTAGTATCTATGCAGATATACATAAAATAGATGAACGACTAGAAGAAATAAGTAAGATAGTTAAGAACGATAACTCCAAATAATACTTGACACATCACAACATATTTGTTAAGTTGCATTATGTTTAAACATAATCAACCAAAGGACATATATGTCATATCAAGATGATACACACTTACTCAAGTGGCGTAGGTCTTTAAGGCGTAAAGCTATCAACATACTTGCGTTAATTGAAAACAGGGGCGAGCCTTGTGAAGAAATTGACCAAGAAATTATTAAGCTAAGGCATGCTAATAATATGTGGAAAGAGCAAGGCGTATGGGAAAAGCAAAGTGTTTCTGTACCATTGCCAGAGCCTAGCGACTTAAACTTCCAAGCACAAGATGATTGAGTTAATACTATTTGTTTTCTTTGATATAGAAAATAGATTAGGTAAGTTCTATGTGCTTGACCAAGTGTTTCCAACTTATGAGCATTGCCAAATGTTTCTTGAAGAAAAAGTTTGGCAAAGAAATGATGTTGGTTTAACATACTGCACTACACTTGACACAAAACATAAATTGAGTTATGATGTAGGTGTTATATCTAACTGGTAGATATAATATTTATAAACATAAGCTCTTTGATAAGTATATGGGGTAGCGATTTATGAGGTCGCTATCCCATTTTTTTACTTGACATTAAAATTCTAATCTGATATAAACATACTTACAACAAGCGAGAGTTAGTTGTACTTACGAATTGTCTGTTAACGCATAGTCAGACAAGTAAGTGGGGTGGGATTGTCTTAAAATAAAATCACATTTGCGTGGTTGCTTGCCTGTGCACAGGTTAAGTAGGTTGCCCACCCCGAAATTAATCTATAACAAAGGAGATACAATGCAACACATTGATGTACAAATCGGCAAAGTATCTGACCATATCTACAATCTATTAACTGAAACTAAAGCTAAGAAGTTTAAGGCAGGCTTTATGAAAAAAGATGGTAGCTATCGTGTTGGTACTTTTGATTTAAAAAATCGTGAAACATGGAAACAATCTGATGGAACTATGTATAAGCGTAAAGGTAAAGAACGCACAACTAACCCAGATGAATACATACTTGCACATGACCTTGAAAAGAAAGCACCTAGAAATATTTCTGTTGCTAATTTAAAATGGTTTAGTGTAGGTAAAAAAGTCTATAAAATCAATCACTTAGTAGAAGATTCTAATGTAAGAATATTTGAATTTGAAAGAGTTAAATTTAATTATGTTGAGGCATTGATGAAAGCTACTGAATCTAACATAGATAATATACTTGAGGTTGTATGATACTAAAAGAAAGTAAAGACCATAAGATAGTCATATGGAAAGCTAGTGGAGAAGTAGTAATCCATAAGATAGAAGATGATAACATTGATGTTAAGTCATTGTTAAATGCTGATGACATTGAAAAGTATATTGGCTATCATCATAAACTAAAAGAAACTATTGTGTTTGATATGATTGCAGATAGTTCAGCTAAGGATAAGAAGTTAGCTAAGAATGAAAGAGCAAGTTATTCTTATAATGAATATCTAAAGCAAGAAAAACCTAATCAAATGTTTAATAGAGATATATATGGAGATGTTGCGATAGAGTTCAAGGCTTGACGCAGTAATTTATATATTATATTATACAGGCACTATCTATTAATTTAGGTAGTGCCTTTTTTTTAACTTAACCAAAGGAGGAAACATGGCAGAATACTGTCAAAACCCAGAGTGTTGTTATAAAAAAACAACATCACAGATAAGGGGAAACAAAGGTAATAAATATTATCAGTCTAACAAGGCTCATCAATATTATTACGATATGTTTTGTTCTCAAGGTTGCTTTCATAAGTACTTTGATATACATAAACAGGCAATACAAAATGCTATTCCAGAAATTGGAAAGCAAACTGTAGAAGTAGAAAACGCTTGGGCTTTTAGGCACGAGTGGACTTACAATAGTGGTAGTGATAGAGATAATTACTTCTTAGTAAATAAACTAATGGGTATTAAACATACAATCACTAGAGAACAAGCACAAACACAAGAGCAACTAGATGATGGGCATGGTTGGAGAACTAAACCAGACTCTTTAGCAAAACCTCTAGCAGAAGAACTAGGTTTATCCAAAGCCTAGTTGACACATCAAATATAATATAGTACTATATAGACATCACTCAGTTATCTGGGTGGTGTCTTATAACAATCCATAACAAAGGAGTACTCATGGATAAACAAAAAGATATAAGACTGAACGCAAGCAAACGACAATCATTAGTAAAAGATTTTCGTAAGCATTGTGAGTCAGTTGATACGCCAGAAAAAGAGGCGTTCTTACAGGCAAGAGAAGAAGCTAAGTCTACTATTGATTCAGCTTTTCAAGTTGCTAAAGAAGTAGTTGAACGAAGATTCCCATTGGAAGATGTCGCAACACTTCAAGAAATGCAAAGAAAACATAACACTATTGATTGCGTAGCAAAAGATAGTTGTTTCTTTTTCAATGCAACAGATGTAAAAGTACTAGACAATTACAATGATGAAGTAGATAAATCTAAACACTTCTCATTTGAACTTGATGGTGCTGTTGATTGCAACTATGGTAGATATAATCATGGCAGTTCTACATCTGGTCAAAACTTTTCGTTTGCTTATTATCGTGAAGATATGAAAGCAGTAGGTCTTAATCCAGACTGTAATATTGAACACGATATCAAGTCAGAAGATGTGACTTCAAGTTATAGACGAGATAATAACCCATACTTATCTACTTGTAGAAATGATAATCACGCATGGTTAAGTGGTCGTAGTGCTAGTAGTGATAAGTATAGTGAATGGAAATCAGACTATGGATTATACATAATCGGTAGTGGTGGTTGTCGTTCTCGTGCTATCCCATGTTCAGACTTAGAGTTTCAGAAGTTTGAAATGATGATACAAGCTAAGCAAGAGTTAGTAACTAGACATACCAAGTGGATTGAGAGTGTAGTTGCTAAGGTCAAAAGATTCCAAGAAGGAATTAAACAGATGACCAAGTTCTCTCAAGTTGAGAAGTTTGCTAATCATGATAAAGTGAAGTGGACTATCTCTCCAGAGATACTTGCTGACAAGATTGGTATGGATATTGTAGTATCAATAGATGATTTAGCAGATGCTATTGATAATATATCTAAACCAAAACAAGATAACAAAGCTACTATCCTTGCTTGGAAACAAGCAATGGGTAAAGCCTAACAATCATACAGGGTTAGGGGAGAAATCCCCTAGCCTTTTTTTTGCCATAACAATAAGGAGAAATTATGAAGTGGAATGAACTAGATTATAAACTTAGCAGTATTCATGGTAATGAAAAGAGAAAGAGTGATAATGTTGCAGTTAAAATAGTAGATAGAAATGGTATGTTATTAAATTATGTTACCAAAGTAGAATACAAAGAGGACTATAGTGAGCCAGATAAGAATGGTCTTTGTAAAATTACTGGGCAGTATCTTGAAGTGGTTATTAATTAATATATCTCCCGACTATAACCTAAGGGGTATATATGTATAGTATATATACTAGCCTCCCCCAATGGACAAGGGAGTATAACATATTTGAACAGAAAAATCAAGCAACAGAAAGGAAAAAATATGTGTAAAGTTGACGCAGAAGTAAAAGTATGCTATAAGTGTAAAAGGACAGCAGTAATAGTAGAAAACAAACAATACTACTGTGCTGATTGTATGCTAATTAAACAAGGAATTTATTATGGAATGGATAAAGGGAAACTTAAACATAAAAGATAAAACACCAGAACAGAAACTAGCTATTGCAGTTATTCAAACTAACTTTGAAGATGCATTTGGTTTGAATGATTCTTTCTTGGTTAGTTCTAATAAACAACTTAATATGAAAAGTGCAAAGCAATGGTTTGAGTCTGGACAATGTGACTTCTGGTGTGACTGTGCAGGTACAACAGGCGACCATGTTAGAAAATTATTTAACGCATTGACTGAAAGATTTAATTCTGGTAAGATAAGTATTAAAGATATTAAATTTGCAATACTTAGATTAGAATTAAAACTATGAACATATTTCATTTACACAAAGATACTGAGATTTGTGCTAGGTA
>Ga0208149_1000456_pt1 | contig 15882 bp, 19 predicted proteins | sample DEB08_DNA_15_FD_184533 | JGI IMG/M metagenome (GOLD analysis project Ga0208149, IMG submission 184533) | Aqueous microbial communities from the Delaware River and Bay under freshwater to marine salinity gradient to study organic matter... | ecosystem: Environmental > Aquatic > Marine > Coastal ... | reverse complement strand
GCTCAACCGTGTCTTTGTCTTTATCCTTAACGGCTCGCAGTCCCCAGATAGCATCGCGGATACCCATATTATCCAGTATCCACTCAAAGCTAAGTGGTTCGTCGTCTGGTTTGGTTTTACCTAGCAGTTTGAGAGCTTTTTCCCATGACTCTTTGCAGGGATTGTGTTGACGGATAATGTTCAATGTAGTGTAGAGTTTCATTTTAATTTGTAGAAGAGGTGTTTTCCTATTGTTATCGTAGGTGTCCTGCCTGTAGCCCAATACGGCTTGACGTAATCAGCGTGGTAATGGTCAGCGTAGCCGATTTTCGCTCGGTTGAGTTTGTGCAGGTTTTTGGATAGCCAATTGGCGGTTTTCGCTTGAGGCAGCTTGAGCAGGTGCTCAAGATCCGCTGGACGCTTGCCGTTCCAGCAGGAGAACTGTTTCTTCTCGAGGCAGACCTCCTCCGGTGTCATGGACCTATTCAGGGATCGTTGCTGTATGCAGGCAGCCACTGCTGCCATTCCGTCTGGCCCCTCGCCCCGGGCCTCTGCGAGGATCGTCAAAGCCACCACTCCAGCCTGGATCTGAACGCATCCTGCGAGCATTAATAGTAGAGCTGTTTTCATGCTTCCTCCCTTTTGCTCATGGCTTCTTGGATCGGCTTGGCAACATGATCTCTGTATTCTTCCGCTGTTATTTGCGGATACAAATTTCTGACCAAAGCACTCTCGATTCGATCTTTGAGGTAAGCCATGTATTGCTCCTCGCTTACTCCTGCGGTTTCTCGCCAATCCTTCCAATCCTTTTCCCAGTCTCCAAGGATCACCGAAAATGCTCCAAAGAGAGCAGGTGTGCAGAACTCATCACGATGGATGTCAATATCTGATAGTTTGGTTTTTTTCATAGGTTTTCATGATCGAGGATCTTCATTGATCCCCGATAAGAAAACCCACTTGCGTGGGTTGTGTAGTTTATAAACTCAAAATGTGATCGACTGCTTTTTGGGCATCAGATGCTGTCATTTCGTTTCTTTCTGGTTTGTTGTTTTTGGTGCTGACTAATTAAATTATAGGGAACCTCTAGATGTTCTTATTTGGTTCTCTGTCAATTCATCCCGCTCAACATCGTTGCATTCCATAGCACATCGTATTACGGAATCCACTTTGTCTTTAATGGAACCAGACGGTCCGTGGTGAACATTCAACGCTTCTGCGTCTTCGAGGCAAATTTCTTTGATTTTTTTGAAGGTAAGTTTCATATCGTTCCTTTCTAATTTGTGGGGCGGTTTCCCGCCCCGTTGGTTTTCATTTTGTGTTTGGCTCAAGAATTACTGTGACAAGCCCAACTGGCGGGAGGCAGTTTATCACCCGCTCTATTAATTGCGCTTCGGTAAATTCCGGTTCTTCCCAATCCGCAATATGCGCTGTGCGGCAAGCACCCGACCGCTTGGGGTTGTCTGTCCAATCGATCTCGTAAAACTTGTTGACGGTCCATCCGTAATCCCATCCTTCCTCCTGTCGGACCGTCCAGCGAGCGCAATCAAATCGGCTCCATTCATTGCGGATTATTTCGGCAGCTTCCTGTGGTGTTCCTTCAAAGTGTATCATTTGGTTTCTTTCTGGTTTGTCTTGGGATTATTCCCTCGATCTGGAAACAATATCCCATATCTCACCTCATTTGTAAAGACAAAAGTAAAACTTTTTTCGTCTTTTCTTCCATCCTGTTTTTGGCATTATCTCGGGATGCGACCTAAACGTAAACCAGTCAACTATTTCCATGAAATCCAGAGGCAGGCTGATCGAGAGCAAAAACAACTTTATGTGGCAGCAATGTTTAATCCAGCAAACGGTTACGGTGATCTTGCAAAGTATTTGTGCATTGAACTTAACAAAATCATTGATCTAGGAATATGCCCATATGGTGATTATTCAAAAGAACTTAGGCAATCTGGCCTTTTTGATTGCATTGATCGAACAATGTTAAGACCGAAAGCACTGTTGAGCATTCAACCGACATTTTCTTCAATGGTGAAAAACCTCGCAGTAAATGGTGCAACTTTAACCATGTTTGAATCATCAATTCTGCACCATGAGTGGAGGAAATCAATGAACACATACAAAGTCATCATCACTCCATCCCATTTTAATTCTGCGGATTTCTCTGAGCAATTAACCGTTCCTGTCGAGGTGGCGAATTTGGGCCACGATCACAACCTTTTCACCCTGCATCCTTATCCACGCAAGGGTCCGTTCATTTTCGGAGCTGCTGCCCATGTCGGACACGGTCGGACAAGGAAAGGCATCGAGCGGATCATTGATTGGTTCTGCTCTGCATTTCCTGATCAAAAGGATGTGAGACTGTCACTCAAGCTCAATGCGTATCCTGAGAACGGCATCATCCCAAATGACCCAAGGATCTCAGTGATCGAGCAGGATCTCAGCGACGAGGATTGCCGTGATTGGCTCCGGTCAATTCACTGCTACATTGACGGCAGCACATTTGAAGGATGGGGCATGTGGAACCATCATGCGATGGCAACAGGTCGCCCTGTTATCGGAACAAATTATTCAGCCAGGTGCGAGTATTTCAAATTCGGAAATCACATTCCGATCGGCTACCGTGTGACTCCCGCTTCTGATCAATATGTGGGGCTTGGTCATTGGGCAATGCCTGACAGATCAGACGCAATCGAAGCTATGCGATGGGCATTCCAGAATCCAAGCAAGTGCAGGGCTATCGGCAAAAAGGCCCACCAAACGGTGAGCCTTATGACTTGGGAGATGTTTGCAAAACGTGTTCTCAGGATTCTGAAGAAACATCAGATTGTTTCATCGTAATTAAACACCCGCCATTGATTTGTTCAATTTTGTCAACCGAGTGAATCAAATGTTTGAAATCTTTTTGGAAATCCTTAACGGCAAGCGCAGCTTCTGGCCCAATAATATCATCAACATAAATCCATTTAGGATTTGCCTTTAATGCAAGCACACAATCCCTGTATTGATTGCGGTAATCATGTGCACAATCGACCAGGACAAAGTCAACCTGCGGCAAGTCTTCAATGTCTCTTGTGTTGGTTCTGGTCAAAGTGTATGTCTCAAAATTGTTTTCTTTAAATATCTCATTTACTATCGCAAACCGATCCCAATAAACAAGCTCACCATCAATCTCATCCGGAGGCAAATGGTCCCATTGATCATATCCATAATACTCACATTTAAAATCCAGAGCAGAAAGCATCGCATTTGCTCCAGACCCAGCGCAAACACCAAGCTCAACAATGGATTTAGGTTTAAGGTGTTTCACCAATGCACGAAGCACTTGGTATTTGTGGATGTAGAACAATTTTTGTGGCAAATAAAAAGCCTTGTCTGGCTGGGCAAACACGGTGAACCGTTCTTCTGCTTGCCATTTATCAGCTTTGGCTGATTCCTGAATGATTTGATTTAATGATTTCATATTCTTTACCATTTCCCTGCATCACATTTGACTGCTGCAAACTTTGACTTCAATTCCATGTTGCAGCCACAAAGACTGCACTTTGTTTCGTTCGGTCTTTTCCTCGCATGATCACACGTCCGACACAATCCCAACCTAATCTGATAAAGCTCATCACTGACTTTTTCAAATTTGCTCATGATCACCTTGCTGGCACTTTTGGCAAATCCTGTGATCTGTTTCCCGATGCTTGGCATTTTAACAGGCTTCTGTTTGTAGCCATTCTTCGGGACAAATTCGATGATGCGTGTTCTACGTTTCAATGGTTTTTAGATATGCGATTAAAACTGAATCGTTCTCCTCCTGAGTCCTCGATGCAGTGCTTACGAAACTGATCTGATCGTAGTCATACTGTGTGCCGTCTGCAAGGATCGGCTTCGATAAATCAGCTCCCTGAATATCTGCAACCGTGACCTGGGTCATGGTTATCGGGCTATCAATGGAAGATCCAACTCCGGTGCCATCGACGGCAGCGACACGGTAACGCCATGTTGCAGCAACATAAGTCCCGCCAGATTCAACCACGATCGGCACAGCAAAATCAGTCCACGAAGTGCTTGTTGTTTGCACGATCTCACTGAGGTTTGATCCACCGCTGATATATCTCCAAACGATATAATAATCAGCCCCAGAGACGGCAGACCAAGCAATGTCAACGGTTGGCCCATCCTGCGTCAGATTCAATGTTGAGGGTGCTGGTAAGCTCATCTTAATGGCACATTGATCATTGCTCTGATTGAGTCAAATGCGAGTGTTTTTCTGGATGTAGCACCCACTGAACAAGATGCTGTTCCCACATTGTTCGTGTATGCCGATTGCCTTGGTTTTTCAGCCTCAAGGGTTCCACCAACAACGCTCTTGCAAGTTGAGGTTATTTCTTGGCTTTGCGTGAATTCATAAACAGTTCCATCAACATTGTGACTGCACGGATCAGGTGTCCCAGATCCATCCCAAACAGAAGCGCTTGCTGTATCATGCTCGATGTATTCTGCTGCCATGAATCCGCTTGAGTTGTTGTTTCTGCTATATAAAACGGTGATCATTTCCTTCAGGTCATCAGGCAGTGCATAATACGCCATCGCTTCAACACCTGAAGACCCAAAACCTACTTCATACTCAACGTCTGTTCTTGTGATCGATATGCCACAAATGCCCCCAACGGTATCAAGAACAGCAGATTTGCTTGCCTGAATTGCAACAGCATCACCTATCGGTGGCAGACAAGCTCCACCAGGCACATCATACTGCCATGATCCAGTTGCGGTATCCGTCCAAGAAACCTGATCCGGGATTCCTTGGCTCAACTGGTAAGTGCATGATGCTTCCGGTGAAAGCGGAACAAATCCAGAATAACTTCGTGTCCTCCAACGGACACCGTAAACTGGCAGATCAAGCCTTGCCCTTGTCAAAAGATTCAAAGCCTTCCCAAGCTGGTTGAAGTGTACTGCATAACACTCCATCTGCGGAAACGGTCCGTATCCTTCCCAGTTGTCACCCTCCGCTGTTGCTGGATGCATCGTAAACCAGCGATTGCCCATCGCCTGAAGCATTAGCGTCGAGTATCGGTAATCATACATCCTGTTTTGACCGCAAAATGGCAGAGTGTTGCAGTCCTCGATATAATACTCGACAAGTGATGCATCACTCGTCAAATCAAGATACCCCTCACAAATAGCTCTGAGAACAAACCCAGCCCATCGTATATTGTCGATGGTCATTCTGGTATCGTGATCATCCAGATTGTTGTTCCCGTCAGCATAAACCTTCGGCATCAGTTTATTGAAATGGAACCTCGGAAAACATGCACCATTGTAAACCCCAGCATCCCAATAACTGTCCCATGATCCATCAGCCCCAGCATCACCTGATTGATCTCCGATCCTGATTGTGCATTCTCCATTTCCTGCTTTATAGTTCAGGTATTCAATGACTGCATTTTCATCGGATCTCGCTGCTGCTGGTCCTGTTGGGTCATTATCATCAGCAAGCATGTAATCTTCCCATGAAGTGCTGTTGTTCGCCACTGCCTGACCTGTCACGTTGTCATTGTGCCGAAGCCTTCCATCCAACTCCACAGCCACCAAACCAGTTCCAGAATCATACGTCACAGACTGAACCTGATAGTCTGGAACATAAACCTGACAGGATTTGTAATGCGCCACTTGACCGTAGCACTCAAGTTCATCCGCTAGTCCTGGATCACTACAAAGGCTTGTGTTCTGATTTCCGACAAGGTTTTTACTGTTTCCTTCCTCTGGTAAATTAGTTCCAAGAATGTATCTGTAACCGCTCGGATTCTCTTGTCTATTTATAGGCCTTCTTTGCCGAGCATAAACATGAGCCCTGATCTCTTTAGACTGATCAGTTGCGCCGCCCCAACTGCTGCTCAGAAGTGTGCAGCGGTCCACGAACATGCCGTCCCGATCTGCAAACACTTCTGGCTTGTAAAGAGATGAATCGGAATCTTTGTAAGGCAAAGTCTGAAGGAAAACTTGCCATTCGTTTGTTTCTCCCTGCTTGGGTGCTTTAGTTATGATGATGTCATTTTCGTAAATGACTGGAGTCCCTGAAATGGTCGTCCAGTTTTTCACCTTGTATTTCCCAAGGAAAATGTTCCCCTCAGTATAAACCACTCCATCATAGCTGATCGAAGCCCCAGATCCTGTCACCTTATACCGAACCCCTGCCTGGATAAATCCAGTGGATATAGCATCAGGGCTTGGAGCGATTCCTTCAAACAAGTCAATGTCTCCATCATTCCCACCACCAAGGAACCCCGGCAATCTCGTGAAATACAAAACCGAATTTCCTGATCCATTTACCTCATATCCCTGAAGATGGTTCCTTTTAACTAGCCGAAGATTTTCACGCACGATCCTTCTGGTTTCTTCATAGACCGGATTCTTCCAAAGCGATTGTTCCCCTGCTGACTGGATGGAATCCCTGCTGTAATTCACAGCCATTCCGTGCCTCTGGTATCGGTCCCAAACATCCTTTGCATCCGGTTCTTGGTGTCCCCACCCATCCATCGTTTGAGTCACACTGGAAGCCATGCGAGTGACAACATAAGCATCTTGCACCCTCGGACTCATCTCCATGATCTCTGCAATCTCGATATATGCCTCCTCCAATCCAGCATATGCATCATTGCATTTGATCTTCACCACTGACCCAGCGGGAAAAACACTCTTGAACCAATGGCTCTTGTCCACTTCTGCACCAGCTTCAAGGCTGTGCGTGTAAACAAGCTCATCATCGACATAAACCCCAAAGGTTTTTGGCGTGTCAATGTCAGATCCAACGGCAATCAACCCGGCAAAGCAAAATCCTGAATGGATCGTGTATGATGTCGTTGAATTAACGATCCCGAAGGATCTGCTTGTTGTTCCATTTGCAAAGTCAAATTTTGGATAAGATCCAGTCAAACCATAAGGACCAGACCCATAAGCAGGGGCAAGGTAGTATTGTTGAGTGAAAAAATCCTCAAACCTGAAAGCGTGTTTTTGAGGGTTCCACGTTGATTCGTTCCTTTGACTAACTCCGGAATAATCTGCTCCTCTGAATTCTGAAGCATATGAATAAAGAGCGAAATCAAGCTGACCTCCCCGCTCATGTCTCAAGAAAGCGTTTTCTGTATATGGTCCCTCAAGATAGTCTGTGTATGGAAGCGTTGTGATCGTCCCATCGTAATGATAAAGCACATACCCATAGACACCAGCAAACCATCCCTGAACTGGTTTGGTGTGTCCTACGCACAATCCCGTGCATGTTGGGCTTGATGGTTCCGTTCCAGATTGACCTCGGCAAGTTGTATACGTGCAGTTGCACCCCGTGTCTATGTGCCGAAACTTAATCTCATATTCGTCATAAGTTGGATCATCAGCACAGACACCTGAAACCCTTGGCCCTGCGTGAAATCCCCCATATCCTTTCAGATAAGACCATGTGGCACCATAGTTGATCCTATAATACTCATCCGCAGCAAGCAGGGCATTGGATGCTGAAAGATCATCCAGGGTCGAAGGGATCGCCCCACGTTGAACCTTGCCAAGCTCCCAATGATCAAGATCACTTGTTGGTGCACCTGACAGAAATTCGTGCAGCTTGACCCCTGTCTGCTCCACTGGATCATAATTCAGTCGGTCCGCTTCGTTGTAAATATCAAGGGATTCGTTGCCGTAGACAAAAGCGGCAATCGGATTTGAAGCATTGATCCCTCCATTGGTTCCAACGTCTGTCAGAGGCCAATCTTTGCCGTTTTCTGGCTTTATATGACACCAGTGCGACCACCACTCGTCCCGTGCTGGTTGCTGCAACCCATCACCCAACCTGATATATTGAAACAAAGCATCTGCATACCAAAAGAGCCGCCAACTACAGTCAGCGACTCCATTTTTCAGACGATCATTGATTGCATCAGCCAACGCATTGTATTGGCTGGATGTGATCGGATCTCCGCTTTTTACAAGCGGAACTGATTTGTACGAGAACGACATTGCTCTTTCATATCACAAATCAAGACCACCGTGCGACCAAATTTTCATTCACGACTGGGGCGGCAGTGGATTGAGGTCTTGGCCTTCGGATCTGTGTAGATCGAGTGGTTCCCCTAGTCGTCCTCGATGTCATCACACCATTGGAGACAATCTGATTTTGCCTCTGCGACTGATCAAGCAAATAGCGAATGTTGTTGGCGATCTTCCCCTGCCCTGTTGGTTTTTGGACGATGTTTGGCATAATCTTAATAAGAAATTGCAAGGGCCGAACAATCAGCTCCATTCACATCAAACTCACCAAATCCGGTCGTAGGATCTCGGAATGAATCAGCGTTTCGCACATATTGGGTTTCACCCGCTGCCACTGAATAAACCTTGCTTGACGGGGTGGACCCGATGTCACCAAGGCTGCTGCCAGCAGGAACTGGAACCACGAACGTAAAATTACGGGAAGCTGATGCATGTTCATTTTTAAGCAAAATGCCAGCACACCCCTCCCATGTGTATTGCAATCCAGTTCCAGAACTGATCGACGTGTAATTGTCAGCAGTTGAAATGTTGATTCCTGCGTGATTTGTTAGTTTTGGATCTGTGATTTCCAATGTATCTGCCATGATTATTCCTTTGTTTTATTCTGCGTATTTGTAAGTGAACTCATTGAACCAATAACGTCCATACCATTCTCGATTGACCACAAATTGATTCAAAGTCGTTTGAGTTTTCTGAATCGGCTGCTTGTGCCAAAAAGGAACCCCGGGAACAACGATTCCAGCAGGAATGTATTCTCCGGAAAGCAATGGCTCGAAAAACATTTGCTTCGGTGTGAACATCCTGTTGACGTTTGAAAACATTTTCGGCCAAAGCGAAAAGTTGAATGCAGCAGTGACAGTGACTTCGTTACGTATCACCCATTGAGGCTCTTGGTATGCGTCTTGCCCCAAAAGCCATGCCTTTGCATATTCTGAAGCAAAATAATTCAGTTCATCAATGGAATATCCGGTGGTGTAGACATAAGCCCCGTTAGGCAATGGCTTGTGCCACCTGATCAACCCAGATTTACCAACATCCATCTCATCCTTGCTCCCTTGATTAGTGCTGGGAAGCACCATTGTTGCAGGTATCATTTGAACTTGAGCAAAGTTGAAGATCCGATCGTTCAGGTTGTTTTTGTGGTAGTCAACAAAATGCTCGATCATGTTAACCCAACCTGGCCTTGCTTTTTCAAGTTCAATGGCATTTGGATGCGTCGAAATTCTTGGCTCGATCATGTTGGAATCCAGCGTCCAAGTCGAAAGCAGCTCAATGTTTCCATATTTGACCTCCGCTTCCCAAATCGGGCCTTTTTCCTTAGTTGAAAGATCCTTTATCCATGATGGATGGTCAAAATATGTGCCAGGATTATCCCTTGCATGAACAATAACAGTAGGATGCCCTTGCCATACGTCTGTGACTTCCCAATTAGGATTGTTTGGATCTCCGCTCCGAAAAGTCTTTTTATCAACCAGCATCAGAGTGCCACCACTGCCAAGTGGCTTGAACGCTGAAGCATGATTTGAGAAATAACGTGGAAGGCTCATATTTTTTCCTCAATGATTTTTGTCTGGCTCTTTAATTGGCTGAAGATGTTATCAGCAACGCTGAGTTGTCTCCTCTGCAATTTGATTGCCTCTGCCTCTCCACCTGTGGCAGCAAGACCAACTCTCTGAAGTGATGAAATGTTTTGACCTGTGTTGTTCATTCTGCCTGTCAGATAATCGAGGAAGTCGGTTGCCCCTGCTGCTTGTTCCTCTGTGAGATTCTCAGTCGCCGCTCTTGAAATGTTTCCTTGAGCAACCCTTTCGGTGATTCTTGCCCTCGCTGCCTCAACTTCTGCATTTGCGAAATCTATTGCTTCTTGCTTCGATAGCCCACCAAGAACCCCCCCAATGTTTGAAGTGATAAAAATCAAACTGGATCTGATCGAATCAATCGCAGAATTAATGCCTCCAAGAACAGACTGAGCAGCTTCACCGAATGACTCAAATGGAGTAATCAGCTTGATCACATCTTCACCGATCACTTTGATCTGTCCTGAGAATCGGTCAGTCTCTGAAATCAATTTTCCAAAAGTTTCTTCGCTGATCACCTCTCCGGAATCCCTTGCCACTTCCCTGAAATAATCAAAATTCGCTGCCATCTTCAAAGCCAAAGCAGATCCGTTCTCCCCGAATATCTTGATTGCTGCATCGTATTGGCGAGCAGAAAGCCCACCTTCTTTGAATTTCTTGGCGATGGAATCAAATATCTCGTCAGGTTTTTTGCTGCGAATATCATCAAGACTCACGCCAAGGTTGAGAAGATCCTTTGAAAGAAATCCTTGAGCTTGAGCCTTTGCAATTCCTTCGATCGCCCTCCTGACAGTTCCAGCAGCAAGCCCAGCCTCACGTTCAGCAATGGAAAGTTCCTGCGCTTTCTCGTAGCTGATCTCTAAAGCACGGGACAGCTTCTCAGCCTCATCGACATGCTTTGAGATATAACCGATGCCAGCCATTGCCTTTTGAAGCAGAGTGATGGCACCAACGGCTTTCAAAGCATGTTTGGCGAAACCGATCATGTTGATGCTTGCCTTGCTGGTGCTTTGTGCAACCTGACCGCCAGAATCAGCAATCTTGTTTGTCTCCTGCTGAACCCTCTTGGCAGCGTTCACAGCATCACTTGGATCTGCAGTGAATTTAATGTCGACGCTTTCAGGCATTCAATTCCTCCTCTTTTTTCGCCCGCTTCACATACTCACGCCTTGCCCGATGAGCATCTGAAACAAAGTCGATTTTGCCATGTGCCACCATGCCACCAAGGGCATCATTGACTGCCAGCTTGTAGGGCATCTGCATGATCTCTGAATGTGAGAACCCCCAGTCATGCATCAACACCCATTTGATGGTCTGAAGCCATGACATGCTTTTGGGTGATCCACCTGAATCCTCCGTCTTCCATATCTCGTATGATTCATTGCTCCATGCCCAGTATCGGTAAAAATCATTTAGAACACGAAGGTGAAGGTCAGTGTTTTTGATGAACTTTCTCCCTAGTTTGCGAACAAACCGAAGGCAAGACCATCCTCCCATTTTTGCCTCCGCCTGATCACCCGATCTGGACAAGATCCACAAAGCCATCGCAAGCTCACCTGGCTCCAAGACCTTCTCCCCTTCGATCAACGGGTGATCAATACGGCAGAGCAATGTGTAATGTTGAACACTCAACGGATGCAAACGATAACGCCAAACCCGAACAGGGAATGGCATCATCATTTTTGCATATGTTGAGTTTCCTGTCATTAAGTTGGAATTTCAGCAAGTGCTTGCTTGTTGGCTGACAGAGTGTTTCCTGGATCACTGATAGCTCTCAGCGTCATCGTGCCAGTTTTCCATCCCTGATTGGAACCCGTGACAGATCCAGAAATGAAGTTGTAAGCTCCGTTCAAATCGGAGTTATCCATGTTCTCCAGCGTCAGCTTGGCCATCAAATCGGGCATGATTAAACTCTTGGAGTCTGCGATTGAATCCCCACCAAACTCAAAGTTAACCGTGATTTCAAACTGAGCATAAGCGAAAGCCTCTGATGTCAATCTTCCGAACTGATCAAATCCTTGAACATTGCCCTGCATCGAAGGTGTGTATGTATATCCGGTGATGATGCAGTCTGCATTAGCATCCAGTGTTGGCCAATTAGTGCTTGTGCCGGCATCATGAACCGCCACATTGCCGTTGATGCCATAAACTCTTGCCTGTGATCCGTAAATTTTAGCCATTGTATTTCCTTAGTCTCTCGGTGTTTTTAATTGTATTTGTGCGACGATCTGGTGCCGCTCCACGAACCGCTTTTCGCTCGGTTGTGGTATCACGGCAATGTTATAAAAAGGGCTTGTCCCTCCAGATGGGTTGAATCGGTGCAGGACGTTTGCCACTTCCCATGCGACACTCCAACCACTGACACCCTTCCCATATTCCTGTGCGTTGAAATGATTGTTGAGTTGCATCTCCACCACAAGATTCAAGCTCCAAGTGTCACGATCAACCTGCGTTAACGTGTCCAGCTTAACGATCAATCCAAACCCAATCTGCTTCAAGCCAGCTTCCAGCTCATTGGTTAAATCTGACCCCCTCCAAACATGAACAGGAATTGCACCAGAATCACCAATGGCATTTTTTATGATGGGGATTTTTCTGATCATATCGGCCATTGCGTCTTGGATCTGGAAGAACGGATTGCTCATAGATCAAAACTGTCATCATCATATCCACCCGAAAACCGGAACCCTTGCCGTTCTTCAGTGGATGCTGTTTCAGGTTCAGCGATGCCGAATTCACCTCTTGCGACTGCCCTGAGCCGATCCATCGCATCATCATATGCTCTGGATCTCCTGTCGTTAAGGTCCATCAGATCACCACCAAGACGCTTCCACGCTTCCACGACTGAAAGATCCAGCAAGGTTGACTCAAGGCTTTCCGGAATGGTGCCAGACTCTCCAAGGATATATCTGCCTGAAGCATCAATGTATCCTCTGATCATGTTCACCATTCGGTTGATCACTGGTGAAAGCAGGTCCTCATATGGAGCCTCATCGACTAGCCCAACACCCTGATCTGTGACCAGCAATTCGGCCTGATCTGTCTGAAGCAGATCCCCAGGATATTTTTGCAACGATCCCAGTGATTCCACTTCAGATGCAGAAAGCACCTGATAAAGGCTCGTCCAAGTTGGTGTGATCCATGCCATGTTTTAAATCTTGTTTAAAATCGTTTTGATCAAGTCGAAGGTTTTGTTTGTCTTTTGCTGGATCTTTAGACTGTCAACGATCTCCGGAATTTTCCCCTTTGCATTTGATTTGTCCAAAGCCTTTCGGAACTTCTGACCAGCATCAACAGCATCAATCGCAGCTTTCTTCCACTTCCTGCCACGATACGCAGCAAACGCACCAAGTGCTAAAATGATCCCTTCGCTGACTAGACCGCCAGCACCTGGAACAATGCTTCCTGTGATCCTCAATCCATTTTCAACTGATGGTCTGACAACCCAGTTTGTTGACGTTATTTCTTTTCCGTCCACAATTTGAGTTTGCACGTCCTGCTCAAATGCCCAGCCAGTGGCTTTTTCAAGCGTGCTGCATCCGCTGAGTGTTAAAATCGCAATGCATAAAAATGCCAATTCAATCCATTTTTTCATCGTCATTTTTGAAATAATTTCTTGCTGCACCTGCTGCCTTGAAGCCCATATAAACCAGAGTTGCAAATGCGATGCCAAGCCTCAACCACTCGTCAAGTGTGCTTCCGGTGACCGTGAATCCCACCGCCCCGACAAGTGAAACTTTCAAGTTTTCAGCCCAGCTGTTTTGCATTATTCGACAGGTGCATCGGCTGGCTCATCGGCAGGTGCTGGCTCATCGGCAGGTGCAACAGCAGCGTCAAATCCAGCCAGAATATCATCAACCGAATCCATCGTGATTTGATTTGCCGCATTGTATGCAGCGACTGCAGCATCAACCTGCGTCAGCAGTGCCTCGGTGTTATCCCTGTTCACTGGTTCACTCAGATGTTCTCGCGTCAAAAGTATAGACTTAGCTTTGCCGAGCAGTTGGAGAACATTGCTTTTGCCGTTGTCGGAAGCAATCTGTGCCTCAATGCCAGCGATTTGGCTTCTTAAATAATTTATTTTTGGGTCCATAGTATTGTTTTAAATTATGGATTAAACTACAGTCAAAACACCGCCGTTACTCCACACCTCACCAGCACTTAATCCAGCGGATGATGTTGGAAGGTTTTTAAGGTCGATTGTGTCGGCTGAGATGTGCCGCTGATTTCCGGTTAGCGTCACAGATGTTCCAACGCCTACGAAATTGTTTGAGCTGCGGTCCAACAGTTTGCTCGCTGACTCGTTGTAATCCTCTGACCGGAAGTCTGCTAGGGTTCCGATTTCTGTGACCTTCACGTTTCTTATCGCAAAAGTGTCATCGCCTCCTGCGTCTGTAAATGTATTTGACGCGCCATCGTATGCAAACACATAGATGTTGACGTTTGACGCTACGAATTCTGCCTCAATTCGTGTCCATGCATCAGTGACGGATGACACACTTCCAATTAAAGTACCGCCACCTTCACCCAGTCTCACTCCGTCAATATTGCTCTGACCTGACGGGATGTAATACTCAAGCTCAAGCCTGTAACGCTTCCCAGTGACCAGGGAGACATTGCGGTTTATGAAGTGAGTGGAAGTGGATGTGTTAGACGTAAATTGAAGATTGTCAGTGTCACCACCAACCGTGGATGTGGCATCAACAGCGCCATTACTCGCTGCCCAGCTATCTGTGGAGTCGCTGGTGAAATCACTTGTGTAAACTGCCCCTAATGCCCCAGCCCATTCTTCAGAAAATCCCAAATCATTGCCACGGGCGAGTTCGGCCACTTCGGTAGAGGTGATTTCTCGGTTGAAGATTTTGACGTCTCGGATGGAACCTTCCGCAAATGAACCAAGTATCTTACCAATCGTAACAGGGTCTGAGCCAGCGGTCATGCCGGGATAATCCACGTTAGACCCTGTTGCAGCAATCGCTGACCCATTGACGTATAAAGCCATGCCAGAGGCTGCCGCTGAGAAATCATTACCAGAGGAAGCTGTTGGGCCAGCACCAGCATAGCTACAAGCCACATGAATCCATTGACCTTCATATGCTGTCACAGTAGCGTCTGATTTAATCTGCGAATAGTCGCCAATATCGGTGTTTTCGGTGAGCCTGAAAACCAGCTTGTCTGACCCATCCACCCAAAAGGCCCATTCATATTGACCAGAAGTGGCATATTTTGTGACGATGCCAAATGATGAGGCGTCCGTCATATTTATCCACGCCGAAATAGAGAATGGCAAATCATTAGTCAAATCGGTGAACGATAATTTCGGGTCGTCGGCCACCGTCACCACTGAAGAGCTTCCATTGAAATACAAAGCAGGTGCCGTGACCTTCAACGCATTAGCCTGTGCGTCCTCGTCTTTGGAGTTGACTTCCAAAGTGGTTCTTGCGGTCGAAGCAGTTGAAATCCCATCAAGGATGTTTGCGATGCCTTCAACCAACTGCCAAACTGATCCAGAGTAAACAAGGGCATCACCCTCTTGTGCTGTGATGTTTCCGCTGCCGTAATCTCTTGTCCCAGGATTGGTCACATAATAGGTGTCACCTGCCGTGCCTGATCCATCTGCCAATGATGGAGAATTGGCCACCATATCATGCCCACCCAGATAGCTCACGGATTGGCTGGGATCTTGGCTAGATGTCAGCTTGTTTGCTCCATCCAAAGTAGCAATCTTGTATGTGCTGGGAGCAGCGACGATCTGAGAAGCAACAGCAGAAATAAATGCATCACGAAGCATTGTCCCTGTTCCACTCGGTGAATCCATTAGGATCTCATCGTCTGATGCAAACGATGCTTTGCTGTCTAAATCTTTAACTCGTATATTGGCCATTTTCTTCCTTGGGCTTTTTGATTATTTGAAATTGTTTCCAGTTTTATGGAGCAACGAAATTCTTGTTTTTGATATATGCCACCAATTCATTTCCGGAATTGTCGATCAGCACATTGCTGGATTGATCCTTGAGTTTATAAAGTCCGTTGCTTGTTATCAAAAGATCACCGTTTTTGTTGATCAATGTGTTTCCGCTTTGATCAACCAGAAATTCAAGCTCATCGGGAGCATTGTCTACTGGACTCGAAACAGATTTGACCCCTGCATAACCAGGTCTCTCGAAAAACCCTCTGAATCCAATGGTGAAATACATTGATCAGCTTCCGTATTTGAAACCCAAAGCCTTGCCACCGCTGACTTGGATCTGTGTAACCTCAACAGGCAACAGGAATCCAGCATCACATGCCAATCCCG
>Ga0208149_1000454_pt1 | contig 15896 bp, 24 predicted proteins | sample DEB08_DNA_15_FD_184533 | JGI IMG/M metagenome (GOLD analysis project Ga0208149, IMG submission 184533) | Aqueous microbial communities from the Delaware River and Bay under freshwater to marine salinity gradient to study organic matter... | ecosystem: Environmental > Aquatic > Marine > Coastal ... | reverse complement strand
GTTCTATAAGGATTTTATAATCTGATCTTTTATAAGTTGGGTATTGGTAAAAACATTTTTCTTTGTTTTTGTATTCCCATAAAACAGGTTTATCTATTCCAGATATATGATCTTCCCAGATATAAAAATCATCTATAAATTTATCTGCAAATGTCATTGGTTACTCCTTTATTGTATGTAATTTAAAATGAGCATGGTTTAAAATTTCTTTTACATCAGACTCAACCCAATTTTTAATATATAAATACTCTTTTTCAGTTTTAATATTTTTTTTAGGGTTTTTTAATTTGTTAAGATTCTCGTTTAAATCTGTAATAATTGAATTAATTAATTTATCCGTGTATATCATAATGTTTTTACTCCTTTTCTAGTTTTTTAAAAAATGATTAATAAGATAAGAACCGTGCCACGCTTTTTTATTACGTGGCTTTTCGGTTAGTTTGATTAGTAGTTGTTTAAATGTCATGGTTATAACTCCTCTTTGTTTCTTTCAACTGTAAACTTGCCAACTGTATTTCCGTTTATATCGTTGACCTTTCCAAAGTCGCTGATCTCAATTCTTGGTAATATGTTTTTAAGTATTCTTTCAACTTCTGAATAATTAAAAGTTGGGTTTTCTGAATCCTCGCAATGATTCCAAAAAGCCGAGTTTAATGTTTCTATATCAATGGTTATTCTCATTTATGCCACCTCACAATCTAAAAACATCTGACATACATCCCAAGAGATAGAATCTTGCGGGACGTTTATAGATGCTCCGTCATACCAATCCATGAAATGGTATTCGATGACATCAACGCTATGATCATTTTGTGCTGTGTATATTCTGAACTCGTCAGAAGGGCCACCCCATGAAAGCAAAAGCCTATAATAACCAGTCTTATTGTCAAAAGTTCCAGCTTCTATATAGTCCCAAGAGAGGGCATCATTATTGACATAATCAAATAAATCCTCATATTCGTGGAAATAGTTACTCTTATGCTCATCAATAACTTTTAACGCTATTTGCTCGCCTTCTGTAGCGCCATCAAACTCCATGTAGTAATTTAGCGCTTCTCTATATGTTTGCTCAACGTGGTTGAACTGACCTTTTACTAAGTCTTTACAAGTTAATTGTTTTTCTTTGTTTGTCATTTTTTGTACCTCCTAAAGTATTAAATATTATGACTTTCACCCAAAAAGCCCACATAAGCGGGCTTGATTGGGTTGGGGGTTGGTTTACATTGTGCGTTGTAGCCTGTCGCAAATAGAGTTAATTATTTCTAACTCTTGGTCATTTTCTATGCGTGTAATTGGATCAACATCTTTATATGTTTGGATTCTTGCCGCTTCAGCGTCTAGCATCCATAATAAATGATCTTTTTCTGATTTAGTTAATGTTATCGTTTCCATGTCATTTACCTCCTAAAGTAATATTAATAATACGTGACAATACGTATTATATGCCTAAATGTACTTATATAACAACTACTTAGAGCAAAAATCTTAGGGTTTTTGTGAGAAATGCTGTAATATAGGGGTTTTAAGAGGGTAAAAAAAATATAGTTATGGAGCAAAAAACACCAAAAAAAGAGCTAAAAACCACAAAAAAGGGCGGTAGAAAGCGCATTAATATTGATCTGGAACAAGTAGAGAATCTTGCTTCACGTGGTCTTGGTACTACTCAAATCGCCCGTGCTTTGGGCGTTTCATGGAATACGATAGACCGCAATAGGAAACGATCTGGTGATTTTGAAGAGGCTTATAAAAGGGGAAGGGCGAAAGGGTTGGCGCAAGTTACAAATTCTCTCTTTACCTCGGCAACAGATGGCAATGTAACCGCCCAGATATTCTACCTAAAGAACCAAGATGCAAAGACCTGGAAGGATAGGCAAGAAGTAGTGACCGCAACTGTAAATCTTAATGATGTTTTAAGCGGTGCTAAACAAAGACTCGGACAGAACACGGATGAAAATAAACTAAAGGTTTTAAATCCTTTACCTACAACATCTAAAGATAAGAGCAGTCTGGTAAATAATCAGACTGATAAAAAAAAGCGGTAAATTTTGGCGGTTATGACTCCTCCTCATGGTCGTAGCGTTCAAGGGTTCGCCAACAAGTAACGAATTTATAAGATGCTCCTATAAATATAATGCTTGTACCCCCCCTTGATTTTATTGCGCGGGGTATATTACGTGTAACTGTTGCGATAATTTTTTTTAATTTTTTTTGGAGCAAAATATGAAAGAGGTAATACGAGAAATCTTAGCAATACTTAGCATTGGTGCTGTAGGCAACTTTGCAATATTTTTAATACTGGTGCATATATGAAATACGGAGCAGAACAAGAGAAGCAATTAATGACCGAGATATGGTCGCCTTACATCAAAGACGATCCATATAACTTTGTAAAGTTTATCTTCCCTTGGGGAGAGAAGGACACCCCCCTTGAAGAGTTTGACGGCCCAAGAAAGTGGCAAGAAAAAATTTTAAAAAAAATGACAACACATATTCAACGTAACCAAGGTCGCGTTGATCCTGAAATGTTTAGATTAGCTGTAGCATCTGGACGTGGTATTGGAAAGTCAGCACTTGTCTCCTGGCTAATCCTATGGATGCTATCAACACGCCTTGGCTCAACCATTATCGTAACTGCTAACACTGAACAACAGCTTAGATCAAGAACATGGGCAGAGCTAGGTAAGTGGCTAACCCTGGCAATTAACAATCATTGGTACACAAAAACAGCCACAACCATAAAACCTGAATCATGGTTTGAAGAAGCACTTAAAAGAGATCTAAAAATAGATACAGGTTACTACTACGCCCAAGCACAATTATGGAGTGAAGAAAACCCAGATGCGTTTGCAGGAATCCACTCATCATACGGAGTATGTTTGATTATGGATGAAGCATCGGGTATTCCAGCTCCTATCTATTCTGTATCAGAAGGATTCTTTTCCGAGCCTACTGAAAATCGTTTTTGGTTTACTTTCTCCAACCCTAGAAGAAACACAGGCCCGTTCTACGAGAGTTTTACATCCAAGCGTAAGTTCTGGAACTTAGAACAAATAGACTCACGTACAGTAGAAGGTACTGACCAAAAACTATTCCAAACTATGCTAGAGCAATACGGTGAAGATTCTACCGTAGCTAGAGTAGAGGTACTTGGAGAGTTTCCAAACTCAGATGATGACTCTGTCATACCTATGGAGCTTGCACGTAACGCCATCAATAGAGATGTTTCGCTAACCGCAAAAGCACCTATCGTTTGGGGATTAGACGTAGCACGTTTTGGTGGCGATAATTCTGCACTATGTATAAGACAAGGTAATACTGTTTTTGAAATTAAGACTTTCAAATCAATGGATTTAATGCAATTATGCGGTGCAGTTAAAAATTTGTTTGACGACTGCACAGTAATTGAAAGACCAGAAGAAATATTAATTGATGTTATTGGTCTTGGTAGTGGCGTAGTAGATAGACTCGCTGAACAAGGTTTACCCGTTAGAGGAGTTAACGTAGCCGAAGCACCAGCTACAAAAAAGAATTATTTAAACTTAAGAGCCGAGTTATGGTTCGCGATAAAAGATTGGCTGGCGCTGCGTAATTGCCGACTTCCTAGTGATGATGAGCTTGTATCAGAATTGGCAGCGCCCACCTACAAATATACATCAACAGGAAAAATAAAAATAGAGTCTAAAGACGAAATGAAAAAAAGAGGAATCAAATCACCTGACAAAGCAGATGCACTTGCATTAACCATGGCAAGTTCGGCTGCAAGTTTTAGTGGAGGAGAGAACTTTTTAGGGTATAATTTCAAAAAGCCATTGACAAGTAGAATAATACGAGTGGGATAAAAATTTATGGAATATGATAAAGATATAGTTGAAGCATCAGAAGAACAACAAGAGTCTTATGATGTAGAAAAGCTACAAGGCTGTCTCAAGAGTGAGATGGATGACGCTAAAGACTTCATTGACCAAATTGGTGAACAAAGAGCAGACGCAACAGACTACTATCTAGGACAAGAACCTGGATCAACCTCATCACTACAATCAGAATTTGTATCAACAGATGTTAGGGATAGCGTACTATTTATGCTTCCTTCCATCATGCGTACTTTTTTTGGTACTAGCAAGATAGTAGAGTTCATACCAAATGGCCCTGAAGACATACAACTTGCAACACAACAAACCGATTACATTAATTATGTCATACAACAAAAAAACCCTGGGTTTAAAGTTTTGTATGACGCTTTTAAAGATGCGCTGATTAGAAAAACTGGTTTTGTCAAAGCCTATTGGGATGACAGCATTACTGCATCAACACACGAATACACAAACATTTCACCTGAAGCATACCAAGCACTCATACTTGATCCTAACGTAGAGGTAATTAAAGAGTCAGTTGAAATGCAAAGCATAACAATTATGAATCCTGAGACTGGTGAAGAGATGACGCAAGAAACACCAGCCAGTTACGACATTAAAATTAGAAGAATTAAACCTAAAGACCAAGTGGTTATCGAAGCAGTACCACCTGAAGAAGTTTTAATATCAAGAAACGCTAGAGACTTAGAATCATCACCCTACGTTGCACACCGCATGGTAAAAACTGTCAGCGACTTAGTTGCTATGGGTTATGACAAAGAAGAAATGGAACAATATGCTGGTTCTGGAAACTACATAGACGCTGAAAGCTATGACGAAGAACAAGCAAGAAATCCTTACGCTGATTATTCAGGCGTAGATAGAACTGATAAAAATAATGTTCTCTATGTAGAGCATTATATTTTTTATGATTTAGATGGTGATGGTATAGATGAAAGGATTAGGGTATGCACCGTAGGCAATGGAATAAACATTGTTAACGCAACACCTTGGGATGATCTACCTATTACACTCTTCTGTCCCGATCCTGAACCACACACCTCCATTGGTTCATGTCCTGCGGACTACTTGATGCCTATTCAAGCTGCTAAATCTCAAATTATGAGAGATACACTTGATAGTCTAGGCCACGCCATCTTCCCACGAATGGGTATTGTTGAAGGACAAGTTAATATTGATGATGTTCTCAACACCGATATAGGACAACCAATTAGAATGCGTGCGCCAGGAATGGTTCAGCCTTTCGCTGTGCCTTTTGTTGGTAAAGAAGCATTCCCTGTACTCTCTTATCTTGACGAAGCCAAGGAGAACCGCACAGGCGTTTCTAAGGCATCCGCAGGATTAAACGCAGATGCACTACAATCTTCTACCGCACAAGCAGTATCAGCAACTATGTCTGGAGCGCAAGGCAGAGTAGAACTTATTTGCAGACACTTTGCAGACGGCATGAAAGATTTATTCAAACTGGTTAACTCACTTGTTATCAAGCACCAAGAAGGTCAAGATATGATGAGACTAAACAACGAGTTTGTCCCTATTGATCCAAGATATTGGGATGCTGATAAAGACTTAGTCATTAATGTTGGTATATCTAAATCTTCTGACGAAGAGAAGTTCCAAGTCTTAACAGCTTTATCACAAAAACAAGAACAAATTTTACAAACACTAGGCCCTGACAATCCATTACTCAATTTACAGCAATACGCTAACACATTAACAAAAATGATTGAGATGGCTGGATTTAAAGATGCAAATTCATTTATAAACACAACAGTTCAACCTATGCCACCACAGCAACCGCAAGACCAGAAACCTTCACCTGAAGAAATGTTGGCTCAAGCAGAAGCTATGAAAGCACAAAACTTAGCACAAAAAGCAATCATTGATGCAGAAACAGACAGAATGAAAATTATCATGGATGACGATAGAAACCGTGATGAACATGAAGCTGATCTCAAACTGAAGACTGCTGAACTTATAGCTAAGTATGGCGCACAGGTAGATGTAGCAGAGATTAACGCTATCATGGAAAGAGACAGAGAAGCCATGAGACAAGCAGCAAAGAATCAATCTCAAGGAATGTTTACAAATGGAAACAACCAACCAATCGGATAAGATATACGATTTAGAATTTCTTGACGGAGATTTTATTTATGTTGGTTCGGACATTAAGGCTAAAAATTTAGAAGAAGCAAAAAGAGTCGCAATGGTCTTTTTACAAATACCACCAGGCTCAGAGCTAATATCTTGTAAGGAGACATTAATACACTAATGGCAGTAACATATAGAGGCGAAAAGTTCGCTGGTTATAACAAACCTAAACGTACACCAAACCACAAAACAAAGTCACATGCTGTCTTAGCAAAAGTCGGTGACGTAATAAAATTAATTCGCTTTGGTCAACAAGGAGTTAGTGGTGCAGGTAAAAACCCAAAGTCTGCTAAAGATAAAGCTAGAAAAAAATCATTTAAAAAAAGACACGCTAAGAATATCGCAAGAGGTAAGTTGTCACCAGCTTACTGGGCGAACAAAGTAAAATGGTAAGGAGATAATTATGCCAAAAGGACTATACGCAAATATAAACGCAAGAAAGAAAAAAGGAACAAGCAGATCAAAAAAGAAATCTACTATTTCTAAAAAAGCCTACGCCAACATGAAGGCTGGTTTTCCTAAAAAGAAAAAGAAAAAGTAATTGTTTGGTTGGCTTGATAAGTTTTTAGAGTGGTCGTTCCAACGACACGCAAACAAGCTACATAAAAAATATACACATGATAGACAAATTAATAAAACCTGTAAGCGAACTATTAGATAAGTTCATTCCAGATGCAGACACAAAGCAAAAGATAGCGCATGAAATCGCAACCATGTCGCAAAAGCATATTCACGAAATTGCTAAAGCACAAATAGAAGTAAACAAAGAAGAAGCTAAAGGGAATTGGTTTCAATCTTCTTGGCGACCAGCTACAGCTTGGGTATGTGTATTTGGCTTTGCTATTAATTTTCTAATTAGTCCTCTCGCAGCTCCTTTTGGTATTGATATACCTCAAGCAGATACTTCAACAATGCTACCTGTACTTATGGGTATGCTCGGTCTTGGAGGTTTACGATCATTTGAACGAGTAAAAGGCGTTGGAAAGTAATGAACCAAATAGCCAAAGTAGATGATAAATCTTCTTTAAGTATATCGCTTCCTTACCTTGCACAAATAGTAGTTGCTATATCTGTAGGAGTTTGGGGTTATGCCAACATTACCGAAAAGATAGATTCAAATGCACAAGAAACTAGAAACCTCAGAGGAAATCAAAACAATTATATTTTCCCAGACATTAGAACACTTGAGCAACAAGTAGTAGAATTAGAAAAGGAAGTGTTAATTTTAAAAACAGAAATAGAATTTTATAAAAAAGAAATAGAAAAAAAAGATTAAGTTAATAGTAGGCGGTAATACAAGATGAGTTGGAAAAATTTCAAAGAAGAAGAGTTTGCTTGCAAACATTGTGGTAAAAATGGTATTTCACACGAACTAATAAATAAGTTACAATCACTTAGAACAGAGCTGGGTTTTCCGTTTATTATTACATCTGGTTACAGATGCGAAGAACATCCAATAGAAGCGCGAAAGAAAACTCCAGGAACTCATGCTGAAGGATTGGCTGCTGATGTATATGTAAGAGGAAGCAAAGCACTCGACATAGTATCAAAAGCTAAAGATTATGGATTTACTGGCGTTGGCGTAAATCAAAAAGGAGATGCTCGTTTTATACACTTAGACATCTCAGAAGAAAAAGAAAGCAGACCAAGGCCACACATTTGGAGTTATTGATGGACAACCCTATATTATTTTGGAACGCGATTATCACACTCGTTTATGTTCCTATGATCTATAGCATTCGCACCAATGCAGCAGATGTAAAAAGAGTTGAGATATTACTAAACAAAACAAGAGAAGAAATACCATCACGCTATGCAACCAAACAAGACTTGCATTTGGATATGAAAAGAATTTTTGATAGATTAGATAAATTAGACGAAAAAATTGACAAGCTAATAGCTAACTAAAAAATATATGCCATCACAAGAAGATATACTAAACTCAAACGAAGCAGAGTTAATTCTTAACTCAGAAACATTCACACAAGCTGTAAACAATCTTAAAGAAGACTATATAAATTTATGGTTATTAACCAAAGATAGTGATATAGATAAAAGAGAAAATTTACACAAAGCAATAAAACTTTTACCCGAAATAGAAAAACATCTCAGAATAATAGTAGAGAAGGGTAAGATCACAAAGTCACAATTAGGAAGATTGCATAAAGTTGTGTAAAATTTAATTTAGTATTGTTAAAATACTACTTTACATTTTTAAGGAATGAATATGACCAACAACGCAAAGCCGATTGGTTTACAAACAAATTTAGAACAGACAGAACAATCTTTCGAAAGTTTTTTGACTCCAGCGGAACAACCAGAAAACGAACTAGAAGAAACATCAGAAGAGCTAGTCAACCAAGACGAAGTCATTGAAGATGATGAAATCATTGAAGAAGACGTTGAATTAGAAGACGAACTTGAAGAAGATGAAGACGAACCTCAAGAAGATCAAGTAGAAGCAGAGGAGTCCGAGCAACCACAACTATATACTATTAAAGTAGATGGTGAAGATACCCAGGTCACGCTTGAAGAACTCCAAAACGGATACAGTCGCCAAAGAGATTATACGAGAAAAACTCAAGAGTTAGCTGAACAGCGTAAAGCTATTGAAGCTCAACAAAAAGAAATTTCTCAAAAAGATGCAATTTACTCACAGTTGTTACCAAAATTGGAAGCGACTTTGAAAGGCGAGTTAGAAAACGAGCCAGATTGGAATGCACTTTATGACGCTGATCCTATTGCCTATGTCCGTGAAAAAGACTTATGGAATGAGAAGAAGCAAAGGTTACAAGCCGCACAAGACGAAGCTAACAGACTTCAACGAGAACAAGCTGAAAAGCAAAAGAAGGAGTTAGAAGAATTTGTCAAGTACGGTAACGAACAATTGCTAACACAAATTCCAGAATGGCAAGACAACGAAATAGCAGTTAAAGAAAAAAATGCTATTCGGGATTATGGTATAAATGTTTTAGGCTATTCATCTCAAGAGATGGACAGCGTTTACGACTACCGAGTTTTACTTGGTTTAAGAAACGCATGGCTACAACACAAAACCGTACAAGCTACTAAAGTCAAACCAACTGAAAAGAAAGCAGTTGCTCGTACTGCAAGACCTGGCACTTCAAACGTACCAAAAACAAAAACTCCTGTGAAGAGAGCGCGTCAAAAATTAGCTAAAACTGGAAAAGTCCAGGATGCGGCTAAACTATTTGAACAAATAATATAAACTTTTAAACATAGGAAAATATCATGGCTAAAGTAACAAACGCATTTGATACATACAGCGCGACTGCTGATAGAGAGCAACTAAGTGACGTTATTTATAACATCTCTCCTCAAGCAACTCCGTTTATGTCTGCAATTGGAAAAAACTCAATTAAGAACGTAGTTTTTGATTGGCAAACAGAAAACTTACCTACTGCTTCAGGCGCAGGTCAACTAGAAGGTTTTGAACTTTCAAGATCAGCTTCTACAGCTACATCAAGAGTGAGTAACGTGGCTCAAATCTCATCAAGAGACGCAACTGTGACTGGTTCACAACAAGCATCTGATCCTGCTGGCAAGAAGTCAGAAATGGCTCATCAGTTAGCTATCATGGCGAAGGCTCTGAAGAGAGATATGGAAGTGGCTCTTTGTCAAAAGAACCCAAAACAAACTGGTAATGCTACAACAGCAAGAACTACTGGTGGTTTTGAATCTTGGATTACTTCAAACGTATCAAGAGGAACTAACGGTGCTGGTAACGGTGGCGGTGCTGCTCCAACTGACGGAACACAAAGAGCTTTAACAGAAGCATTATTGAAGTCTGTATTACAGTCTTGCTTCTCTAATGGTGGCGAGCCTTCATTAGCAATCTGTGGCCCAGTTAATAAGCAAAAAATATCTGGCTTTACAGGTAGAGCTTCAGCTAGACAAATGATTGATGCAAACACAGTAGAGGCTTCTGTTTCTATTTACGCATCAGACTTTGGTGAGTTGAAAATCGTTCCATCTAACTTCAGTAGAGAAAGATCACTTTTATTAGTTGATCCTGACTACGCTAAAGTATCATACCTAAGAGACTTCAAAACAGTTGATATCTCAACAATAGGTGATGCAGAAACTAAGATGATTGTAGCTGAGTATGGATTAGAAATGAGCAACGAAGCTGCTCACGGTATAGTCGCAGACTTAACAACTTCATAAGTTAGTTAGACTTTAGGGAAGGCTTCGGCCTTCCCACCCTTTATTAAACATGTCACAAAAACGCACAATTACTGATTATAAAACTGGTTACAAATCAGAGTTCATAACCGAAGACGACAAAGTTGTTTATCATACAACGCAAGATGTTGCTCCTGTCATTGACCACGTCAAGAAACTAAGAGACAATACTATTAAGCCTGGAAAAGATATGCGCCACATAGCCGAAGTACCCATGGTAATTTGGAATAAAGCATTAAGAGAAGGTTGGTCGCAAGACTCCGCAAAGTGGAAAGAGTGGCTCAATAATCCAGATAATAAAGTGTTTAGAACTTGGCAAGGTAAAGTATGACGTATGCAGAATTAAAAACAGCTATAGCTGGTTATCTTAATAGATCAGATTTAACATCTACTATAGATACATTTATTGATAACGTAGAAGCTGAACTCAACAGAAACCTAAGAACAAAAGACATGATTAAAAGAGCTACTGCAACAGCAGATGCTCAATACTTATCAGTACCAAGTGATTGGCTAGAAGCCATCAATGTAGAAATCACATCAAACGATTTCAGTCCGTTGTTTCAACAATCTATAGAATCTTTAGATGTTTATAGAAAAGCAAACAACAACGCTACAGGTCAACCAGCTTACTTTGCAATGGTTGATGACACTTTAGAATTAGCACCAACTCCTGACGTAGCTTACACCCTACAGCTAACTTATTATGGTAAAATAGATGCGTTAAGTGATAGCAATACAACTAACTTTGTATCAGTATCGCACCCAGACGTTTATTTATATGGTGCATTAAAACACGCTTCTATTTACTTAATGGAAGACGACAGAATAGCAATGTTTAGTCAACAGTTCGACAAAGCATTAGAACAAATGAGAATGTCTCAAGAGAAGTCAGCATTCGGTAAAGGATCACTTTTACAAAGAAGCAGAACTTACGGAAAGAAACAAAAAAGAAATTACTACTACGGTAATTAAAGGAGAACACAATGGCAGGATTTAGTGATTATTTAGAAGACAAAGTTTTAGAGCATGTCTTTGGTGGCAATGCTTACTCAGCACCATCAACATTATATGTTGCTTTATACACAGTAGCACCTACCGATACAGGCGGTGGAACTGAAGTATCAGGCGGTGGTTATGTAAGAAAGACATCAACCTTTAACGTATCTGGTACTAACCCAACAACAGCATCTAACTCAGCTGCTGTAGAATATCCAACAGCTACAGCAGACTACGGAACAGTAGTTGCAGTTGGTATTTTTGATGCTTCATCATCAGGCAACTTACTAGCATACGCAAACTTAACTACATCAAAAGTTGTTAGCACAGGGGATGTTTTCAGATTCAATACTGGTGATTTAGACGTAACACTAGCTTAACATCATGGCCAGTATAGGCTATAACAAAGGCTATTACTCAAGATCAAAGTATAACGATCTTGCTATACAAGCCGAAGCAACCATATCTGCGACTAGCGGATTTACCGCAGTTGGAACACAAATAGATGTACCTACAGCAGTCATACAGGCTGTTTCAGGCTTTACTGCAACTGGTACACAAATTGATAAAGCAGCAACAATTATTAATGCTGTATCAGGTGCTAGTGCGGTAGGAAGAAAAACTCACGGTGCTAATGCAACCATTGCAGCAGTATCAGACTTTGACTCGCAAGCATTTATTACCGCAGCTGGTTTCTCAACCATTGCACAAACATCAGGCTTTGATGCAACAGGTAGAGCAACATTTGCAGCCGCATCAACGATCAATCAAACCAGTAGCCTTGTCGCTGTTGGTGGTCTAAAATGGGAAGATATAATTGTTCCAGACGATACATGGACAGATCAGATAGTTGCAAGTGCAACATGGACAGATCAAAGTAACCCATCAACAAATTGGACTGAATTAGACAAACAAGAGGCAGCTTAAATGGCAGATACATATACAACTAATCTAAACTTAACAAAACCAGAGCCAGGTGCAGCAGAAGATACCTGGGGTATTTCGCTTAACGCTGACTTAGATGCACTTGATGCAATCTTTAGTAGTTCTGGTACACAGATTAATTTAAACCCAAACCAAATTAATTTCGCAGACAACAAAAAAGCCATATTCGGTACAGGCTCAGATTTAGAAATCTACCATGATGGTAGTAACTCAAACATTGTTGATACAGGAACAGGCTACTTATCCTTGAGAGGTACTGATTTAAGGCTACAAGATTCTACTGGTTGGAACTTTGTTATATGTACAGATTTAGGGCAAGGTGGTGAAGTAGCTTTATTACATTCAAATATTCAAAAGCTGAAAACAACCTCAACAGGCATAGACGTAACAGGAACAGTTAAAGGTGATGGGTTGACTGTATCAACAGCAGGTAATTTAACTGCTTTATTAGATAGCACAAGTGGAACTCCAAAATTACAATTTCGTTCAGGCTCAGGAACATTATCTAGCTTTATACAAGGCGGAGTAGGTGGAACGGCAAATCTTAGTTTTCAAACAAATGGCACAACAGAACGTATGGCTATTGAAGCCAACGGAGACATATCCTTCTATGATGACACAGGCACAACGCAAGGTTTATTTTGGGATGCTAGTGCTGAGTCTTTGGGCATAGGAACAACTTCGCCAAGTGCTAAGTTAGATGTAAGTTCAGCTACAGGTTCATCTTCTATTACACCAACAGAACTGCTAATAAGTAGCTCAACTCAGGCAAGTGATTGGAGTCTTACAGAGCCATGGGGTATTCTTGGTTTTTACTCAGCAGACACTAGTGGTGGTGGTGCAGGAAGTCTAGCAGAAATTTCTGCAAACATGGAGAATACTGTAGGTGGTTTTGCTAGTTTAGATTTTAAACTGCAAAATTCTGCTCAGTCATATGCTAAAACCAGTTGGCTAACACTAAAAAATTCAAGCTCACTTGCAACTCGTCAAGTTCTTATAGAAGCTGACGGAGGTCTGTATGTAGAAAACAACGTTGGAATTGGCACAAGTTCGCCAGCAACAGCAATTCATGCTCAATCTTCTACAGCAGAAGCAAGTAGAAGTTTAAGACTAGCTTATGATGGCACATATTATTTTGATTTAAAACAAAAAGGTGCAGGCGGTATTGTTTACAACGCAGTAAACGCAAATGCAGGTGGACATAGATGGGAACTTGATGGTTCTGAAAAAGCTAGGATAGATAGTAGCGGTAATTTCTTAGTAGGGACTACATCAACAGTTGTTGGTAGTGCAACTTCAGGCAAAGGATTTAGAGTTGATGGTGCTAATGGTATTGTTCAAGCAGCAGCTAGTGGTGTTGTTTCTGCAATATTTAATAGAACGTCAAGTGATGGCGATATAGTTTCTTTGAGGAAAAATGGCTCAACAGTTGGAAGTATTGGTGTTGCAGCTGGAGAGCTATATATAGGCTCTGAAACAGGTGAAGACGCGTTTGTTAAATTTGGTTACGGGTATATGGCACCAGCTACAAAAGCTGGAGCTAACTCAGACAACTTTATAAATTTAGGTAAAAATACCTCAAGATTCAAAGACTTATATCTAAGTGGTGGTCACATGAATGGTGCTGCTAATTCTTTTACTTTTGTTTCAGGTGGTAATGCTTCTAATGCTGGTGCAAACATTCTTTTATACGGACAATCTCATAGTGGAAGTGCTAACACAACTGTATTTAGGGCAAGTGGAACTGAGTCTGCTAGGTTTGATAGTAGTGGGAATTTATTAGTTGGGACTACCTCTACAAATCCACAATCATCATCAAGTGTAGAAGGTGTGCAGATAGCACCTGACCATATTGGTGTTGGTAGAAGTGGTAATGTTGCTCTTTATTTAAATAGACAAAGTAGTGATGGAGAAATTACACAATTTAGAAAAGATGGCTCAACAGTTGGAAATATTGGTGTTTTAAGTAGCAGACCTTATTTTGTTTCTAATAATTGTGGAATAAGATTGGGTGCAGCAGAAATTGTACCAACAACATCATCAGGTGCTAATTCAAATGGTGCTATGGATATTGGTCATTCAGGAGTTAAATTCAAAGACCTCTACCTTTCAGGAACAGTTAATGCAAGTTTAGGTTATTTTTCAAAATCAGGTGGAAATAATATAACCATTAATTCTACAACAGCAAATGCTACATTTTTAAAATTACAAAATAGTGTAAGGGCATATTCTGTAACTACCACTTATGATGGTGCTTTAAGTTTTTATGATAATACTGGAACATCTGAAAGAGCTAGAATAGATACTAGCGGTAATTTCATGGTCGGAAAGACTGCTGCTAATAGTGCAACGCAAGGTGTTGAAGCTAGAGTCTCAGGACAGTTATTTGCAACATCAAATAGTGCAAAAGCAATCTTTCTTAATCGTTTAAACAGTGATGGTGAGATAATAGATTTTAGAAGAGATGGAGTTACTAAAGCCCAAATTGGTATTTTAAGTGCTTCTTCTGGTAATGATGCTTATTTTTCTTCAGGTTCTAGTAGCACTACTGGTGTTGGTTTAAGGTTTATAGATGTAACAACAACCAATGCTATACTTCCATGTAGAGGTGACGGTACTACTTCTGATAATTTAATTGATTTAGGCAGTACTGCTAATAGATTCGATGACATCTACGCTACCAACGGAACTATACAAACTTCTGACAGAAACGAAAAACAAGATATACAAGAATTATCAGATGCAGAGCAAAGAGTAGCTACAGCATGTAAAGGATTAATAAGAAGATATAAGTTTAATAGTGCAGTAGAAGAAAAAGGCGATGATGCTAGATACCACTTTGGTGTTATAGCTCAAGACTTACAAGATGCCTTTACAGCAGAAGGCCTTGATGCAGGTAATTATGGTATGTTTATATCTAGCACCTGGACTGATGATGATGGAAACGATCAAACTAGGCTTGGAGTAAGGTATAATGAACTCCTAGCTTTCATAATTACAACTTTATAGGAGAACAAGATGGCAAATACATACGAATGGGACTGTAAAACAGTTGACGTGTATCCAGAATACGAGGATCACACAGACACAGTTTACAATGTTCATTGGAGATTAAACGCTGAAAGCAGTGAAACACACGAAGTAGATGGAGAGGAAGTACCATACACAGCTAGTGTTTACGGCACTCAATCATTATCATTAGAAGATATTGGTTCTGACTTTATACCTTTTGCAGACTTAACGAATACAATAGTCTCAGGATGGGTTGAAGGTCTAATGGGTGAAGAGGAAGTAGCAAACTTAAAATCTGCTTTAGACTCTAAAATAGCTGAAGAGATTAACCCAACTACTGAAACAAAAACAATAGGCGAGTAGATGGAAACGCTGATTGAGATAATTATCCTTACAGGGGTAATATTGTTTATAATAAATAAAAAGAAACCAGAATGGATTGACTGGATAAAATCCCAAATAAAGAAGTGATAAATTATGGCTGATACTTATACAACTAACTTACAACTCAGAAAACCAGAGGTAGGAAGTTCTACTAATACCTGGGGAACTAAACTTAACGCGGACTTAGACTTGCTAGACGCAGTCTTTTCTGCAAATGGAGCAGGTACGAGTGTTGGTCTACACATAGGAACTGGTAAAAATTTAAAAGTAAATGGCACATTAACAGCAAGTAGTGATGTGTTTTTAAATGGAAATGGCTTACAAAAC
>Ga0208149_1000449_pt1 | contig 15938 bp, 21 predicted proteins | sample DEB08_DNA_15_FD_184533 | JGI IMG/M metagenome (GOLD analysis project Ga0208149, IMG submission 184533) | Aqueous microbial communities from the Delaware River and Bay under freshwater to marine salinity gradient to study organic matter... | ecosystem: Environmental > Aquatic > Marine > Coastal ... | reverse complement strand
CGTTTCGATATGCTCCTCAAATTCTGCCCCTAGTTTTGTAACGGCTTCTTCATATGGAACTACAGTCAATGGCTGACCTCCTCTTGAGCCATCAGGATAACAGGTAAATCCACGAAGTCTAGGTGCATACTTAGCTAATGTAGCAGCAAAGTCGTCTACTGTATCTTCATTGTTATGCCTTGATCCCCAAGCAGGTAGATTAATAGTAGAGGAAATGGACATATCAACATAGTCCTGCACGTCTGCTTGGAACTTGATGCGCCGCTCATAATCTGAGGCTAGGTCTAGAGCCGTTTCAATAGAATCCGGTTCAAAGTCATACTGATCGATAAGTACTTGGGCAGCGCTATCTATGACATACTGATACATCCAACGATTGCTACCCTTTAAGTATCTGCGCTTATATGCAACAGCAAATATAGGCTCAATACCTGTAGATGTTCCTGCTAAAATGCCTATGCTGCCTGTCGGGGCAATAGCTCTATTGGCAACAGGCCTTGACACCCCTAATTCATCAGCGGTTTCTGATGAAGTCTTATCAGATACACCCCGATATATACTAAGCCATTGATGTAGTTCGGGAGTAACTTCGTACTTATATCCGCGCTTAATAAGCCATTCATGCATACCCATTAAACCGAGACCTAGGCGTCTATTCTTTTCCCTAGTCTTATACACCTTATCATAGGGTAAGTCTGCCTTAAGTGTACCACAGATTAGGAACTTAGTAACTACCTCTACGATCTGTGCCATTTCTGAAACGCTATTGATGCGTCCCATGTTAATGCTGGACAAGTTACATACATCACTATCGCTAGCTGAGGTTACTTCTGTACAGGCGTTTCTTAATGTCTCATTCTCATGCTTAAAGAAGTTGAATGAAAATCCCGGTTCACCTGTTTTCATGGCTTGCCGCACGTTTTCTAAAAATACCCCAGATGTCTGATCCTTAAGGTCTTGCAATAACCATTCAGTATCGTAATTCACAGATATATTAGTCATGTCTAATGGTGCAGGAAAGTTAAAGTCCTCTTGCTTGATATCCCAGAGACTTTTACCTGTTGATCCTACAGGCATATTTTGCCAATCTTTTGCCTTTAGGAAGTCCATAATATCGCCATGCTTCCAATTCAAAGAGGCATATATAGCTGATCTACGCGATCCGCCTTGCATAACTCTACGACCAATCTCATTGATCATATTCATTTTGGGGATTGGGCCAGAAGCTTGTCCACCTGTTTTGTTTATAGGCGCTCCAGAAGGACGATAAATGCTGTAGTCTACACCTATACCACCGCCTGTCATTAGTGCGCTCTCAGATTTCCATGAGAGATTAGCCCAATCTTCACGACTGTCTTCTTCTGCCTTAAGCAGATAGCAATTGTTAAAGAACTTATTGGGTCTCCCTGCATAATACAGATACCGACCACCAGCTACCCATTTCATATCTCTATGGGTCTGATAAAGGAAGTCTTTCTCTTCCTTGCTTAGGATGTCGCCACACACATCTTCTATAAGTGTTTTAGACAAAGCTTCATATGTCTCAGCGCCTTCATGGGCATACTTCTGATTGAATATGTCCTCGCTAAATTTTGATCTGAACATAGGATTTAGGTTAGATTTAAATGTGCTCATTTTTTGCCTTCTTATACTAGGTCTGACAAGTCCGGTTTTTCGTATTTTGGACCCTTCATTACTTTTCCATCTTCGCGGTAAATTGGCTTACCATCGTCACCCAGCTTACTCATATTGCTAGCGTGTACGCGGCGCAGTGCTTCATCTAGGTTCCACCCAAATGCTGCTGCGTAACCGTATGTTACATATATGAGGTCTGCCAATTCTTTGAGAATTTGTTCAGCGGTATCGGCGGTCATAACCTCTGCAAACTCTTCTTTTATAAGCTCTTTTCGAAGCTTTTCTAATTTAGTGCTTTTGGTGAATGGGTGTCCTACAGATTGACCCATGATCTTCATAAACTGAAGTACCATCGAGAGGGGTGTTACCCCTAAGTAAGTGTTTGGATCCCGCAAGGTTGCTGTAGGATCCTCATCAAAATATTCAAATGATGTTATCATTCTTCATCCCCCGTTTCTTGATTGTATCTGATATGATCCTCTATGAAATCATATACGATCTGCATATCCAGCTTGGCAGCGGCACAGTGTAGGACCAGCTTCAAACCTTCTTCGGCTAATAGAGACCTGCAATGAGCATCCATGTGAAATGTGTATGTAGCAGAGCCATCCTCATGCTCCCGTACTTGCTCGACGCCTATTACACCCGCACGTTTATCCATTATCGTTTCTTCGCTTCCAGAGACTCGATAAGGCGGTCTAAATACCAACGTGCTTTCTTGAGATCTTCTAGGCCATTCTTGTAAGGCCATCTCCAAATGTATTTAAATACTGTCTGCCAGCAGTATGACTGATGGGGATCAGGGATAACTACCGCTTTATTTGATTTGTTATGATTTAGGATTCCTACTGCCATTTCTTTCATGGCATCGATGCATTCTAATGAGCTGGCATTATAATGCGGGGGTTTATTCACAATGGTATCAAACATATCGCTAGTTGGACCTGTGGTGAATTGCTCGACTAATGATTTCTCTGCCATCAGTGTATTCCCTTCTTGAATTGTACTACGTTGCTGGCGGAACCCTCCTCTATGAGCCTCAAAAGCTCCTCATCAGGTTCAAAATTCACGGAATTTTCAGTATCTAGGGTATCCCTTAGAGTACGGGCTAAACGACCAACCCCTAAGAAGGTATCCATGCCAAGATCGATCTGTATCCTAAGTCCATTACAGAGGTCTTCTAGAAATTCTACCATGTTAGGATCGGCATGATCCTCGACCGTGTGACCGATGCGAACAGTCAGCTTTCCGGTGTCTTCATCAGCTGATAAAATCATCAGAACAGCATTTTCGGGTACATCATCTACGCCTTCGATATCACTCATTTGTTTGCCTTCACTAGGGCCGACATAAGAAACTCAGCATCAATTAGGGCTAAGGGTTTTTTCCTATCGGCTTTTAAAATTACGAGAGGTTCCATATGTGCTGGGGCATTATCAACGGCCTGTTGATAGTAACTATAAACAGCAATCGATTTACGCGCCTTGCACTCAATACTTACGGGCAGCTTCTTACGGGCAGCGGGGCTTAGTTGAACATCTTCTCCAGATGCTCCCATGCTTGTACTTTTCACATCATCTTCTTCAAGCGTGTGAATAAGCTCTAGGATAACATTCCTAGTCCACTGCTGTAGTTTTCTACCCTTTGCCTTACTGGATTGTGTCTTCATTCGGATACTCGATGTACCATTTGTACGGCGGGGGGGTTGCGCGACTTGACGGACTTGGGAGGTATTTAACCTTGGGCCAACACGTTGTTTTGAACTTACAGAGGCGGCATGAATTTGAGAGGACTTTGCCCCCTGTAAGTTTTTTGTTGAAGGTTTCCTCTTCCGGTTCGAAGCATCTTCGAAAGGGGCGGTTGTTAACGATTAAGTCAACAACATGATCCCTATTTGATCGGATGAACTGCTCCTGATCTGGTGTTGGAGTGGCATCAACTACAGTAATCTCGCCGCTAGACTTATTAACGACAATCCATCCGCCAGCTTCTTTATTTTGGGCATCTGCATAGCCGTAAAGTTGACCTACATAACCAAAATCGTCACCCCTATAGACGCCTTGAAACCCATCTTGCCACTTGTATTTGTATGCCCAATCGGATGCAGACTTAATGTCATAGACTTTTCCGTCTATGTCTATGTCACTACTTCCTTTGATGTGTGTACCCGAAACGTCTAGGGAAACCTCGTCGCCATCAGAGCTTACGTTTGCCGTAGATTTTTCTAACAGCATTCGTACAAGAATTTCGACACAATCACCGATCATCATTCTCAACCAGTGATTGTAATCATTTCTACCACCTTCTGCCCCAGATTTTTCTTGCTGTAGGACACACGAAGGTCTTCCAATGTTACTCATACGCAGACGAAATTCATCATCCCTACGAGTTGTTTGTTTAAGTAAGGCCTCTTCAAATTGCCGTATAGCTTTTGACATATCTTCCTGAGTGAACTCAATGGTTTGCTCATTGGAAAGATCGTCTAAGACAACACGAAGCTGGCTCTCTAGAGTAGAAAGCATAATTCACCATATTTTTGGAAAGGGGTTGAAGCCCCTGATTAGAAATCAGTATCTAGATCGTCGCCAGATACGGCATCATAGATTTCTCCGATAGAAGCTTCTTGCATTTTAGCCTCGTTGTGTCGTCGCATGATGCTGTTGTTTTCCTGCATAGCCATATCTATGAATAGCTTTGTTGTTTCAGCTACAGGCATTGTGAAGGCTGCTGGACTAGAGAAATCTGGCTTGAATGTAGTGTAGTAATAATTACCTCTACGCTCAGTGTTAACTGTGCAATGGAAATCTACATACCTCTTTCCAAAGGGAAGGCTTTCTATAACCTTCTCAAAGTCATTATAACCCAGCCCCTTCATGTAATGCTGAAAAGGTACATTGTTTACTTCGACCTCAGTACCATCCGCTGTTTTACCTTTGTAGGAAATGATACCGCGAATAATACGAACAGTTTTAACCCTAGAAGCCCACATTTTTTGATCTTGCTCTGGCAATTGATTAAGCGCTTTACGAGTGGGCTTTCCACATCTAAGTCCTCCCTTCATATCCAAGGGTTCACCTTTGCGGAGGTCTGGCTGTAGCAGTGACTTGTTAAGCACCTTTCCTGTCTCGTCTTGCTCCCTAAATTGGAAGTACTGAGCTAGCACATGGATCGTCGCTTTATCCGTCCAAACTGGATCTTCTTGGTTAGAGAGACTGAATAAGCCACGTTTTATCTCCCTATCCTGTTTATCTACACCTGTATGACAGATCTTAATAAAGTCCACCTTAATAGGTTCTTCGTCTTGTGTTCCAATTAACACTGACAAAAGATCGTTTTTTTCTGCCTCAGAAATTACTGCAAGTTCATTCATTATTGCTGCTCCATTAGTTAGACTTTAATTCTAACATTTAAAGTTACCTTAAGTCAAACCATTTCAGTCATTTCCATCCAACTTTTTCCACCCTCAATTTCTATATCTAGGGGAAGCTGGGCTTCGTAATTGAAGCGGGTTTTTAGCTCGTTTTTAACGCCCTCCATTGCCCATGTAAGACCGTCCTTAACTGCGTCTATTTCATCTGGGTGGCAATCTACGACTACACTATCATGCACAGTTATGATCAGCTTTGACCGTAGGTTTCGCATTCGAAAGAACTGAAGTGCGCGTATACATGCAAGAGGAACACAATCGGCTGTTGCGAAGCTTTGCACGGGATAATTCACTATATTAGTCGCATTTGTCACACGTCCGTTTGGAAGGCGTTCTGTATTGGGAAAGCGAAACTCTCTACCACTAGGCGTTTGTACTATTCCCGTTTCTAGAACCCCATTCATAAGCTTCTGGTGCCAGTGCTTTAGCCCAGAGTAAATTTCAAAGTATTCTTGAAAATATCTCCGTATGTGCTCTGGTTCAGACATACCCAATCCGCCATAAAGGGGAGAAAAAGTATATGATTTCGCAGCCTGTCTCATACTTTTGGTTACATCTTTAACATCACAGCGATTAATTATACTGGCAGTTTGCTTGTGGACGTCTTTGCCTGATAAAATATCGCTAATGATTTGCGGATCTCTGCTTAATTCTCCAGCGACTCTGAATTCTAATCCGACAAAATCTGCCTCAACTATGAGGCCGTTTTCAAATCTGCTTACAACACACTTTCTAACGGGAAATTTGTTAGATTTAGGCTGGTTCTGAAAATTTGGGTTAGATGAACTTAGTCTACCTGTTCTAGCCCTTGTTTGATTGAAGTTTGCATGTAAAAGGCCATCTTCTCGCGTCCAAGTCTCAATACCTGTGATGAATGAGTCTATATAAGTATTGACTGCGTTCAGACGCATCATTTTCTCTATAAACTCTATCGCTAGCGTATTACCCTTATCGGTGGCTTGCTTAAGAAGAAGCTTACATGTCCCTTTATCGGTCTTAAAACCGTGAATAGACGCATATGAAGAGTTTTTAGGAGACAACCTAAGTCCAGCGGTCTCATCTGTGTCTCTATAAATAGCACCAGTTGCTGAGCAATTATGGCACTTAGACCTATTTTTATAGGGAGCGCCCTTTACTGTGTATTTCTGAATAGTCCCATAGCCATTACATAATGGACACTGGATAGCGATCGTCTTCTTTATAACCTTGCATGTTGCCCTGACTGCCCCTGCAAACCGCTCTGCATTCATTCTAGGGGGATGAAGGGATCTACCTGTAATTGGATCAACACCGATATTAAACATCCGCTTATGTAGCTCTTTGTCAGTAACCACTCTGGAGTAGAATATCTTTGTCTGATCTATACCGCTGTTAAGATTAAATGGTGTATCGCCCAAAACTTGTTTAGCGATCTCTGTAAGCCTTTTTGTCAGCTCCTCACGCTCCTTGATGTATTGAGACTTCACCTCTAGAAGCGCAGTAGTATTAATCTTAATGCCGTTTCTCTCGATCTCTACAAGAAACTCCAACATTTCATTCATAAGAACAAAGACAGGGATCAGTGTTTTGCTCTCTGCCAGCTCTTCCATTTGAGCTAGGAAAATCTCCGCGCAAGAAATCACATCAGCTGTGGCATATTCATCGACGGTGGGGAGCGGCATTGCTTCGAAGCCGATTCCGTCTTTAAACATATCATCAACTAAATCAGATTTCTTGCGCGTAACGCCTCGACGTTCAGCCGTATCTTTAAGCGAGATCTTTGACCTAACCCCTCTCGCAAAGATAAACTCTCCTATCATGGTACAGAAGATTGGGGAAAACCATGAAAAACCCATCTCCTGCAACCAGATCGCGTCGAACTTGGCGTTATGTGCAACAATCAGATCCGCCTGACCTAGATCCATCTGAAACACGTCCCTTCCATCAGGCTGGGGCTTATCGTTATGGTTCCATACAAGTCTTTGTACTTCACCAATTACTCCATTTTTGATTAAACACCACCATACACCAACACACCTATTGTCCTTGTTAAATGGCGTGTTATCGGTTTTACCATTCAGATCTTTAACTGTGGTTTCAAAGTCCCACACAAGAATGGTCAAGTCTTCTATTTTAGATTCGGTTAGGATTTTAGTAAGGTTCATTTCTTGAACAGCTCCAGCATCATCTTTTGTAATTCTATGCAGTCTTTAAAGATCTTGAGTTGCTGCCTAAGAATAGTCTTATCATTAAGTGCGTCTTCATAGGCCTTCTGTTGCTGTTTTAACTGCTCATAAAATTCCTCTAGATCAGTCTCATTAATCATATCGTGTACCTACTTATATCGGGGTTAATTGAGACGATCTTTGTTCCATGCCATCCAGAAATTTTGTTCTTCGATACGGTGAGATAGCGTAAATTATCGTCTTCCTGTAAATCTGCTTTGCCGATGCCTATAATAAGATCGGCTTCTGCTGCCTTACCAATCTTGGACCCTTCCATCATAGTATAACTTAGGCGCGTACAGCCTTCCGCCTCAGCAGACGCTTGACTTATCCCTATGATTGCGCATTTGCATTTCTTAGCAGCCTCTCGCAAACGTCTGTACAGTTCTCTCAGACGCTCATGGCTTGCGTTGAAATTGCCAGATATGCTGATCTTATCTGCCTGATCAATAAAAACCACATCAGCTTTCTTGCGCTGTATATACCTTTCAATCTTATCCAAATCCCAATCTTGGGTATCTCTGAATGTAATGGAATTCCTACAACGTGCGTACATTATCGCCTTAGCTTTCTCAGTGTCGGCTAAGATCTCGTCTTTAGTCATTCCTGTGGCTGCTGAATAGGCGCGTACAACAGTTCTTCTGGTGCTCTCCTCATTACCAAGAATAGCAACACGAAACCCTTGATCTACAAATCCACCGGGGGCTAGGGAAAGAGACACCACAAACGCAGTCTTACCTGTCTCTGGGGTGGCAAATACAATACCAAACTCTTCCTTTTGAATGCCGTACACACATTCGGCTAGAGTAGGGATATTAAACTTGGCTCTATTAGAATTATCCATGTCCGACTTAAGATCGTCGATATCTAAAGTCGTATCGTCACCAAATTCATCCTCTGCAAAGCCATCAGAATACCGTGCAAATAGATCTTGTACCTTTTGAAAGGCATCTATGTTACCTTCTTGGATCTCTAGCGCTGCTGTGGCTAATCTTTTGCCAAAATCTCGCTGCCATAGCTTTTCGATAATATCTGATGAAACTAGAGGGCTATATTCCTCCTCTAGATCAATTATTCTAATCACATCTTCTATGTCTGATTTTTCAGCCCGTGTTGAAACAGGATTTTCAATTTCCCAGATCTTCAACAGTTCTTTTGATGTAAGGTTATGTTCGTAACGCTCATGGGCTTTCTGTATAACGCTGAACAATGACCTGATCTCATCTGCGAATAATCTTCTAGATAGTTTCCCCTTATTTGCCTCGTAGAACTCGTTGTTCAGTAGAGACTTTAGTATTGCCGTATCTAACATGCTCACTCAACTATTTATGGTTAGGTAAATTACTGTTACCTTAGTGTGAGCAAAAAATAAACCCCCAAATTTTCACTTGGGGGTATTTTTGTTAGCTTGTGCGTATTTTTAGCTTCTTAAGATCGGGCCTTCCTTCGCCCCGTCGCTCCTTAATATCGCACTGGTAATACGTAACACGATTGTTACCCCGTACTAAATTTTCCATAGCTTCTTTTAAGCGCTTCTGTTCTTCTGCTGCGTCTTCATATCCGTTCGGTAGATCGTAATCTACCAAGATTAATCCTCTTACTTTCATTTATATATTCCTTGGTCTAGCATGGTTTATAAAGAGAGGTTGGACCACTCTCTAATTAATAAGATGAAATAACGCCTTTCGGCGGCCCAGTGAACCACCATATACAAAGTCCTTCGTTTTGTTCTCGTTCATCGACTGTGCATTCTAGTTGGCACATAATAAAAGCGGATATAAGCCTGATTATACGTAAATTAGCACACGCAGACTTTATATCCTTCCACATAAACGTCCAGTGACATTTTTTGCGTGTTTTTTTATGATAGTAGTCTTTGTATCTCATCTGGTGTACAGTGTTTTAAGTCTTTCTCTAGCAAGAGAACCCTTGCCTTAATTCTTCCCTCTAGCCTAGAGGCTAAAGATATTGCTTTCCTAGAAGCATCCTTATCTAATGCAACTATTATTTCCTTAAACTGCATTAATTGACGCTTCTGTAAAGAAGATAGTACAGTACCTAATAGAGCGCAACCAGAACAAAAAGAGAACCGGGAAATAGAGCAAGCAGATGCTATATCTTCTACTACTACACCAGTTGTACCATTACCAACTTTCATAATGCCTTCTACTGTTCCGTATTGCTTCCATTTAGGCAGCTGCTTGGATATAGACCTTCCCACAGCGCCTTTACCATCCTCTGTAAAAAATAGAACCCTGTTATCAGATGGTGCGTACTCGATCCGTATCAGGCCGTTATGATACGCTTCTAGGCAATTGTTTTCTTCTAGGTATCGCATTACGGCGGGATGGTTGTCCGGATGCGAAGTGCGGTCAGGGATTGGTAGTACAGGTTTAGATACTTTAGGTGCATCCAGACCATATACACGTCTCCTTAAAGCCGCTGACGACATCCCTACGTTCACACTGCCCTTTGCGCCACAGCTGACTTTAAAGCAGTGCCACAGTTTTTTACCATCCTTGATAGTAATCCCTAAAGTCTTACGCCCTCCACAGAACACACAGTCGATGTTTATACCCCCGCCTTCTTTAACAGGGATATTCTCGACTAATTCTCGTTGTTCTGCGTAAGTGTACATGGAATCACCTATAGATGTTGTGCTTCTTATAGTAAACAGTAACTACATTTGTATTTACCGTAAAAAATACACTAGTTATGAGCACATCTTTTTATTAACCTTATAAGTCATTGATTTTATTGATGTACGCATAACCTGAAGGTCGTAGGTTCAAATCCTACTCCCGCAACCAAACCCCTAAATACTTGTTTTTAATGAGTATTTTTAAAGGGGTTTGATTTAGTCTAGTTTAGTCCCAAAAAGTACAGTTTTTTACAGGATCTTGGAAGTCAACTTACCTGAGTCGATATAATTGCTACCCTTAGTGTTCGCCTCACGCTTCACAGTAGCCCTTTCTCGCTCCTCTTGCGTGAACTCTCTGATAGTAGGCTCTACCTTAATGTCTAGGAGAGCTGCCCATGATACAGGGAAGTGCTTAAGCATGATATCGCTGATCTGATTAGCAACAAGTCTACTCTCGTACTGAGTATCCTCTGCCATGCGTAATCTACACATATCAGCAAACGCATCAAGGCTACCTGACCAGTACCACTCAGTCATGGTGGACTGTGGTAAGACCATACGTGCTTGTTCGGGTGCTACTCCATGTTTCAACAAGTCGTTGTAGACATGAAGAGATATTCTGTAGTAATTTCCTTGCCCTTCATACCCCTTCCAACCACAGTGGATGTGGGCATATAGGGGCAGTTCAACAACACCAGAAGACCCTTGCTTCTTATCAGCACTACGTCCACGCCACACATCAGGCTCATAGAACTCAGGCTCTTCATCCACGTAGCGACGACTTATTTCGCTCCATCTTAAAAACTTATGCTTCACAAGCTGACGTGCTACAAAGATAGGAGCTTTAACATGGAAGCTGGCAAAGCAATGACCAAACGGTGACATGTGTTTATGCTGGGCTAGATAGCGTATGAGTTTTGCGTCCCTGTGAGACAGGCGTGTGAATTGATATTCATCCTTACCAATCTCTATCCATGTATCGGTTGGGAACTCTACAGTCTCCATCCCGCTGTGCTTAGAAAACGATACCCTAGCGCTATTAACCACTCTAAGATCGTTACCCATGTGATCAACATATGTGACCTGCATCGTCCTTCTCCTTATTAAGTTTATCCCAATAAGACTTCTCTTCTTCCGCCGTCCTGTAGTAGGTTTCCATGAAGTGTTCGATGCCATCAGAATGATAATGTTTCTTACGCTTATCGCTGCCCCACCTACCTGTAGTGTAGTAGTATGAGTACCTGCTACTATATCGACTACTTGGCTCTTTATCCCTATAGATAAACACAAGTGCCTGTCTTTCATGCACATAATAAGCTATACCTTTATTATCTAGGTATTCTTTTACGTGCTCTATCGTTTGGCCTGTGTACTTTCTAAACTTGGGTTTTCCTTTTGAGTCACTACCCGCATAAACCCAGCCATTTTCTTTTTCCATCTGCATCATCTCTATAGACCCCAAGCCTTATTAATTGCATTCATAGCCATCTTGGGAGACTTACGGACATAGACTGATACCACTTCACGGCTTTTGTGTCCTGTTATCGACATCAGCTCATCCTCAGTTACAGATGCTTCTGCCAGCTTAGTTGTACCGCTGCGTCTTAAATCAGCTATAAACAAATTATCGGGCAGACCCGCCTCTTTCTTAATTCGCCTCGTTAATGGAGCGTAAGACCAGCGCGTGTGAGGAAGTCCAGTAACTTCATTGATCAGGATAACACCTTTACCTGCATTCAGATCATAGTACGTTTCTAAACGGGCCTTAAGAGGTGACGCTATAGGTATAAACACCTCTGAACCTGTCTTTTCCTGCGTAAAGATAAAAACGTCTTTCATAAGGTCTTCATACGTTAATTTACGCATATCCCCCGGTCGTTGGCACATATAATAGCACATCATAGCCAGTGTACCTACGCTTGAGTGACCTGTTAAATCAGCAGTCTCCACAAATTTGTTTAGCTGTTCCTGATCCCAGATAGCGTCTCTAGAAGGAATGCCTTGTATCCTATGCTCTTTCCAAGGATTGGCTTTGATAAGCTCATCATCAACCGCTGCTTGGAAGACCAGACGCATTACCTTCACAGCATGTAACGCTCTATGAGGGGATACAGCGTCAGTAACCACGCTAATGAATTCTTTCACCATCTTGCGCGTGATCTTATTAGCTTTCAATCTGCCAATAGGTTCCATCTGCGAGGGCAAGACAGTCTCTAAAGCAGTATTTGCGTTTAACCAATACGCCTTCTTACTATTTTCAGCTAGGCGAGCATATTTTGGTGTGCCGCAATAGTAATCCCACAGATACTTAACTGAATCTGTTGTGTAGATGGTCCTCTGCCTCGACCCCCTAGAAACCATGTTGAATTTCTCTTGGACACGCAACGAATAAGTCTTGGCGTCTTGGACAGTATCGAAGCTTTTAGATGTATAGGCTGTTGCTGCCTCTACATATGAAGGGAGGGCTATCAAGTGATTGATGCTGCCATCCTTACGCTTACGGATACTGTAGTACTTGATTTTAGGTTTTCTCATTGATCTGCTACCTTAGTTAGTTATGTGCGTGAAGCTTACTAAGGTAGCAGTTAATAATCAATCCCCTAATGTGAAATTTTTCCCTTTACAAAGGTAACTATTGAGGTTACCCTGCGAGGGCGTTAGGCCGAGCCATATACCTAACAACTATCATTAATGATAATAGCGAATGTATCCTTTGTAGGTTCTGTGTATCGTTCAGTATTGATAACAACAAGCTTATCACCAATTACCTCAATACATACCTGACTTAAGCGTGTATCTATATCAAGCGTCTCTGAAGCCTCGAGTAATGAAGCACCCAATTCTTGCGCTAAATCCTTCGACATTTCAAACATCAATTAACCTCATTTTTATGGAATGATTTTTTGTAGACCATCTAATAAAGTCAGTCAAATGGTATTTGCAGTTACATTAAAAGTCCTGCGCGTGAATGTATAAAACACACTTATAATGTGTATAGGCCATATAAAACACCCTGTATAGCTTACACATAACAAGAGAAAATTTTCTGATCGGCTGGCAAATCAAAGGATCAAAATTACCTTAGCTAGAATAAAATGATTGATTAATAGCTACCTTTATGTGATCTATTCCTCACCTAACCAAAAAGGAAACAGATCAAATGAGACTACTATCTACTGACTACTCAAACCCTAAAGTCAAAAAAAGCGCAGCGGGTACAATTTACCGGATCGCTTCCCTTTCTATGGCTCCTGATGATTTACTATGTCCACATCGCAAGCTGGCGCAATGTGACGTCGATTGCCTATTTAATTCCGGTCGAGGTCGTATGGATAGCGTTAAAAGAGCGAGACGGTCTAAAACTAAATACTGGCATCAAAACCGCCTAGGGTTTATCGAACAGATTAATAGGGAACTTGTGCACCACGTCAAATTTTCGAAAAAGAATCACCTAATCCCTGCCGCTAGATTAAACGTGATTAGCGATATCGCTTGGGAATTGTACGGGATCCCGCAACTTTTCGCGCCGCTGGGTTTAAAATTGTATGATTACACCAAAGTCGCTAGTAGACTGTTATCGGTTCCGGATAATTACAAACTGATCTTTTCATATTCCGGAGCGCCAGATTATCGACGAGAGGTCGATCTAGCGCTAGAAACAGGCGCACCCATAGCCGTGACCTTCCGAGGTGGCTTGCCTAGCGAGTTTTTGGGCCGTGAGGTTATCGATGGCGATAAAAGCGATCTTTATAACCTGACCGCACAAAATAAGATTGTAGGCCTAAAGCTTAAAGGCGGGATCTCTATTCAACAGACGAATTCGCCTTTTGTAGTCGATAATCCAGAGATGAGGGCAGCGGCATGAATAGAACAGACTATTATGCACTGTGTGACATTGTGCAGATGTTGGTCGCGGATCAATTCAGTAACCAAGCACAGTATGCACACGCTATCCATGAAATTTTCAAGGCCTTTGAAGCCCAGAATATTTGTTGGGAGGTAGAAAAATGAAAACAGGTGTTATCAATGTGACCCAGCGCATGATTAATAAATGCATAATCGACGCTAATAAGACCGTCATTGATTGGGTGAAGTCAGAGCTTCCGATCTCTTATGATAATCTAATAGCTGGCGAAAAGGTGGCATATGATGCGATTTTTCAAGATGGATCGCTATCTAAGCTCCGAATCTACAAGCGCCAGCACAAACGCCGAAAGCGTCCGGATTGTCTGCTATCGATCAAAGGTCTGCGCCAACAATGTCTGGCAGGTGATCGGATAGAGTTAACCGCACCGCAGGGCATGGACAAAAGCAGCGCAAACTTTGTGGTTATGATATCGGTGTATCCTTACATCGAGCCGCTGCTCCAAATCGATCGGGAGGTGGCATAGATGAAAAAGCGTATCCATGTAAATCAGCATATCATCAGATCCAACGCTCATCTGGATCCAGATAAACATGAGCCGCCTTTGACCGTGAAAGATTACAAACAAAACCGAAAGGCTTTTGAGGTCGTTATCAACGGCCCTGCAAAGGTAATATATTCACCAGATAAGCCGCTAAGTTGTGGCGCAAAGGTCTGGATCGAGACCGAAAGCGAGGTCTCGCTTGTATGAGTTACTTTTACCAGCTGATCGGCTTTGTCTGTTTCTGGGTCTGGTTTTTGGACCTGATCCCGTTCACCTTTTAAATTAAACTTGAAAGACTCTGTTTGATCTGTTATCGGCTTCCTAGTGCATTAGTAAATACATTAGCTATTGTACGACCTAACCTTAAACCAGATCAAACGGAGTCAAAAAATGGCAGATCTAATATTTTCCCGCAAAGCTCAAAATACTGAATTGAGCCTCTTCGAAGTATCCCAAAAAGCCCCAGCAGCCTTTGCAGAGCGTCCGATCGAAGGCGTCTCTGAGCGCTACGGTCATTATAACACCTTTGACGCAATTATTCAGCTAAAGGAACGCGGTTGGCTACCTGTGCAAGCTGTACAAACAAAGGCGCGGAGGCTGGACCGCATCAATAACACAAAGCACCTAGTCGCGTTTAGCCACCGCGATGATATTGGTAAAACTGAGGGCGAAGGCCGCAAGGAATTGATTATTTATAACAGCAGCGATCGCACCTGTTCGCTTCAATTGTTTGCGGGATATTTTCGCTTTATTTGCTCAAACGGGTGTATCGCTGGTGAGGGATCCAGTTTCAAAGTCTATCACAGCAAAAAGAAAATTACGGGCTTTGATGAGCTGCTGGACCAGACCATCGATAATATGCACCTATCGGAGGAACAGCGCCTTTTGATGATGGATAAAACCATATCGCGCCTAGACGCTTATCAGATGAGCCGTGAAGCTTTGGCGCTGCGCTGGAATTCTCTTTACGAACAGATGAAGGCAACACAGCCCGGAAACAATATAAAGCCGGGATCCTATTGGACAGATGAGACTGCAAAAGAGATGCTAAAACCGCGCCGCATATCTGAAAATGAATTGATTTTTGGCGAGCGGTATTCTGTCTGGGATATCTTTAACCGTTGTCAGGAAGGTTTGATGAGGGGAGGCATGTTCGTTCACTCTGTAAGCAGCCGCAACCCACACGGCGCGATCAGATCCGCAAAAGGGATCGCCAATGTTAAAGAGGCGGTCAGAATCAATCGGTCGCTCTGGGACCAGTTTGAGGCGATCGCAGCTTAATCAGATATCTATCGAGCAGCCAATAAGACCAGCCTTCGGGCTGGTTTTTTTATTGTAACAAATATTTTGCAAATAATAATTAGCTGAGGTAACAATAAAGGCGGGAACGATCCCATAACCTAATCGAAAGGAACAGATCAATGAACGGACCAGATCCACAAATTTTGCTCAAGATTTATGAGGGCGTTTTAGAGATGGAAAAAAACGATCCAGCCGATCTAACGGCGGTCGAATTAAAAACGGTAAAACAAGGCGAATATTTTTACCGCAAACCCACGGCGAAAAACTTTTACATCCGGAACCATTATAACCGGAAAAGCCAGTTTAACAGCTTTGCAAAT
>Ga0208149_1000446_pt1 | contig 15958 bp, 21 predicted proteins | sample DEB08_DNA_15_FD_184533 | JGI IMG/M metagenome (GOLD analysis project Ga0208149, IMG submission 184533) | Aqueous microbial communities from the Delaware River and Bay under freshwater to marine salinity gradient to study organic matter... | ecosystem: Environmental > Aquatic > Marine > Coastal ... | reverse complement strand
TAAATACTGAAAGTCTCTCAGAGCAGATGCTAAGTTACTTCTCGGATATAGACGAACAGAATAAAAAAGCTAGAGAAGAGAATAAAGCAAAAGCTGAGGCAGCAGAAAGTCTTGGTGGTGAGGTTGATCCTGTAACTGGGGAAACAACTAAAAAACTTTCTTTGACTGAAAAACTTTACGGTAAACAAGGCGTACAAGAAGGTCAACCTGCACCACAATCTTACTTTAACTTTGAGATTGTTGATAGACCCTTTAAAGGTAATTCAAGAAAAGCTGGAGATATCTCTAAAGAGCAACAAGAAGAAATCATGAAAATGATTATTTCAACTGGTCGTCAGGAAGGTATGTCTAACAGGGAAATAGCTTTAACCCTTGCAACCGTGAGATTTGAATCTGGTTTTAATCCAGATGCAGCTGCAAAAACTTCTAGTGCATCTGGTCTTGGTCAGTTTATTAATGAAACTGGTAGTAAGTATGGGCTTACTGATGAAAATCGTTGGGATGTAAGTATGCAAGTTCAAGCTGTAGTAGATCATACTGCAGATAATATTGAGATGGCACGTAAAAAAGGTTATAGTGAAGACTATGTTTACGCACTACATCATGATGGACCAGGGTTAGACAGTGGTGGACTTAAAAAGTCTAGGCAACAAGTAATGCCTTACGTAAATTTATATGAAAAAATGCTGGAGAATTACTAATGCTGACATTTGAAAGACCCATTCCAGGGCAGTCACTTACAACAGAGCCAAAGAATGCTCCATATGAAAGACCTCCAGAAATAACAGACCCTGTTGAGGCTCTTGATGCACATATTGAAAACCTTCTTAAACCAGGTGCTATGGAAGATGTACTATACTTTCTTGAGTTTGGTGTAGACTTAGTGACAATGGTACAAGGTATTTTACGTGGTGCTGTTATGGAAGGTATACATAGCATTGATGTAAGCCTGATTATTGCACCAGTTATACATGAGTATATCAAAGGGTTTGCTGATGCAGAGGGTATTGAATACAAAGAAGGTTGGGAAACTGAAGAAGAAGAGAAAGCATTGTCGTACAAACGTGATGTTGAACGTGCTAGAGAACTTATGAAAAAGCTTAGTGAGCAAGAAGGCGAAGCTATCCCAACTACTATGAAAGAGATGACTGAAGAGCCTAAGATGGAACCTGAAGTCGAAGAAGAAGAGCCAGTTAAGACTGGCCTAATGGCGAGGGCATAATCATGGCATTCAGTGCAATAGGTGCATTAGACTACTTAAAAACTGTAGATGAAGAAAGAAAACGACAAGAAGATCTTATTGCTTCTCGTGAGGATGCCTTACTTGATTTGTATATCAAGAAGGGTGGCAGTACATCTACAGGCACAGATAAAAAACAAAGTGCTGCTGAAGCTGCATTAAAACTACAGGAACGTATTGATGGTTCAGGCATTCAAGATGAAGAAACTTTAAACTATCTAAACAACATTGTTTCAGATCCGTTTGCAGCACAAGAAGTTCTTGAGTTTATTAATGAGCAAGCTACTGATTACGATAGGGTAATCAACCTTCAAGACTTACGCACAATGATCGACATTGTCAAGGCACCTACGTCAGTGGACGATAAGATTGACCTGTTTAAAGAGTTTGATGTTGTTGATCTTAGCAACAAAGAAGAGTATTATAAACTAGCTAAAAAAATTAACAGCATGACTACTAAAGGTGGTCGTACTGTGCTTGTTGATGTAAGACCAGGAGCAATCGCAAAAACTGATTTCACTGCAAGAGAGAAGCAGTTTGAGGGTGTGTTACAAAACGTGATTAGAACTGCTCGTGCAGGTTTAAAGAATGATCCTAACAGAACTCAAACACAAAATGCTTTAAACAATTTAAGTTCCCGTGATCCAGGGACAGTAGCTGATGCTAGAGATTACCTACTCTCTACGTTTATTGATGCTGAGTTCATCACAAGTCTTGAACAAGAAAACCCATCAGCTTATCGTGGTCTGTCTAACAACTTCCTAATCAAACCCTATCTTGTAACTTCAGTACCACAGAACGAAACAGTATACCCAATACCTACAGAAAGACATATTGAAAGCTTGAGAAATAATCCAGAAAGAAAAGCTGAATTTGAAGCTAAGTTTGGACCAGGATCTGCAGATAGGTACTTAAATAATGGCTAACTTTTTTGATCAATTTGATTCACAAGAAGAACCATCTGGTAACTTCTTCGATCAATTTGATGTGCAACAACCTGGACTACCTGAGCCAGGAACTTATACAGAAAATGAGATGGTTGAAGATGATCGTATGTTTAACATCATCAACAACTATATGCTCGACCGCTATGGGCTTCAGTCTGTAGAGGGTCTTAGTCGTGAAAAGATTGTAGATGATTTCCTAGACAATCGTCGTGGTGTATCTGCAGGTAACACGGTACGTGGTTTATCTGAGATGGACTACCTTAACGACATTAAAGACGATCAGGATAAGACTGCTAATGCAGCCGCTGCTGCAGCTCTCTTTGAGAACATGGCAGGGCTATACTCAAAAGAGACTACACTAGGTGAAAAGGTTAGAGGTACTGGTGACTATGTTCGTACAGCACTACTAGACCCAATCAACTTAGCAGGTGGACTTATAGGTAAGTTTATTGGTGGTGGTGCCGTTCGTGTAGGAACTCAGGGTGCTAAGAAAGTAGCACTACGTGAGATGGCTAAGAAGCAAGCAGCAGGTGCCAGTGCAAAAGAAGTTTCTAAAACTGGTAAGAGGGTTTTTATCAAAGCTGTAGACGAGGCTGGTAAAGTTACAAGCAATCAGATTAAGAACTACTCAGCTCAACTACTATCATCTAAGGGTCTCAAGCGTCTAGCACAAAAAGGTGCTCTTGCTGAGATTGCTACAGTTACAAGCATCGAAGCTGCTGTGAGTGTTGGTATGGAGTACCTGTATCAAGACGGACTAATCGAGCTGGGTGTACGTGACGACTACGATAAGTTTGCTATGGGTATTGCAGCTCTAGGTGCTACTGCCATTGGTGCAGTTCAAGCAGGTAAAGTTGTACTTCGTGGTAGCTCTGATGTAGCTGCACCCTCTGTTACTGTAAAAGAACCAAGTGCTGAGGGTGTGTTGATTGACCTTGCTAAGTCTATTGAAGAGTATACAAATGCCCTAGTACCAAAGACTGGTAGTTGGAAGAACAAAGTTAAAGGTGGTGTAGAACTTAAAGACCTAGACACTGACTTCTTTGTCGATCTGTTGCTAGGTCACGTTGATGATGAAGGTAATGTTGTACTAAAGGGTATGGCCCAGATTGCCCAAGAACGTGGGTTAAGATATACTAAACGTGGTGATGGGGATCTGTATAGTAACTGGATAGCTGACCTAATCAAGCAGTCAGACCCAGCAGAGATTAAGCAGTTTATCAAAGCCTTTGAAAAGTCTACGGGTAATAAGCTAAAACAAGCTAAGACTTTAACTGTTGAAGATTTTGCAAACACTTTTGCAGCTAAAATGAATGGTGCTGCTAGAGTACTTAATGCTGCATCACAAGGTTCGAAACTTAACGATCTTTCTGCTAAAGACTTTGAGATTGCACAAATGATTAACGAAGCACTGGACTTAGGACTTTTAAATAAACCTAAAGACCCTTTTGCCTCCAGTCTTTCAGACAAGTTACCAGACTTTATTCGTAACAACCAAAACAGATTGATCAGGTTACTTGTATCTAACCCATCAACCAGTGCACTTAACATGATTGGTTGGGGTGCTAATGCGGGTATCAACGCTGTATCTGACATGGCACTAATGACCTTACATGCAGGAAGAGGTACACTAGCAAAAGCTATTGGTATGGAGAAAGCTGGAGAAAAGTCTTATAGAATTGCTAGAGCACTTTTTGAGTCTAATGCATTTCGTATGAGACTGTTACTTGATCCTGATATGACTCATGCTGCATTTGAATCTGCACTTACACGTAACACAGAAGCATTGCAAACACTAGCAACTACATTACCTGGGGGTATTGATAACGTTACTAAACTTGTAACAGATGGTAAGTTTACCCCTAATCAAAAACTTCTAGGTGTGGCTACAGATGATGCAGTAGACTTTATTCAAACACTATCTTTCGTTAAGGCACAGGACAGTTTTACAAAGTCTCAAGAGTTTATCTTTCAGATGGATAAAGAACTTAGACTAGTAACTGGTAAAGGTTGGTCTGAATTTTACAACTGGGAAGATGCTGCAAAGTTTATGGCTACGAAAGAGTATGCTGAGATAGAGGCCAAGGCTGTAGATAAAACTTTAGAATCTATCTTTAGTAAATCTTACAAAGGACCAGGACTTGTTGGTGAAGTTGCCGCAGTTATCGAGGATGCTAGAAACATCCCTGGTGTTGGTCTGCTTATTCCATTTGGTCGATTCTTCAACAACACAGTAGACTTTGGATTACAATCCATTGGCTTTTCTATAGCAGGTAAAGCTCTAGGTAAATACTCAAATAAAAGTTATGGGGAACTCTTTACAAAAGCTACAGTATCTTGGGGTCTTACTTATACATTAGTAATGGAAGAGAGTGAAAACCGTAAGGCAGGGTTAGGTCTCTATCAGGAATCTATTGGTGGTGAAGTTGTTACACGTCAATACGATTACCCAATCTCAGCATTTAAAGCTGCTGCAAGAATTGCATCTTACTGGATGGATGGAGAAGAACCACCCACAGAACTGATTGCTCAAGTAGCTAGAGACTTTACACTTGAAGGTGTCCTTAGAAACCTAGATAAAACTCAGCAAGATGTTGCAGGTATTGGTTTCTATATGCTTCAGGGTGATATGAAAGAAATGTGGAGAGCCTTTGGTAAATCTATGGGAGGTATAGGTTCACAGGTGATCTCTGCAGGTACACGTTTTGTTGAACCTGTAAATACACTAGCTGGTATTACTAGAGGTGAACAAGCTAGACCTATTGATCGTTATCAAGGAAACAAATTCTACAATGACTCTGTTCGTTATATTGACAATATTATTCCATTGTTTACTGGTGAACCAGTCGGTGAAACACTTAAGCAAGCAGCAACAGGAGAAGCTGATATTACATCTACAAAGTCATTAGGTGTAAGGTCTATCAGGCTTACTGATACCCAGCGTGTTATGAATATGTTAGGCTACGAGCAGTTTGATATCAATGCTGCTAGACAAGTCAGAACAAAAGCTCCTGAAGCTGCTAACGAATATAATGGTATTTTGTTCGATGTTATTGAAGCAAAAGCTTCTGCTTTAATGGACAGCAAAGCATTTAGAAACATGCCGCTTGATAGGCAGAGGTTATATTGGAAAAAAGAAATACTACCTGAAGCTGAAGAATTAGCTAAGAACTTCTTGTATCTGCAGTACTCAGGACCGCTTGATACTATCGACCTCCAGTATGAATTAGCAGGTAAATACACTAACAAGAAGCTTGATGAAGCTATTGAAGAACTAAACTTTGATGGTGAGATCGGGGATATGACTAGAGGAGAACTGTATGTCCTCAAAGAATATCTCTCTACAGTAGAGCAGATAGAACTGCTCAAGGTTCCTGCGGAGGTTGGAGCTAAACAATACGGTAGGTAAAATAAAAGGGGGCATCAAGCCCCCTCTTTTTATATATCATCATCTAGCATATAATCTGCCCAATCATACGCTTGCCGTTTTATTTCCCGCATATCATTACTCGGCCTTGCCCCTGCCAACAAACCAGTTAAAGCCTGACCCGCCAAGTAGATTCTTGCAGTCAGGCTTTTTGTTGTAGGAGCTTTACGCTTTTGCTGAGTAAACTTTTTTGCTTCTTTCTCTAAGCTCTCTTTCAACTACTAGCTCCTTGTTTTTGAAGTAGGCTTTGTTAAAACCCATCTCCCAATCCCTGTTATCTTTTGTATTAACTTGGTAGGGATTACCCAAGTTACCTTCAAGGAAGGATTGATAACCTTCGTTAAAAGGTTTTATCTTTTGCTTTGATGCTGTATAAGTGCTTCTAGGTACCATCTTGCTTTCTTCAAATCCTCTAGACCATTTTTGTAACGCCAACGGTGCAAGTACTTCGCAACGTTGCCTCGATAATAACCGATAAGTTCCTCGTCTGTCAAGATGTCTTTGATGTAATCAATACATTCAATGTCACCTTGACCGTAGTGAGGAGGTTTATTTACGTTATCCGTCATAGTATAATCAGCTCCGCTTCTGTATATGGAATGTGAAAGAACAACTCACCTGGTCTGATGTACCTACCCTTTGCTTCACCAAGACTCTCTTGGGTTAGCAGGAAGTCTCTGATACGCCAAGCTTGCTTAAGGTCTTTACGAAAGACGTAGAAGTTAAGAACCCCATTCTCACCTTGGTACTTATCAAGTAGTCGCTGCTTACGTTCTGGAATGCGTATCTCTCTCCAGTGTGTAGGCCAGTCACCATCCCAAGCTACCTTTACCTCAGCTTCATTGAAGTAGGTGTAGCCATGTTTTTGAGAGACAACATCTACATGGTAGTTTTCTTCAGTGTTGACTAACACATGTCCCTTCTTAGTGAGGTACTCTGTCAAAGCATCTTTAGCTTGTGAATCGTATGCCTCATATAGTGCTCTATTAAACGCTTTTCTGACTGGTTTGCCCATGTTCTAGGTACTCCTTTAATTCTGTGTACCCACCAATGTGAGAGCCTAAAGGGCTAAAGATCTGAGGTACTGTGGTAATACTAGAACGTTTTAAAAGGTAAAGCAACCACGAACTAGATTTAGATTGGATATTATATTCGGTGTATTGTAGGTTAGCTCCTTTCAATAAAGCCTTAGCTTGATCACAAAAGTTACATTGGTTACGAGTGATCATTACGTACATCTTGTCTCCATTTCAATTCGTACAACAGTTTCTTTTGTTCGTAGTCAGACATGATCATCCAGTCACGTATCTCATCTACGGTTCGTAAACACCCTGCGCAGTATCCATCCTCTATTCGACAGACCTTTACGCAGGGTGAAGGCACAGACCCTAAGTTAGGTCTACGATTTCGCATGAGTCACCAGAGCAAGCCATAGTTTGCATTGCCACAGTGTTGTCTTCCTGTTCATACTCGGAAAGCTTAGACCAGTCAATACGTTCTGGCATTAACTTGGAAAGTTCTTTGTACTCACGTTCAGTGCAATCCTGATACGGTGCTTGCTGATAAGTATGATCAGAGTGTGGTAAGAAGGACACACCAGACATCTCATCAAAGTGTTTGTACACGAATGCACCTACATCTAACCATTCAGAATCACGAACTGAGATAGTCACCGATGGTTTATGCTCACACCAATTACGTTGGTAAGCTAACCACATCTCTAACTGTTCGATAGCTGTCATATCGTTACGAGTTATAGCTTTATTAGGTGACCTCTGAGGAAAGCTAAACACTGTAGTGGTATCACCCTTGAACACACAAGGTTCGTAAGGAATACCTTGATCTTTCATGAACTGAGTAAGAGGATCTTTGTTGTCTCCTCGTACAGTCCTAATGTAAAACCGTGAATGGCGAGCATGTATTCCAGACGCTGAATCAACAAGCTGAGAGACAGTGCCGCTTGGCTTAACGCATGTGATAGCAGCAGATACAGGGATACCAAGACGATCAGCCCACTCAGCATTAGTAGTAACAGCCACTTGGCGAAGATGAGCAAGTGTTTCATTGAGTCCCTTGTTCTTTGCAGTCAGTAATGGGTTGTCCATTATCCCCGTGAGTGACACACCAAGCAGTCGTTCGGCTTCCGTGTTGTCTCTCCACACCTTTCGCAGATATGGAAACTTTGTGTATGTGGATTGGATAGTCCCCAAAATTGTTGCCAGACGGACTTTTCTTTCCAGATCCTCAATAGTATCTGTAGCACGTACGACACACTCGGTAAGATTGCAGAACTGGTACGGGCGAAGGATGATCTCACTGCAAGGATTTGTACCGAAGTCGTAATCACTATCCCGTCTACCATATTTTGCAGCTTGTTTCTTAGATGCTTCACGATTGAATACTCCTCGTTCTCCTGATTTAGATTCAACCAAAGCTGTCCACTCACGCATGAATGTTTCTATGTCAGGCTTTTCTGTATAAGATACAGAGTTGTTAGCCAGTGCACGGTGAGCTGCTGTCTCCCACCATTGACCAGACTTAGCGTGACGCATACGATCATCACTTAGATTAGACAATGAGATCATAGCACTACGGCGTACACCACCAACCACAACGATCTGTCCGATGAAACACATCAGGTCGTGACACTCAATGCTTGAGAGCTTACGACCTTGTGCTCCCTTGAATGTAGACACAGCAAAGTTAAACAGTTCAACCAAAGGCGCTGGGCCTGATGCTCTACCACCGAATGTCTTTAGTCGTGCACCTGCAGGACGAACCTTTGAGACATCCCACTGAGGAATCTCGCCAGCCCACAGAAGAGCTAGAACTTGGCGTAAAGCTTTAGCCCAACCTTCCTTGCTATCTTTTACGACAACTACAGTATCACTCTCAAACAGCTCTGGTACTTCAGGTAGTTTGCTAATGTACTGGCGTTCAACAGAGAAGCCTACACCTGTACCACATAAGAGGATGAACATGGCTTCGTCAAAAGACTTAGGGTCATCTACTGGTAGATACGAGCAGTTGTACCCTGCTGTGTTGTCACGTTCTAGTGCAGGACCAGCAGTCATCATAGCTCTCATAGATGGCATGATCTCTAGACTCAGGATAGCGTCACGAATCTGGTTAATGTACGAGTCGTCACCTGCCGCTGGACGCACAACGTTATCCATGTAACGCTCTACTGTTTCGTCCCAGTTCTCACGTCCCTTACCATCGAAGTACTTCGCATAGCGTGATTTGTGAATAAAAGATTGATAGTCAGTTGGAAGTTGATTAGTCGCCATCAGTTACCTCTTGGTCTGGGAGTTTCTTTACTTCATCTTCTGCAGGTGTCTCTGCGATTTGGATGATCATACCACCTAGCTGATTACAACGTGCATCAAGAACACGCATCAAGTAATCCATACGAGCCATCTCTTCACGAGCTAGGTTAATCTCCTGATACATCTTCATCTGATCTTCATTGAAGTCGTCGGTGTAATAGTCTTTTTCATTGATAGATAGTTTAGGCATTATCGTTTATCTCCTGATCCTTTTAGTGTACCTCGTGCTTTACAGCCATAGAGTTTTTCTAGTTCTTCGATGCGTTCCAGTAGTTTCTCTACATCTTCATAACGACACCAAGGCCCATCCTTGTCATCTCTACGGACATTTCGAGACCATTCACTTTCTTTTGTAAAGTAAAAACGCCTAATCTTCATCTCTTATCTCCTGAACCTGAAAGCGTACCTCGTGCTTTACGACCGTAAAGTTTCTCTAGGTTTTGAAAAGCGATGTCATGCAAGTCAATGTTAAGATCACGAGACAGTGCAGCTAGATACCACAGCACGTCACCGATCTCTGCAGCAATACCTTGTCGATCAAAGTTGTTGTCACGAATCATCTTCTTAACCTTGTTTGCAACTTCACCTGCCTCACCTGCTAGACCAAGGGCAGGGTACAATATGCTATGCGTACTGTTATAGATAGCAGTCTTAGCTGCTGCCTTTTGGTACTGATCCATAGTCATGCGTTCTTTGAAAGCTTCATTGTAATATTCCCAAGCTTCTAGATCGGATTCATTCAACATTCTTTACCTCACATTCTTCCACAATTACATCGTCTATGTCATACAGACTAGCTTCGATAAGTTCTTTCAACACATCAGAGTTATCTCCAAAGGTCTCAAGAAAATTAGCCTCGGGGTCTACTTTTATTTTTATAGATAGCTCAAACCTCATTCGAAAGACCCCTAGTTATACACACTAGTGCCATCCATGTCAATTACAATCGGATCAATACTCTTCATGAAATGCTTTTTCCATTCGTAAGCATCATCAAAGTCTTCGAACCAAAAGTTATCTTCACCAACTACACCATCTATCTCTGTTCTACATACCATAAAATACTTAGATCCATCAGGTGCCATTTCAAGTTCTAGTTCTGAAACTTCTTCAATAGCTATTGGACCTTCGGTAACCCCCCAGATTTTTACTTCCATTTCCTTAACAACTCCATGTAATGATCTATGCTAATCATAGTTATCCAGTCTTTCCTATCTGCACGAAAGAACACAACTGGCTCTCCTTTACCGTGCTTACTGGCTTGCTCAATATAATCGTAGGCCATCTTCATTCCAGACTTTCTACGCTTTACTTCAATGGTAATAGGTATCTTCTTTCTAGCTGCAGGGGACAGCTGGATATCTTCTCCAGTGTCCCCCATAGTTGTAGACTTTATGTCATCAGGCTCGAACTCAGTAAAGGTTTCTAATAGCTTGTCCCTGATTTCATTTTGTCCACCACGTCCCTTTGCTTTAGCTGCCCGTGTCATCGAACACCTCTTCTACCTTTGGTTCCTTCTCTACGTGGACAAGGTACTCAATACCATACGAGTACTTGAACATACGTAGGTTAGGCCAGCAAGCTTTCTTGTATTCACAGAACTGACAAGACTTGTCTAGCTTTGTGTTAGGACTTGCCTTACTTGCAGGTACAGGTTGGATACGGTCAGTAGGAATGTCACCTGCAACTAACTCTTTAGCTGCTAACATCTCTTCTTCTTTGGTTTTAAGATCCTCTGTGAAGTCATGCACATCTAGACAGATTTCACCACTGACTTTATCAATCGCAAGAAATGCACCATGCGTCTTGTCTACAACAAGCGGATCATCCTTACCTGCATAGACATAAGAACTAAGCTGACTGATGTAACCAAAGGCATCGTTCTCACGAAGTGTGCCTTCTTTAAACTTCTTGAAAGCATATGGGCTACAAGACTTAACATCAACAGTCATACCGTCAATCACACAGTCACGGTGACCACGTATGCCATGAACGTTTAGTCTGTCCTGAGAACCCTTCATGCTGTGACCAGAGGCTATCACCATAGACAGGATAAGTTCCTCGATCATGTCTCCGTAAAAGAAACGAAGAAGTAAGTTAGCACTGAGTGGCTCACCAAATCCAGGCTTGTTCACTTTATACCAAAGCTTACGTTTACACGGTGTGCCAATAGACGAAAGAGATAGATACCCACGAGGCTCTTGCGGCTTACTAAATCTTTTGTTGGCAGACATCGCAATGTTGTTGCCTAGCATAGAACCAATCGTGCCGTTCCAGCCGCCTTGTCCATAGATCACGGACTCAAGGTCTTCAACTAATGTATCAATCTTTTTCATGTTATCTCCTTAAAAGGTAGCCCCCCGAAGGGGGCCACTAGTTGTTTTGGGAGGAGGTTAAAACAACACTTCGCTGTTATTATTCTCAGCTGCAACAGATGGCGAAGCATCATCTGCCACAGTATCTGGAACGTACTGAACATGGTCAAGTACTGTGACCGCATCCAGACGTGTACCTACAATACTCTTCATTTTAGTATCGTAGACTGAGAGGAGAACCTCTACAGTAGATCCGTTACCAATGGTGCCATCAAGATCATAGTCCCAATTAGTACCATCAGACTTTTTAACAATAGGTGCACCACTATCCCAATCCTTTCCAGTGTCAAACTTACGTACTAATTTCACCTTAGTACCACGTCCCTCTTGATCAGGGACACCACGCTTCATAGAACGTGAAGCCTTCAATGTGGCTAGGTTGTCATCGTCAAGGATAACGTCGATTGTGCAAGCACCATTGCATTCCCGATAGGCTCCATCAAAACCTTCCATGTCACGGTTCTGTGGAAATACTTTTGCCCACTCGGCAATACCAGTTAGTTTTACTTTACGTGTAGCCATTTGGCCCTCCATTGTTAGTGTACGTCACTATAGCGTTGACCATATTGAATATCAATACCCAAGTCAACATTTAATTTAAGCTCTTGATTAAGTTTTTCAATAGCCCAATTCAATACATCGCTGTGTTCATTCTGTTCCCCTTGTTTTACTAGGTTGATAGACTCGTCATGAAACTGACCTATGATGTTTGGCCTACGTGTTCTGTAGTACGCAACCCACTTGTCAAAGCAGTATGCACCAGTTGATTGGTTAAGCGTAGAGAACACGTCCTTCTCATAACGAAGTGAATGCCAGAAACCACTGACAGGATTTTGTACCCACATCTCACCGTCGATCTTACGTATCTTTTGGGCCTCAGCAAAAGCCTTAACTGACCAGTTACGTTTCCAATAAGCATCGAGCAGTGCTTGAGCATGTGGTATCTTCATGCCAGTAGTACGAGATAACTTAGCTGCACCTACGCCATAGGTAGCTGAGTAGTTTACAACTTTATAGTTTTTACGCATTGCTTTTAAGTCGTCTCGTTCGTTTCTGTTATAGGCATCTATGTCGGATTGCGTGATAGCACCCGCATGTTTAGCCAAGTCTAAGTGTGGATCAAAACCTTCTTGAGACATTTCATGTACATACTTAGGATCATATGGATACATATAGTGTCTCTTAGTTGTGTCTTCAAGGGATGTCATGTCAGCACCGCAAAGAACGTAACCCTCTGGAGCAATCAAGCAGCCACGTATCTCTTTACCCCACGGTCTGTCTACCCCAGGAAGGTTGACCAAAGGTTTCTTATGTTTGAATCGTAAGGTGTTGGTAAGACCGTCAACCTCAGCACGAACGTAGCCGTCTTGCTCGCACTCGATGAATGCCTCAAAGATTTTAAGTCTGTGTTGCATCACAGTCAAACCTTCAAGAACCTCAACAGCAGGATTACTTTCGGCAATTAGCTTTACTGAGTCGGTTAGTTCACCATCCTTACGGACTTGAGGAATCTTTCTCTCTTCACCAGTCTCCTTGTTCTTGTCATACTTGAAAGTGCAAGGTTCCCAACCAAGTGAGTACAACCAATCTTTGACTTGGTCAGTAGAGTTAGGGTTAGGTTCATCCCAACCTTTGATAACCTCTACTTCACCATCAAAGTGTGGCGGAAGGTTGTTCTCTTGTAGGAGGTCAAACCAACGTTGTCCATGAGCAGATGGAGAACCATCCTGCTTGAAACAATTCTTTGGCTTTCTTTTCTTGGTGGTCACCTTGCGCTTTGGCATCACTTGAATAAGCTCTGCCTCTTTGTCAGACTTCTGTCTAGTCAAGTCCTCCACACATCTCTGTGCCAACTCGATATCCAACTTCCATCCGACTCGTTCCGCTACTGAAGCACAGTCCATCTTGAACTCTAGATAACGGAAGAACTTGTCCAGCTGTTTCTTGTCCTTGTAGATAAACATAAATCTTTTTAGAAGATTTTGCCACAATAGCCAGTTTATTTTTACATCCTCGGTACATCTGTGTGCATACTCCTTCTGAGTTAAGTTATGCCAATCATCAATCTGAGGTTTGGGTACACCAAAGTCCTCACCAAAAGACTCAAGGCCATGCTTAGGTCGGTCGTAGTTTATAACCCAAGACATAGGTAGTGTGTCAAAGAGACGTGCTGTCACCTTGATACCCAAGATCTTTTCTAGAAGTGGTACGTCATACCTGATAATGTTATGACCAATCAAACCACGTTGGCTTAGGATCAGATCACGCATAGCAGAGTAGTCGTACAAAGTTGTATAGTCTTTACCATCATGGGTATAGGATAAGCAGTGTATCTTTGTAGCCTGATCAAGTAGTCCGTCAGCTTCTACATCAAATACAATCATGCTGCTATATCACTCCTCTCGTAAGGTATCTCTTCTGTCAGGATCGTTGTCTCTGGATCGTAGTAGACTGAACCTGCTCTGCCCAACTTAGCAAATGGACGGTTCTTGTCAACAATAAATTCAGTGGTGTTCTGAAGTATTTCATCCTCGGACTCGGTGTCACGTTCGATCTTTACACAGATAATTGCTTCCTCTTCAAGAGAGGCTGCATACTTTGTGCGTCCATCGTCATTGACCTGTGATATAAATACCACACCGATGTTCAACTCCTTAGCAAGCTGCGCCATACGTGACCCAAGTGTAGTCAGTGTACTGGTAGCACCATCAACACCAGAGTTGGACAGATATGCCAGACGTTGTACGTGATCAACAAACACAAAGTCAGCACCGAAAGATGTGACTGCCATGCGTGTGTAATCAAGTAGAGTTAGTGGATCATCATGAGACTGCATCTCGAAGATGATTGTTCTGTTATTCTCTGAGTCAGCAATCTTGTTGGCTGCTGCTTCAACCTGATCAAGGGTGTAGCCATTGCGGTCTGCATCCTCTTTGGTACGGACGTTGACACCCAGCTCATACGTAGCCATAGCACGTAGGGTAGTGGACTTCATCTCTTCCATGTGAAGTAGAGCTACCTTGACACCCTCGTTGTGCAGTAAGCCAGTCTCGAAGTAACGGATCACCTCAGTCTTACCAGTACCACGGGGTGCTTTGATAAATGTCAGGCCACCCTTAACCATGCCACGAATCTTTTCGTCAAGTCCTGCATGACCAGTCGGTACATACTCGTAAGGATTTTCTGTGCGTAATGCATTAGAGAAGTCCTCACTCGAACAGAAGAAGTTCTCAGGGCTGTACCGCATGGGCTTCTTAGCTGCCCACATCAAGTCCTTACCATCACCTGCTTGCAAGAAGTCATTGGCATCCTTATGCTTGGACATAGGGACATACCAGAACTTATCTGGGAATGCTTGGTACAACTTGTCAGCTGCCCTACGTCCTGCATGATCAAGCTCACCTGCGTAGATGATCTCTTTGAAGGACGACAGATAAAGGTGATTGTGTGCAATGAACTTCTCACCGATACTTGCTGACGGCAGTGACTTCACGGGGAATGTCTTGCCCAGGATTTGATACAGCGAGGCAGCATCGAACTCACCCTCAGTAAGATAGATACGTTGGGATGTACCTGCGTTGAACTCTGGACCGAACAGATGGTTCATGCCCATGCCCCGATCCTTAGTCCATGACTTAGACTTGTCATCCACCAGTCGGTACTTGACCGTGTGTGGATACTTGTAAGCATAACGTACAGGTCTGCCGTCTTCACCTTGCTGCAAGGCAATACCGTACAGTTCAGCTACATCAGCATCAAGGCCACGTATGCCCTCATGTGTTTGTGACACTATGGGTATGTCCATAGGGTTTCTCCTTTCTTTCAAAGGATATTCAGCCTTCACCCATTCAAATACCTCTGGCATATCCTTGGATGGGTAGGCTCTCGAACAAGAATGACAATGGCCAAAACCGTCATCATTCCAATTAAAAGCGTCACTTGATCCGCAATCAGTGTACGGACAAGCTAAGTGTGGGTTGTCATTGTTTGCCACGATTAACCTCCAATCTGAAAGCCCCCTCGGGACTCTCCATTGCAGCATACAGATCTACGAGCTGTTGTAAAGACATAACTATAACGTCATTCTTTTTTGTCTTTTCGTTGTACTGCATCATGTACACACGGCCATCATCACTGATGATCACACTCACATCCTCGAACCTATCCTTCTCGTCAAGGGTACGGATGAATGCATGATCATATTCTAATTCAACTGTGTACATTATTCTTCCTTCAAACAGAACTCACAGAAGTCTTCTTTAGATGGGTTACCACAAGACACACACTTGTTTGTACCAAACTCATACTCTGTAAGCTCATCTGTCTCATACTTTATATGATCCTCAATAAAGTCGTACACCACTTGCAAGTCTAACTTTGCTGCTGCACAGTACAGCACTAGCTTCAGCCCTTCTTCTTGCAGTAGCTTGGCACAGTTGTTATCCAAGTGGAACTGGTAGGTGGCACTGCCATCCTCGTGTTCCTCTACTTGTTCTACTCCAATCATTCCTGCGTCAGTCATCATTCTTCCCCTTCATGATATTCATATAGCTATATTGCATCGCAGCACTCCCCATACTGGAAGTCACAACAGTCACAATAAATAACATCTCGGGAAATTTCCTCCGAATATGGGCATG